>SDBS01003554.1_pt1 | contig 15298 bp, 12 predicted proteins | sample 2277091 | NCBI WGS metagenome assembly SDBS01 (sample SAMN10404972, study PRJNA504765) | marine sediment metagenome | isolation source: marine sediment core GS10_PC15, 163 cmbsf | place: Arctic Ocean: Southern Knipovich Ridge | collected 2010 | reverse complement strand
ACCAAGATGTGTTGGCATATATGATCCCTCCCAGAATGTCCATTTTCTTGAACCTAAAGGAATCATACAATAATTATCATTTATTGTCAATAACATTTTTTAATAGCCGAAACTCATGTATTAACGTCTTTTAAGATTAAATTAAGTTTTTAACTTTTTCAACAGGAGACCCAAAATGAAAAAACGTACTCTAAAAACAATCTTTACACTTGTGGTATCTATTCTTGCTCTGACATTCCTTTTTATATCATGCGATGTTGTTGAAGAACTAATCAACCCGAGTGTTGAGTATCCAACAGCGGAAGTGGTTATCGAATTTACTGGGTTTGTTGGTGATCAAGTCAAATTAGATGGGAGCAATAGTACTGACCCCGAAGGCGGTGTGTTAACATATTCATGGGAATTCAATGGATGTCCTCCTGGTTCGGGATATGCAACAGGACCAATCATAGGATATGAGACTTCAATTGTTGCGTACTTTACCCCTACCGTTACTGGTGACTATTTTATAGTGCTGAAGGTAAGAAACCAAAGGGGAAGATTAGGGTCAGTTCAAGTAAAAATAAGTGCAGTGTCTTCAAATCAGAAGCCGACGGCAGATGCAGGCCCTGATCAGACAGTTTATACCCTAGATATGGTTGAGTTTGATGGATCGTTATCAAGCGATCCTGATAATGATGTTTTGACTTATTTCTGGAATTTTGGTGATGATAATTTTAGTGATTTAGAGAAACCAACACATACATATGCAACGGCTGATGTGTATACGGTAATACTTACCGTTGAAGACCCTGTTGGTGAAAAGGACACTGATGAGATGCTGGTTACTGTTCGGGATAATCAGGCTCCGGTAGCGAATGTAAGTGGCCCGCCAAGTGCTTTGATTGATACAAATGTTCAATTTAGCTCGGACGGCTCATACGATCCTGATCAGGATATTGAGGGACTTGAAGGATACATTGTATCTTACTCCTGGGCTTTTGGTGATGGGGAAACTTCAGTCCTAGAAAATCCAACTTATAATTATTCGTCTGAAGATACCTATACAGTTAGTCTTACTGTTACTGATGATAGATCAGCAAGTGATACCGTAGAAATAAGTATAACAGTAGTAGACGGAAATCTACCTCCGGTAGCGGTCGCAAGTGGCCCGCCAAGTGCTTTGATTGATACAGAAGTTCAATTTAGCTCGGAGGGCTCAGACGATCCTGATGGATCCATTGCATCTTACTCCTGGGATTTTGGAGATGGGGTAACATCAACAGTAGCCAATCCAACTCATACATATACGGATCTTGACACCTATACAGTTAGTCTTACTGTTACTGATAATGAAGGTTTAGCAAGTGATATTGCTAAAATAACGATAAACGTTGTAGAACCAAACAGTCCACCGATTGCTGTCGCAGAGGCAGATAATATTAATCCTTATGTAAATGATACTGTTAATTTTAGCGGTGAGAAATCGTCGGATCCTGATAATGATACTTTGACCTATTTCTGGAATTTTGGAGATGGAGTAACATCAACAGTAGTCAATCCAACTCATAATTACTCGTCTGAAGGTACCTATACGGTTACACTCACTGTTTCTGATACATATACTTCAACCGATGCTTCTCTCAAGATTACAGTTAGTGTAAGGCCTTTAAGTGTATTAATGGTGCATGGAGGTGGTTCTGTAGAAATGATTCGGAAATGGCTTGACGGCTCATCGGTTGTTAGTGAATATAAAGTGATCGACGTGTCGTTGAAGGATGTCTCTGATGCAGAGTATATGAGTCAATTCAATGTAGTTATTGTGGCATCCTATTCAAAATTCTTGTATGAAGGTGAAGATGGCTCCAAGTATTTTGGGGATCAACTCGCTAAGTATGTTGAAGGATATGGAGGAAAAGTAATCTTGCTTGGAGCAACGCTCTGGACGTATCGTGATGAACCAGTATCTTATACACTTGGAGGCGCAATCGTTACCCCAAGTTTTTCACCACTTCCGTATGGTAATGTGACGTCGACAAAAGAATTTCCCTATAATTATTTAGATTTTGTAGGCCATCCTATCACTTACAAAATCAGAGAGTTGTGGACCGATTATTATGGGTATATAATAGATGTTCAAGGGTCGGGAGCGCCATTGGGAACATATAATGATGTATATTTAAAACCACCCGGTACAGTACGTGGTTTAATCGGAGCATATAATGAGAATGAAAAATTACCGGTAGTAGCTCTGAACTGGATGCCCTTTGATGAAATGTGGGAGGGGGATTTCCTACTCATGCTGGAAAATACTTTGAAGTGGTTTTCCACAGATTGGGAATGATTGATAAAGGATAAGACTATTATTTTCTGACATAAACAGTAAGCCAGCTTATCTTCGGATGGGCTGGCTTTTCTGTATACTCGGAATGGGGCACTGGAAATGCGTCCCCCTTTGAGGACGGAAATAAATCTATTAAGCAAAGATGTAAATGGTAAATTAAATTCAGAGCTATAAAATTCACCCTTCATGACCTTGCGATAATACCGAATTTCCAGCCGTTGCCTGTTAAACGGGCATCAATTTTGGCTGTAACACACTGCCCCTGAGCGCCGGAAGCCTTTTTTACTTTCTGCCCATTTTCATGCATGTCGAGAATCGTAAAGGAAACCACTTCATCCGGAGAAATACCTGTAACCCTGTCACCGGTCGAAATGGGGTTTTTTACCCTGATTAAAATTTTATCTTCATCTATATCTTCTATTAATCCGGCAATATTCTGCTTTTTATAGTCTTTCTCATAAACGTTCTGCCTTGACGAGTCATTCTCAAAGGTAAATCCGTATGTGAATCCATGATTATCTGTTAAATTGAGCAGGCGGATGTTTTCCCCGCGGACCTCACTCCTGTTCAGATCAAATATGTCATCGATCGCCCTTCTGTAGGCTCTCGCAGCGATAGATACGTAAAAAATATTCTTTGTCCTTCCCTCTATTTTATATCCGTCTATGTTCAGGAATTTCAGGGCCGGTATCCTGTCAATCAGGCAGAGGTCTTTTGAATTGAGTATGTATGTCCCCCGTTTATCCTGTTCTATTTCAAAGTATTCACCTTTCCTCGTCTCCTCTACTAAAAAATACCTCCACCTGCAGGTCTGCGCGCATCTGCCGCGGTTGGAATCCCTTCCTGCCATAACGCTTGAGAGAATACATCTTCCGGAGTATGCCATGCACATGGCCCCGTGAACAAACATCTCAAGCTCAATGTCCTCAACCTTTTCCCTGATTTTCTGAATCTCGGAAAAATGCAGCTCTCTAGCGAGAATTATACGTCTTACTCCCCGCTCCTGCCAGAACTTAATACTTTCAGAGTTTGTTGTGTTTGCCTGAGTACTGAGATGTACGGGTATATCGATGTTAAGTGTTTTAATGAGGTTCAGTATCCCGGGATCGGATATAATAAAAGCATCGGGTCTCAACCCGGCTAACTCGCCCATGTATCTTTCAACTGAATTTAAATCCTCTTCATGGGCAAAAATATTGAGGGTTACGTATATTTTCTTTTTTATGCGGTGGGAGTACAGAATAGCTTCTTTTAAGGAAGTTAAATTAAATTCATTCAGATTTGCTCTGAGAGAAATCTCAGGAGGGCCCGCGTATACCGCATCGGCGCCGTATGCAAAAGCGTATTTTAATTTTTCAAAGCTTCCCGCGGGAAGAATCAATTCAGGTGGTTTCAGCTTTAAAATAACGATTTCCAAATAAACGTCAGCAATATGTATACAAACAGAGGAAAAGCTAGTCTCCTCCAGCCTCGTTAGTCGCGATCTTCATATTTCCCAATTTCAGCTTTTCCTTACCTTTTGTTTCTTTTTTATTACTCTCCTCCAGCATTTTACGCGCTGCCTGTTTGAGCTTTTTTTTAGGAGTTTCTTTTTTCAGCTCGATAATCTCTTCGATTTCTTTTCCATCCAGCACTTCCCTGTCCAGAAGTTGTTTTGCCAGTTTATTAAGCCTAACTCTATTTGTTGTTAAAATATCCCATGCCTTCCTGTAAGAGTTTTCAACGATTTCTCTAATTTCTTCATCAATCATCTCAGCTGTTCTCTCGCTGTAATCCTTGTGCCGTGCGATCTCTTTTCCGATAAAAATCGGCTCTTCTTTCTGGCCGTACTGCAGAGGGCCAAGCTTCTCACTCATCCCCCACTCGCATACCATTTTTCTGACCGTACTGGTCGCCCGCTCGATATCATTCTGAGCTCCTGTTGTTATTCCATCCTTGCCAAACTTCATTTCTTCAGCCACCCTTCCCCCCATGAGGAGAGTTATCTGGTCCAGTATATAGTCTTTCTTAAAATTGTGCTTATCAGATTCAGGCAGACTCTGAGTAAGCCCGAGTGATAAGCCTCTTGGAATGATGGTCATCTTATGAACAGGATCTGCATTGGGTAAAAGCATCCCGAGGAGGGCGTGGCCCGATTCATGAAACGCGGTTATCAGTTTTTCTTCATCGGAAATAACAATGCTTCTTCTTTCAGGTCCCATAAGCACCTTGTCTTTGGCAAACTCGAATTCTTCCATACCTACTTTCCGTTTATTGTTCTTGGCAGCCAGGAGTGCCGCTTCATTTACAAGGTTTGCTAAATCCGCGCCTGAGAAACCGGGAGTACCACGCGCAATAACCCTCAGGTCCACTGTTTTGGAGAGAGGGACCTTCTTAGAATGCACCTTAAGGATACCTTCTCTTCCCTTAATATCCGGTATGTCAACAACGACCTGCCTGTCGAATCTTCCAGGCCTGAGCAAAGCCGGGTCAAGTACATCCGGCCTGTTCGTAGCAGCCACGACGATAATGCCCTCATTCTCTTCGAATCCATCCATTTCAACAAGAAGCTGGTTCAGTGTTTGTTCCCTTTCATCATGCCCTCCGCCGTAACCCGCGCCTCTTACTCTTCCAACCGCATCTATCTCGTCAATAAATATGATGCATGGAGAATGCTTTTTACCCTGTTCAAATAAATCTCTTACCCTGCTTGCACCGACACCGACAAACATCTCCACAAAATCCGACCCGCTCATACTGAAAAAGGGGACATCTGCCTCTCCTGATATTGCCTTGGCAAGGAGTGTCTTTCCTGTGCCGGTAGGTCCGATAAGAAGCATGCCCTTTGGAATTTTCGCTCCTAACCTTGTGAACCTGGCTGTATCTCTTAAATAATCTATAACCTCCTTTAATTCTTCTTTTGCTTCTTCAACCCCGGCCACATCCTTAAATGTCACCTTCCTCTTACTATCAGGCTGAAGCCGGGCCCTGCTCTTTCCAAAAGACAGGGCTTTACTGCTCGTACCCTGAATCTGCCTGAGCATGATAAACCAGAATATTCCCAGTATCAAGATCCATGGGATAATACTGATAAGCGCGTTTAGAAACGGGTAATTCTTTTTAACGCCGCCTTTAAATTCAATGTTATGCTCAAGAAGAGTTGGAATAAGATTCGGGTCGTCATAGGGAATTATTGTATGAAAAGTGATAAGGGGAGAATCACCTCCGGATATATATCCATATATGTCCTTTTCAACGATCCTCAGCTTTTGAACTCTTCCTTCTTGTACAAACCGTACAAAATTTGAATAATCTATTTCCTGATAGCTCTCCTTTGGCTTGTTAAACATGAACATGAGAAAAAGAGCAACAAGCCCGATTACTGCTATAAGAGCTAATCTATTTGATGGTTTAAAACTCTTAAAGTCATTTTTTTTATTATTCACTTTTTTACCCTTCTAAACAAAGTTCTGCTATATAATTCATCTCCCTGAACCTTTCTTCATAATCAAGACCATACCCTATTACAAATTGATCGCCGATTTCAAATCCAATATAATCTATGTGAATTTCTACCAGCCTCTTGCATCTTTTATCAAGCAGTGTACATATCTTAACATCTCTGGGCTTATGAAGTTTTAGATATCCAATAATATATTCAAGCGAGTAGCCTGTATCAACGATATCCTCAACGAGTAAAATACTTTTATTTCTTATATCTATTTTAAGATCTTTTATTATACGGACATCACCGGTTGACTCGGTACCTTTGTAGCTCGTTGTAGCAATAAAATCAATGGATATAGGAGCGGTGATATTCCTGCACAGGTCGGCTAGAAAAATGAAAGCGCCTTTCAAATTGCAGATAAGTACAACATCTTCGTTTTTATAATCTTCGGATATGAGAGCCCCAAGCTCCTTCACCTTGTTCTGTATCTGGTCCTTTGTGAATACAACCTTCAGACTTTCCAAATTTCATTACCATCATGTATGTATATCGGTGTTATGGACTAACTCACAAACGAGGATTCTCCTTGTTTGCGAAGCAATCATATAATTTTCAGCCGTCCTGTTTTTTTTCCCATAAAAAGAAGAGAAAATCCCGATAATTTCATCTTTAAACACTAGAAGCGGGACAGTTTCGCGCTGCTTCCCCGTGACTTTGTCATTAATAAAGATCGTTTTTAATTTCTTTGTCCCCAGATTCCGCAGTCTTATTCTGTCACCATCTATTCTATTTCTTATTATTAAGGGAAATATAAGTTTGTTAAAATCAAAATAGAGTTTATTGAATTCAAAAAAGGATATATTTTCCTCAATAGAAAAAATTACCTTCTTTTCAATTTCTTTAATAAAAACTTCTTTAATATCACTGATATGGTAAAGATACTTTTTATTAACCGGCTTGACAACACTTTTCTGAAACATGAGATTGTCATATTCTTTCTTGATCATAAATAAATCACTGCAGTAAAGTACTTTATTCCCAACAATATTATTACAGGCAATATTATCCACTGTCTTGAATGAGACATAATTCTTTTTTATGAACGAATCTGAATCAGTTAATTTTCTAACCAGTGTTATTACAACCCTTCTCTTTATAGCTTTATGTAAACAGAAAAACTTTCCATACTTTATAGTAATTATATCTCTTGCCTCTTCAACAATCATGGAAGAAATCATACTCTCAGTCAGTTCATCCAGCATCTCATTTTCGTTCTTTATAATATTCATGAGGTTCAGTATATGACTTTTAAAATTAAAATTAACACTTTCCAATTGAGGAACTATCTTAAGACGGATTTTATTACGAATAATTGAAGTATCGATATTTGTTTCATCGGTTCTGTAGTTCAATTTCTCCCGCTTCAGGTAATCAACTATTTCCTCTTTTGTACAGCCGAGCAATGGGTGGACAATACATGCATTTTTTGGGTGGATTCCGGTAATGCCGGACGGCCCTGTCCCGGATAAAAATCTATAAATAATTGTTTCGATATTATCATCAAGAGTATGCCCTGTAGCGATTTTATCGAATCCAAACCTCTGAAGTGTGTCAAAGAAAAAATGATACCGCACCCTCCGGCAGGCCTCTTCAATTGATTCACCAGGTTTCCTCGCATCAGTAACATTGACATTTTTATTGTAAAAATCAACCTTAAGATTTTCTGCGATCTTTTTTACGAATAATTGATCCCGTAAAGAACTCCTCCCCCTCAGACCATGTTCTATATGTACAACGGCTATTTTAATCGAAAATTCGTTTTTAAGCGCGAACATAGTATACAGTAAAGCTGTTGAATCCGGGCCGCCTGATACAGCCAGCAAGATTTTATCACCATGATTTATGAGATTATTCTCCTGACAGAAAGACTTAACCTGTTCTAAAATATTTTTCATTTAGCCGGCCTTACTGCTTATCAGCAATCGAAGTTTATGAAAATAAACTTATGATACTGACATTCTGTATATATATGCAGGAGAATGAATGGTATATCGGTATGTGAAAGACAATTCAGTTGTTATATTTGTTCATTGCTTCATTGATAGAATCCATAATTACAACTCCCAGAGCTTCAACCGCATTATTAAGCTCATTTTCAAGAGTCTCTTTTTCTTTGGAGGAAAAATCATCCAATACATAATCATATAACTCTATTTTTGAATTATCCGGAGGTCTTCCTATGCCAAACTTTACCCTGGGAAAATTTTCAGATTTTAATGAATAGATGAGTGATTTAATCCCATTATGACCTCCAGAGCCCCCGCTTCGCCGTATCCGTATTTTCCCTAATGGTAATTCTGTATCATCCGCGACAACTACGATATCTATCGTTTTTATTTTTAAAAAGCTTGCCAGATAAAGAACGGCTTCTCCGCTCAGGTTCATAAATGTCTGTGGTTTAAGGATAACTACATCTTCTCCATTACATTTTCCACGTCCAAAAACAGCTTTCTTTTTTTTTATACACAGTTTAATCCCGTGGTGTTTTGCAAACCTGTCGACAATCATAAAACCAATATTATGGCGGTTCTGTTCGTACTTTTTGCCAGGATTTCCCAGGCCCACTATTAATTTCAAAGTTTGACCCGAATTTTCAGAATATTGAAAATTATTCAAGTTATTCTGCTTTCTCTTCTTCTTCTTCCGAAGTCTCTCCCTCTTCAAGAGCTTCTTCCTCAACAGGAGCTTCTTCAATCTCTTCAACAGGGGCTATAATTATGCTCGGAGTACCTATTGTAATTACAACCTGTTCAGGATTAGCAAGAATGGTTATTTTATCATCAAATTTGAGTTCTTTGACATGCAGGGAATCATTAATATCCATGTCTTCAATATTCACGACAATATTGTCCGGTATATCTTTTGGCAGACATTCAATCTCAATGTCTCTTAAAAGGGTTTCCAGCACTCCTCCCTTTTTCACTCCCTTTGATGTCCCCTCAATCACAATTGGAACTTCGGTCTTCAATAGTTTTCCTTTCTCAATCTCGAAGAAGTCTATATGAACAATATTCTTCTTAACAGGATGCAGCTGATAATCTTTTACAATTACCTCGGCATTTTCTTTGTTATCAATATTTAAAGTAATAATGGAATGCTCTCCGATTTCTTCGAATAAACTTAAAAAATCAACAGCTTTGATCAATAGATTTTTATTACCTCTATGACCGTATAAAACCGCGGGTATGCAACCATTTCTCCTCATTTTTTTCGCAACTTCTTTTCCAGTACCTTCTCTCTCTTGAATATCCAGAGTACGTTCAGCCATAATAAATACCTCTTTCTATTTTTCTCTTCTATTTTTCTTTTATGTAACAAAAGTGATTTTACTATTCCAGACTAATTAATCGATCTTTCTTTGCATCAAGGAACAGGGAGGCCACTGACCGGTCTTCATGAATTCGTTTAATGGCATCAGATAGCAAATGGGCTATAGGCAAAATATCAATTTTTTTAGAATCCTTTTTTTCTTTATTAAAATAGATAGAATCCGTTACAACAACCTTTGTCAGGGCAGAATCATTTATGTTTTTTATTGCGTCAGCGGAAAAAATACCATGTGTTGCGCATGCATAAATCTCATTTGCGCCCTTCTCAGCCAGAATATTTGCCGCGGAACAAAGGGTCCCTGCCGTATCAATCATGTCATCAATTATGATTAGATCCGAACCTTTAATTTGCTCCTCCCCTATAATATTCATTATAGAAGCTTTATTCTTTTCATTCCTCCGTTTATCAATAATTGCCATATTTGCCCTTAAAAGCCTTGCAAAGAATCGAGCCCTTTCAACACCTCCGGCATCGGGAGATACAACTACAAATTCTGTTTTTCTATCTTTAAAGTAATCAAAAATTACCGGGGTTGCGAATAGATGATCAACGGGAATATCGAAATATCCCTGAATTTGAAGTGCATGCACGTCAAGCAAAAGGATCCTGTTGGCTCCTGCAGTAGTAATAAGATTAGCAACCAGTTTCGCAGTGATAGGGGTTCTTGGCTGTGCTTTCCGGTCCTGTCTCCCATATCCATAATAGGGAATCACAGCAGTAATTCTTCTTACCGATGCACGTTTAAGAGTGTCAAGAATGATTAATAATTCCATTAAATTTTCATTCGCGGGATTTGAAGTAGGTTGAATTACAAATACATCTGTACCCCTCACTGACTCGTTAATCTGAACGAAAATCTCTTTATCGGCAAAGCGGCAAATTTCAATATCTGTAAGCCCGATGTTCAAGTTTTCTGCAATCATCGCAGATAGATGAGCGTTTGCAGTTCCTGCAATAATCTTCAAATCCGATTTATCCAAAGTTTCGCCTTTCTTATTAATTTAAGCAATTACAATGTCTGGGGCGGGAGGATTCGAACCCCCGAGTGTCAGGACCAAAACCTGATGGCTTACCGCTTGCCGACGCCCCAGTGTTCCCATTAAATGTGGAAAAAATATTTTTATAATTCTCCAGGTGCTGCAAGGCAGCTTATACGACTAATATAAGAAAATATTTAAAAAATGCAAACAAAAAAAATGCAATGGTTTACATAATTAGTTAAACATGAAGGAATTAAAAATATAGTTTCTTTATGTTGGGGTTTTAGTCCTCGGTTTGTGGGAATAACTTAAGCCGAAAAGTGAAAATCATTACCTAATAAGCTGCCGGATTAATTATGGTGCTCTTCTTTTTCCTTTTCCGTGTTAAAGGCTTCTAGGACCGCTTTTTGTAAAACCTGTCTGAAAGCTGAATTAATGGGGTGGGCAACGTCTTTGAATTCACCGCTTGTTGTTTTTCTACTGGGCATGGCCACAAAAATACCGCTCTGCCCGTCAATTACTTTTAAATTGTGTACAACAAATGAATCATCAAAAGTAACAGAAACATAGGCCTTAAGTTTTCCCTCATTGCCAACCTTTTTAACCCTCACATCGGTTATATTCATGACAACAAATACCTCTTTCTTGATAAGTAGGAATATGGTCTACAAAAACCGTACCATATTAAGAAAAATAAGTCAAGAAAATAAAACCATGATCAGCTCTGAATTACCTGCAGTTTGATCCATAAATCATTTTATACATAGTATAGGTTGTAAGGACCTTTTTAACATAATTCCTTGTTTCTGAAAAAGGTATTTCCTCGATAAACTGCTGTATATTATCATTCGATCCGGACGAAAGCCACCTATTTACGTTAGCAGGCCCGCCATTATATGCCGCGAGAACCGAAGCTTCGGTATTAAACCTTTCATTTAAGTAATCTAAATATAACATGCCGATTTTAATGTTTACAGAAGGGTTAAAAAGCTCTTTTTTATTTAATTTTTGATTATTAATCCAGGCTGCTGTTTCAGGCATTAACTGCATCAATCCCAGGGCGCCTTTGGGAGAGCGGGCACGGCTGTTAAACCTGCTTTCTTCTCTAATTATTGAAAGGACCATGCAATAGTTTATGTATGGGGAAGGATTGTCACTAAGATAAGAACTTAATGTTTCATAATATAAATATGGATATACCAGCCTGAGCATTTCCTCAGGAAAGAATAATAAATATTTTTTACCCACAAGGTTTATCATTTTTTCAGCGTAGGATACACCTTTGTACGCATCTCCACTTTCGTAAGATATCTTTGACAGAATGTAATAAAATAATATTTTCTCCTTTTGATTGCCTGTAATTAAGGATTCATTTATCAACTCCTGTAACTCATCGTGTAATCCATAATTATAAAATTCAAACAGCACTGAATCAATGCTGCCGGAACGTATCCTGTCTACTATAAATAAATAGCTGTAAGGCGGTTTCTCACTAATTATGTGAACAATCCGTCCTTTTACATATTTTTCTTGTATTCCCTTGCTGAATAATCGAATATACATATCAAGGGCCTCATTCATCTTTCCCTGTGTTAAATACTGATCTGCTGATCTGATTAATTTCCGGTCAATATCAGCTTTTTCTAATGCCATGAAATAATAGTAACTACCTGGAAATTGATCGATTGCCTCTGTTAAAAATTTCTTATCGAAATAAATTCCAAGTACATACAGTGACCACGCCTTATACATAGGAGCTTTGATATAAGAATATGAACCCTTCAAAAAAGATACTGCCAGCCGGGTTTCTTTCTTATGAAGAATATAATAGAAAGTATCCTGTATAAATCTATCAGTTCGCCAGTAATTATTATATTTGCTTACAAAGTACTCTGATTCCCGGATATACTTTCTGATATTGTTACCATTCTTTTCCAGCTGTAGTTTCAGATAGAAAGCATCAGCTGTTATGTTATCTGTTCCCCCCTTCTCTTCGATATATTGCAGCAAATATGAAGCTGCAACTGACTTTTCCCCAATATAAAAATATGAATAGGCTGTCTTTACTAACGCCTCTACATCTGTAAAATTAGAATAGTATTCATTATACATTACCGCAGAAGATTTATAATCTCCAATTTTGTAAAAACAATAAGCTCTCAAATGAGCAACGTATGCGCTATAAGGCAGCAAATAAGAAATCAAAAGAGCACCATCATACAATTTATTTGAAATGCACAAATTTATTAAATACGTTTTCTTCAAGCCTTTTTTACTAAGCATTTCTATCAATCTGAAATCATCTGTGACCTGTTCCAGGACATTCTTCAAATAATAGACATTCTCATCTCTTATAATGCTGGAATAGTACTCAGCCGCCCGATCAACATCACCTGCTTTATGATAGAGCGCGCCTATATAATAATTTGCCTGGGCGTTGTTTTTAGCTGTCTTTTTGAATATTCTTAAAACTTGAGGCCGGAACCGGCGGTCTCTTAACACGAGATCACCAAGTCTCTCGAATGCGATTGTAGTACAAACATCGTTGTCAATAGACGACCAATCAGTGTTTCTGCTTTCATGAGTTCTAAAAAGAATATTCCGGTACCACCGCATGGCATTTGGAAAATCATTCAATGTTTCATAATTGTTCGCGATAAAATACGCCGCATAATCCCTGTATCTCGAGTTTTGGTTAAAGATCTCCTTCAGGATTCTGTTAGATCTTGAAATAAAACCCAGTCTCTCAAATGACTTGGCCAGTAATAACTTTTCACATTCATTTAAGATTTCTGCTTCTTTGGATAACTCAATTATTTTTTTATACTGTTCTTGTTTAAACAGATCTACAAAATCACACCCATCTTTTTTTATGGAAGCCGGGCTGCTTATTTGCTGAGAGGAAATTATTATATATATAACGATGGCAGCAATCTTAAAAGGAAACAAATTTATATCGAGCGATAACAACCTTTATGTCCTTTTTATCATCTAATATCCAGAACTCTATAAATAATAATTTTCATATTTTCCGGTAAAAATGAGAGGAAAGTAATAAATATCTTTTCCAGGAAGGGGTATATGTAAGAGCTTTTAATCGCTGCGTCTATTTTTAAAACCGGATGGTTTTTTAGAAAAATAAGAAGTGCACTGCACAGGATGATTCCCTTTATTAATCCAATAAAAAAACCCAATATATAGTCGGCACCTGTAAAATTGAGACTATCAATTAAATTGGTAAGTGTATTTCTTATAATAATCAATAAGATTGTTACCAGGATAAATATTGAAAGAAAAGATACAATAAAAGCTAAATCTTTATTCTCAATAAATGTATAAACCACCGGGCTTAAAGATTTATAAAATAGAAAAGATACAGTAAGTCCCAGTATTATAATGAGTAAAGAAAAAAGTTCATTTATAAAGCCTTTTAAGTAGCCTTTTATACAAAATATCAAAACAGCAACAATTATTATCAAATCAATAATATTCATTTACCTTCTGAATCTCCCATAAATTTTAACGATTTTAGTAGAAATTGTGCTATACTGTTTGTTAAGAATATCGTATGAAGGTGACAAAATGATGAGTCAGAAAAGTTATTCAGAAAAGCAAGTAATCGATATTATTGAAAGAGTGCTTGAGAATAGAAATGACATTGACTTAAATGAAAACTTTTTATACAATTTGACAAATTACACAATGAAAAACGCTTCTGAACTGGACATCATCGTTGACCGGCCACCAATTTCCCCCGCAAATAAGACAAATGATAAAATTAATAATACTCAACTGTCAGAAATCATAAAAATGCTGGCTATTATAAATAAGCCGATAGACCTTTTATCATTAAACAGGGAAGGGCACAAAATAAAACCTGAGAATTAATCCGCCTTTTATTAAGTCGCATTTTCAGAGTAGAGGCAGATTCTATTTTTTCCCAGATTTTTCGCCTGATACATAGCAGCATCAGCCTTATCTATTAAATCCTGCATTGATTCCGCGTCCTCAGGATACGTTGCCTCCCCCAGACTTACAGTGAGCTTCCCGCCCGGCTGTACTTCTTCTTTAAAAAATTGAAAATCTTCTATTTTTTTCCTCAAACGTTCACCAAACATTCTAGCAGCTTGAATATCTTCCTCCGGAAGAATAATGCAAAACTCTTCTCCGCCATATCTGACAGCAATATCAGATTTTCTTATGGATGATTTTACTAGTTCTGCAATTTTTTTCAATGCCCTGTCACCGGCAGGATGGCCCAGTGTATCATTATAATTTTTAAAATTATCCGCATCGAAAAAAATCAATGAAAGAGAGTGTTTATACCTCTTTGCCCGCAACATTTCATCATAAAGACGCTTTTTAAAAAACCTGTAATTATAAAGACCGGTTAATTTATCTGTAATTGAGCTTAGCTCCATTTTTTGATACAAAATGGTATTTGAAAAGGCAACAGAAATAAAGTGGGTAAGAAGGCTGAATATTTCCTTTTCCGATTGAGAAAAAAGCTCCTGATTCATTTTCTGACCCAGCGCAATAATACCTTTAATTTGCCGTTTATGAATGATAGGTGCAATCAGGCTTATTCCATTCTCAATTAATTTGATCCATTTTTCATTAAGAAGCTTCTTATCGACCTCACGAAGGTTAATTGCTATCATTTTCTTACGAAATTTCTTAAAGAGCGGATCTTCCAGCGAAATTGAAAACTGTTCCCACTGCTGCTTTGAAAAACCCTTGGCATAGATTGGATAGATGAAATTCGGATCTTTTTTACCGGGTAAAAAAACCATGGCCTGATTTGACCGTAATTGCCCGATTATCGAAAGCATGGAAGATCTTAAAAGTTGTTGTGGTTCAAGGATAGAAGTGAGATTAATAGAGACTTCAAAAAGGTTGTGAAGATCATAAATCTGTTTACGCATCACCCGGGTTACATTTTGCAGTTCGACATTTGTTTCCTGTAGATTTGAGTCTGCCGGGTTATCGTCACCCTCTGTAGCATGTCTTTTAAGATATTTACGTTTTACAAATTTATTAAAACCCAGCCAGACCACTGCTAAAACAAACACGGTAGTGGATGGCAAACCTATGAAAACAGGAATATCAAAAATGCTGTAAATGATAAAAAAAATCAGGATTTCCAGACATAAAGCAACAGTGGCAAGCCAGGGCAGA
>SDBS01003553.1_pt1 | contig 15299 bp, 9 predicted proteins | sample 2277091 | NCBI WGS metagenome assembly SDBS01 (sample SAMN10404972, study PRJNA504765) | marine sediment metagenome | isolation source: marine sediment core GS10_PC15, 163 cmbsf | place: Arctic Ocean: Southern Knipovich Ridge | collected 2010 | reverse complement strand
TGTAATCTCGGGGTCCTCGGTTCGAATCCGGGAGGTGGCTGTAAAAGCATCAGTTAATCATGAAATTAAGAAAAAGTACTACTTTGGATTTCCTGTCAGAAGGTCATTGATTAAACGGCCATCTCTTTGCCTTCGTTACAAGTCTCTTTTTATGCTGAATTTAAATTACGTAAAGATTTTAGTGGACAGAATAGACGTTATTGTTAGTACACGTCCTCCATGGCTATTGTCCCCTATCTGCTGATATAGAGCCCCTGGCCCACTGGGTGTTGCCGGCAGTTAAAGGGCTTTTTAATCCCAGGAAAATAGAGATTTCCTCTTCCCGGTTGACTGCAAAGCTCACATAGGCATCCAGGGGCAGTCCTGTGGAAACTGACAGGGCTTTTATCTCCAGGTGGATTTCAGCCCCCATTGAGTAACGGACCTGCTGTTCCCCGGTCAGGCAGATATCAAAAAAAGGAACCAGGAAAATGTCCTCGAAATAGATCGAGGGATTCCAGAGTCCACCGCGTAATTTAAAGATAGGCAGGGAAAGGTCGAGACTGAAAAGTCCTGCCAATTGAGAGCGAGGGCCCTGCTGATAGCCCCTGATGGGGGGAAGCTGCCAGCGGGCCCTATCAAGGGCATAGTACCAGCTACAATCCAGAGCCACTTCCGCCAGGGTGAATCCGCGGCTAATGCTCAAATTGGCAAAAAACCCGGTCAGATCTTCACTGGAGCCGAAATTACTACGCTCCACAGTTGATTGAAGCCAGAGATTAACAGAAGTCCAGGGAAACTGCAAGGCTGAAGAGAGAAAGGGAGTGAAGCGCAATCTGGAAAAATCATTCTCAAAAAAGGTAGCGGCCACCCCGGCAGAGAGTTCCCCGAGACCATTGGTTATAGACCGGTACAGAGGAAACTGCAGCCTGCTCTCCAGGGAGTATTCTTCAGCTGTAGTTAAGGTAAAAGATAACAGCAGGGGACTAAAAAATTTTATTTTCAGGGAAAGATCAATTTCCGTTGCCTGATTGTTGAAATTGTATAGTGTTTCCAGCAGATATTGAATATCTCCCAAAGCAGAGACTCCCATAATCCCGGCTCCGGCGCGTATAACCTGCATTGAATCCCTGGTAATTTTCGCTTCCAACAGGGGGTAACGCACCCTGGGCAGCAGGGTGGCCAGGTTGTCAAGGTATCCTCCCCGCTTTATCTCCGGTAGTTCCATCTGCGGCGCCTCCAGCGCCGGGAACTCCAGGAATGAGGTTTTTTCCGGCCTGGCCCCTCTCCGGTAAAGAGCCTTGCCATCAGAAGAGACATCAACATAGTAAAGCTCCTCATCGGCTATCACCGGGGCATATCCTCCTTCATGGAGGCGGTAAAGCTCTGCGTTCTGCGTGTTATAGCCATAGAGAGAGTATTCTCCCCAGTAGTTGGCAGAGAATAAGAGCAAATCTTTATAGAGGGAAAGAGCGCTTTCCCGGTATGGGGTTTCTATTAAAGGGATAAGCGGATCAGCAGAAGAGTTTTCTGTGCCCTTCCTATTCTGCAGATCCGTGACTTCCAGAGAATAGAGACTGAAATTCTGCCAGTTGCGGCGCGCTGAAAGATAGAGGCGGTCAGAGGCTGACAGGATTTCACCTATAAGCAGCTCGCTTTCCAGCAGCAGCTCCGGCTCTGCTCCCTTTCGCCCTTCCTCGAGAAGATAAAGCTCGGAACCGAAAGCACCAGCACGGTCTCTGGCATAGATAACTTCGCCCCCCGGAAGCAGGTCAAAAGCTCTGATTTGCTCTTTCAGCAGCACCTTTTCCTTACCGCTTTTTAGATCATACTGATGGAGCCTGGTGGTAAATCCATACCCCCGGTACCAGATATTGGCAAAGCCGCTTTCTAGTTCCAGGTCCAGATAATAGAGCTTATCACCATGGATCCTGAGCGGCCCGGAAAAGGGGGAGGTCGATGAGACCAATTCTATAGTTTTATTACTGTCAAGATCCTGCTCAACCAGCTCATAGTGCCACTGTTGTTCAAATACTGAAGTCTTGAGAGCATAAGAGCGCTGATAATAAAGCTTGCCCTTATGAACCAGGGGATTTTCTATTTCCCAGAAGATGGGGGTTACCCGTGTTCCACGCTTTGTGTAATGAATGAAAAACTTTTCCTCCCAGCGCTGCCAGTCGCGCCATAGTTGGCGAAAAGATTTGCCGAATACTTTCTTTGCTGTGCGGTCAAGTCCCAATGCCGGGATCAGAGGTGAAATATAGGCGAGGAGAGAGGCTCCGTATTGGTTGATAAACTGTGCCAGCTTATCTTCACCGTAAGTACGGAGCAGGTAATCGATGAATTGAGCCCCAAAGAGGTAGGCGCCGCGGCCGCCCGGATAGGAGACAGGTTCAAAGGTTGCTTCCATAAGGGAGGGAAAACGGTACTCCCTGGTGCGCGCAGCCATGTAAGCGGAAAAGGCCCCCTCATTGAGCCGTCCCGAATACTCTGAGAAGCGGGATTCAGCATATACGGCTATCCCTTCCATGAGCCAGAGGGGCGCCAGGAGATTGGGTGCGGCAAGATTACCGAATATGGAGGTAAAGAATGCGGGTGTGCCCCCGGCCGCGGTCAGGTGCAGCATATGGGCGTATTCATGAATACCCACCTGGGTCCACCAGTTCTCGGCGAAGCTTAAAGTACCTGTTGAAGGTGGATAGGGGAAGAGGTGTATGGAATTGAATACCGAATCGGTAAGACCGCTGGTAAAGGCTCCGAGATCCTCCAGGACCACGGGAGTGCGCTTCAAACTGTTTCCCAGAAGGCTTTCCAGCCTGGAGCGGTGATATTCCAGGATCTTTATTACCTCCGCGGCTTCTTTTTCACCCTCCGGTGCCTGGTAAAAAATGGTAAAGCCCTGGCTTTTCAGTGTGCGCCATTCAGCAAAAAGAGAAAAAGTGAGCAGCAGGAATAATAATGTAACCGGGAGCAGTCTCCTCATAATAAACGATCATAGATTAAAAAGCATAACCGGGGCAACTTAAAAACAAGAAAACCAATTCCAGGGTATTGGAATTGCCGGCATTATAACACAGCAATTATATTTCTCAGTTGACAAAGGTATTTTTTTTAGGCACTATATTTATCACATGAAATTAGGGGAGGTTCCCGAGTGGTCAAAGGGGGCAGACTGTAAATCTGTTGGCTACGCCTTCGAAGGTTCAAATCCTTCTCTCCCCAGTGGAAGCGATCCCTGCCCGCAGACTGTCACTGCAGGCGGGGATTGTTTTTTATATGGCAAGCGGTTTGATCCGCCGGTACAGCAGTTCGGCCGCCGGGGCGCGCCGGGTATGAACCGGGGCATGGACCGGCCGGCCGCTTCAAAAAAAATTCTTGCAGCTGCAATCAATGAAAGGTATTATTAAAGGTGAGTTTTTACAGCAAAGGATTGCGCTTCGAGTGCAGCCGCTGTTCCAGATGCTGCCGGCTTACACCGGGATACGTCTTTCTTAGCCGTAATGATCTTGCCCGTCTGGTCAAAGCCATGGGCTTAACTGAGGAAGAGGTGTTGGGAAAATACTGCCGGGAGGTGAATATCTGCGGCTTCAGGCGTGTCAGTCTGAAGGAAAAGGCAAATCTGGACTGCATTTTCTGGGAAGAGGGGGGATGCAGCGTGTACAGCGATCGTCCCCTCCAGTGTCGGAGTTTTCCTTTCTGGAACGCGCATCTCTACTCTGAAGCGAGCTGGCAGGAAGCGGCAAAGGACTGTCCCGGCATAAGACAGGGAAGCCTGCATCCGGAAGAAGAGATCCGGGACTGGCTTAATAAACAGAAAAAGGAAGACTTTTTATAAGATGAAGCTGAAATTCTGGGGAGTTCGGGGCTCCATTCCCACGCCGCTTACCCCGGAACAGATCAAAAGCCGGATCGCTGCTGTGATCATGCGTGCACGCCGGAGTGATTTGGAGAGTACTGATAGCCGCCGCCTTTTTCTTGAAAGCCTGCCGCCCTATCTCTACGGCACAGTTGGGGGAAACACAACCTGTATTGAAATCAGGACTTCAGATAATAAAATGATCATTATCGATGCCGGTTCAGGCTTGAGAGGGCTGGGAGCCTCTTTATCTGAAAGAGAAGAAAAGGTAAATGAGTTTCACATTTTCTTTACCCATTTCCACTGGGACCACTTACAGGGGCTTCCCTTTTTCGCTCCGGTAGTCTTTACACCGGGGAACAAGCTTTTTTTTTACAGCCCCGAGGATGATCTGGAGTTGATATTAAAAGGACAGATGCGTCAGCCCTATTTCCCCATAACCATGGAGATGATGAATGCCGAGCTCAACTTTATCAAATTAGAGGGCACGGAAATGGCCCTGGGCTCTGCCCTGATCAAATGGAAAGCCATGCGTCACCCCGGGGGCTGCTATGCCTATAAGATAACTGAAAATAAGAAGAGCCTGATCTTCGCTACGGATTCCGAGATTACCCTTGATGATTTCAAAAAGGTGGAAGAGAACAGCAGTTTTTTTGAAAAGGTCGATCTTCTGATACTTGATGCTCAATACACCCTGGGGGAAGCGATTGAGAAGTATGACTGGGGCCACACTTCCTACTCTATGGCAATTGATTTTGCCACGGAATGGGGAATTGAGGCTTTAGCTCTCTTTCACCATGAACCCAATTACAAGGATCGCAAGATCTATTCTATTCTTAATTCCGCAGAGTGGTATTTGGCCCGTTTGAGCGGTAAAAAGTTAAAGCTGTTCACCGCTGTTGAGGGGTTGGAAATTAACCTTTAAGCGCAAATGGCTTGAAGAAGGTGGCTATTTTGCCTTTAAAATACTTAAAAAATGAAAAAAAAATTGATTTTTAAAGTAGCGGCTAAAAAAATGAGTTATATTACTATCAGGATCATTAATTTTAATGGCGGTGTATTTATGAAAAAAATATTTGCTTATATTATTCTATTATTGATTTTTGTTCCCCTGTATGGTGAATACAATCCTCCCGCAGGAAGCAGCAACTTTACTGATCTTTATTCACCTGTTTTCTTGGGTGGGAGCTCAAGTATTGTCTCTACAGAGTCTCCGGCCGGTGATCTGCTCAATCCGGCGGCCTCGGGCGCCAAGCAGCGCGTTACCCTTGATTTTAGCTATATTAGCCTGCTGGGGCTGGGCAGTGAAGAGGGACTGGGCCATGTAGTGAATACCGGGATTACCCTGCCGACCCGTGCAGGAGTATTCAGCGGTTCCGCCCGTTTTCTCACCTCTCCCTTTGAGAGTCTCGATCTTGGCACCCTGGCCGGGGTTAATGTTTCCTTTGCCAAGGATCTCTTTCCCGACCTGCTGGTGGGCGCAGGCCTTGGCGGGCAATTCGGGGAGGATTGGAGCGCCGGTCTGGATCTCGGGTTTATTCATTTGCCCGGGAAATGGCTCTTTTTCAAAGATTTTCGCTGGGGCGCTGCTATAAGGGGTCTGGGTAAGGGTTATACACCTGCAGAGGGTATAACTTCCTTTCCTCCCGTCTTTACTCCTGCTTTAGGCGCCGCCTTTAACCTGGTAAATAGCCGCAATGTACTCTGGAGTTTTTCTTCAGACCTGGCTTTTCCCTCTTTTCAGGATATTCGCTTTTCTTTGGGAAGTGACTTTACTTATAAAGATCTCTTTACCCTGCGTACTGCCGTGCTCCTGGACCTTGATGATATGGCAGAAAAGAGGGCGCGAAGCCTGCCCCTTTCCTTCGGACTGGCTTTAAAGTTTTCAACATCTATTCGCCGGGATAAGAGTGAAGTAAAGACCAGTGTATCCGCAGCACCTCTGCAGCAGGGTGTCTGGGGTATCGGCGCCGGATTGAATATTCCTATTGGTTTGGTGGACCGGGAGGCGCCGGAAATTACCATTGATACTGCAAAAGAGAGCTATATTTCACCCAATCTTGACGGCGTTCTGGATGATCTGGATAAAGCGGTTTCTATTATCGACCGGCGTTTCGTAAAAGGCTACCGTTTCCTGATCTATAATGAAAAGCAGGATCTGGTCAGGGAAATTGTAAATAAAGATGAAAGGCCGGAAAACAAAACTTTTAAGAATATTCTATCCCGTCTCTTTTATGTTAAAGAGGGAATAACCATACCTGAAGAATTGCGCTGGGACGGCCGCTCCTCTTCAGGTAGTGTAGTTGCTGACGGCACCTACACCTATCTGGTTGAAGCCTGGGACGACAATGGTAATACCGGTCGCAGCCCTGAAGGAACAGTTGTTGTTGATAATACGGCGCCCCTGGTTACGGTAGAGGCTCCCTACGTTATCTTTTCGCCCAATGCGGATGGCAACAAGGATGTGCTGCCGGTTATGCAGCAGGGTTCGGAGGAAGATCTCTGGCAGGGATCCTTGCGGGATGTTAACGGTGAAGAGGTGGCCCTGCTTGTCTGGGAGTCACAGGCGCCTGCAAATTTTGACTGGGACGGCAGGAATAAGGAGGAAATCCTTTCCCCCGACGGTGTGTACACCTACCGGGTTATAGCCACCGACCGCGCCGGAAACAGCGGTTCTGCGCAGATCGATAATATTATCATCAATACCGAGGCCACACCCATTAATCTGAATATTGATAAATCATTTTTCTCTCCCAACAGCGACGGAATTAAGGACAGCTTAATTTTAAGACTGGATGTACCTGTAACATCGGGTATCGAGAAGTGGAGCCTCACTATTATAGATGAAAAGCAGGAGATCAGTCGTACCTTCAGCGGCACCGGAGATATTACAGGACTTATCGAGTTTGACGGCAGGGGTGAGAACAAGAATTTACTTGCCGAAGGGGGCTACCGCAGCAGGCTGGATGTGCTTTATGAAAATGGCAATAATCCTCAAGCCGAATCACCCCTCTTTACTCTGGACCTGACGCCGCCGGCAGCCGCGGTGAGCTCGAATTTAACTATTTTTTCACCGGACGGCGACGGCAGCAAAGATGAGGTGCTGCTCTATCAGGAAACCTCTGAGGAAGAGCTGTGGCAGGGAACTATTGCCGATGATAAAGGCAAGGCTGTAAGAGTTTTTTCCTGGCGGGGCAGGGCGGATGACCAGCTGGTGTGGGCAGGACGCGGCGACAACGGCATGCTGCTTGAAGATGGTAAATACTCTTACCTTCTTGAGTCAGTAGACCGTGCCGGCAATAAGGGCAGTTCCAGAAAGATCTTTGTGGATTTGAATACTGAGAAGACCGAAGTTTTTATTACTACGGATGGGATCTATTTTTCACCCAATTCCGATGGGGTAAAAGACAGGCTGAAGCTGATTCCCACCCTTAAGGTTTTAACGGGAGTCGAACGCTTTGATTTGCGGATAATGGACAAGGGCGGTCAACTGGTAAAGAATTTCAGCGGCCAGAACCGGGCGCCGGAAACCTACTCCTGGGATGGCTTGAGTAACGAGGGAAAGCGTCTGCCTGACGGCGAGTATCAGGCTGAGCTGATACTGGATTACAAGAAGGGAGACCATCACCAGGTACGCACTGCACCATTTATTATTGACACCAGGGCGCCTACAGCGGAACTCTCGGCAGAGTACACCCTCTTTTCGCCGGATGGTGATGAACTGCGTGACCGGGTGCCCATAAGCCAGAAATCAAGTGGGGAGGATCTCTGGGAAGGAGAGATTTCTGACAGCAGCGGCGAGGTGGTGAAGTCCATCTTCTGGAAAGGAAATGCAGCCGGTTTCAGCTGGGACGGCGCAGATGAAAACGGCAACCGTATTCCGGATGGTTTGTATACCTATACTCTGCGCTCAACCGACCGGGCAGGCAACAGTGTTGCTGCAGTAATCAAAGGAATAGAGATCGATACACGCAGAACATCGCTCTTTCTGACAGCTTCTGAAAGCGGGTTGTCTCCGAATGGCGATGGTTTCAAAGAGGATATTGCCTTTCGCAGTTATGTGGGGTTAACCGAGGGTATCAGATCCTGGCGTCTAGATTTAATCCATAAGACCCTTGGGGTACAGAAGAGTTTCGCAGGCACCGGCCAGGTACCGAAATCCATTCAGTGGCAGGGCCGGGGTGATAACAAACCGGCTCCTGATGGTATCTACCGCGCTGTTCTGCAGCTGGATTATTACAAGGGCAACCGGCCCGAGGCAAAGACAGCCTTCTTTGTTCTGGATGTAACCCCGCCCAGGATCGATCTTAAAATCAGACCCCAACCCTTTTCTCCGGATAATGACGGTGTGGATGATGAATTACTGATCAACTTGAAGGTAGAGGATATAAGCCCCATTGCGGAGTGGCGCCTTGATATTGACGACCCCATGGGTAATCTTTTTTCCGGTTATTCCGGACGGGGCCTGCCGAGTGACCGGATTGTCTGGAATGGGCTTTCAGATAACGGGGAGCTGGTACAGGCGGCCGAGGATTATCCCCTCTCCCTGGAGATAACTGATAACCTGGGCAATAGGGTACAGTTGCATAAGCTGATACCGGTGGATGTGCTGGTAATCCGTGACGGTGATAAACTCAAAATTCGTATTGCCAGTATAACCTTTCCCGCCAACTCACCGGATTTGAGCGCGGTAAAGGATCAGGAAAAAGTAGCAAGAAACAACAGGACCCTGAAACGGTTAGCGGAGATTTTCAAGAAATACAGTACCTACGACATTCGTATTGAGGGCCATGCCAATAATCTTTCCTGGGCGAATCCTGCTAAAGCGAAAATCGAGGAGGAGGAGGAACTTATACCTCTTTCAACTAAACGGGCTGAGGCGGTAAAAGAGGCGCTGGTGGCTCATAGTCTGGACAGCGGCAGGATAACCACCGTGGGTCTGGGCGGAACAAGCCCCGTTGTCCCCTTCAGTGATGAAATAAACCGTTGGAAGAACCGCAGGGTGGAGTTTATACTTATAAAGGAACAATGAGGAGTATACTTACCTTTCTACTGCTCCTGCTCTTTTTAGCTGCAGGAGCAGGGGGCGCTCTTTTTTATCTGAACTCAGCCACGGACTCGGTGAAAGAGCAGAGCTTTATTTTCAGGGTGGAAAAGGGCGAGAGTCTTTCAATGATTGCCGCCCGCATGCAGAGGAATGACCTGCTGCGCTCAGCTCTTTTGCTTAAGCTTTTCAGCCGTTTCTGGAAAACGGAGAGCGCCTTTAAAAGCGGCACTTTCCAGATCCCGGCGGCGGCTACTACTGTGGATATTCACGATCTGCTGGTGGCCGGCAACCAGGATCAGGTGCGTGTTACTCTTCCGGAAGGATGGACTATAAAAAAAATTGCGAAGCGTTTAGCGGAAAAAAGGATTACCACTGCGGAAGATTTTGAATCTGCCTCACGGGAGAAGACTCTTATCGAGGCTTTTGGCATTCCGGCTGACAGCCTGGAAGGCTACCTCTTTCCCGACACCTATTATTTCCCTGAGGGTTTCCCCGCTTCAGTGATAGTGGAACAGATGGTGGAGAATTTTTTTCGCCATCTTGAAGAGATCCTTCCCGATTATGACGACTGGCCTGAAAAAAAACTTCATGAACGAATTATAATGGCCTCGATAATTGAGCGTGAGTACAGAATAGCTGAAGAAGCGCCGTTAATCGCCTCTGTTTTTTACAATCGTTTGAATTACAATATCGGACTTGAATCCTGCGCCACCCTTGAATATATTATAACTGAAATCGAGGAGAAACCGCACCCGGGATATATAACGAATGAAGATAAGCAGATAGATTCAGCTTATAATACCTATAAATGGGCAGGACTGCCGCCCGGTCCAATTTCCAATCCTGGAGTGGTAGCCCTGAAAGCATCATTTGAGCCGGCGAAAAGTGATTACTGGTATTTTGTGCTCAAAGATCCGGAAAAGGGCCGGCATTTTTTTTCCAGTGAACTTGAGGAGCATAATACAGCCAAGTACTTTTATCTCAAGCAATGAAAATACCCGATAGTATTATTGACGATATAGCTCAACGCCTTGATATCGCTGAGGTTGTTGGTGATTATGTGACACTTAAACCAAAGGGAGGCCGTTATTGGGGGCTCTGTCCCTTTCACCAGGAGAAAACTCCTTCATTTACTGTTACCTCGGATAAAGGGGTTTATTACTGTTTCGGATGCCACCAGGGGGGTAGTATCTATAGTTTTGTTATGGAAATGGAGAAGCTTACCTTTGTGGAGGCGGTCCGTTTTCTGGCCAAAAGGGCTGGAGTAGAGATTTCCTGGGAGGAAAAAACAGATCATTCGGACAAGAGGAGCGCCTTCCTGGAGCTTTACCGGCGGGTTGCCGGAAGTCTGCACCATATTCTAATGAACCGGGAGATCGCTGAATGCGCCCGGAATTATCTGCAGGCGCGCGGTTTCAATCAGGACACACTGACTTTTTTTCAGGTGGGTTATGCCCCGGCCCAGAGAAACTGGTTTTACTGGTTTTTGCGGAAGAAAAACTATTCAGAGGATTTTCTAAAAGCTTCAGGGCTGTTTTCCCATCGTGACGGCAGGGTAAACCCCTATTTTCGGGACCGGATAATTTTTCCTATTGTCAATACCCGGGGAGAGGTAATTGCCTTTGGCGGACGCACTCTCGGCAACCTTCCGCCCAAGTATCTTAATTCGCCGGAGACCCCTTTTTTCCGCAAGGGTGCTAATTTATTCGGCCTGAATCAGGCCATAAAGTCAATTCGCGAAGAGAAGAATTTTATACTGGTCGAGGGATATCTGGATGTGCTCGCTTTAAAACAGTGCGGTATAGACAACGCAGTGGCTCCCCTGGGCACCTCGCTTACCCAGGGGCAGGTGAAGTTGTTGAAGCGATACAGTGAAAAGGGCGTGCTTCTTTTTGATAGTGATGAAGCGGGTTTAAGAGCCTCCCGCAAGGCAATAAACCTTTTTGAAAGCTCTGATGTACAGATCAGGGTGGTGGAGTTGTCAGAGGGGAGTGATCCGGCGGATATTATGCAAAAAGAAGGCTGCGAAGCATTGAAAAAAAAAGTAAAATATCCTATAAGTAGTTTTCAGTTTCTAATGAATAAAGCGCTCTCGCTTTATGACATTCAGACTCCTGATGGGAAAGAGGCAATTTTAAAGAATTTGACACCATATATCTCCAGTCTCGGTTCACAGGTTAAGCAGGAGACTTCGCTGCGCCTGCTTGGGGAAAATCTACAGGTTGACTTTGAATCGGTAAAGAGCGATTTTTATAAATACCGGAACAAGGAAAGAACCGGAGATCCGACAATAAAACTGCAAAATGCGAACCGGAAAATTACCGGCGATCTATTCCTTATGCTGGCTGTGGCTGCCAACCGGGAGTATTTCCCGGAAGTAAGAAAAAGGCTCTTTCCGGAAGATCTGGAAGATCCCCGGGCACGTGAGATATACATCGCTTTAGAGGATTGTTTTCGGGAAGAAGAAAATACGAACGACGCCTTGCTGGTACGATTTGGAGACAAGGAATTAGAGAATCTGATACTGGAGAAGATATCAACAGAGGAATTCAATATAAATCCTGAAATCCTGATCGGTGACGGTATAAAACAGATCAGGCGGCGGCGCCTTGAAAAGAGAGGAAAGCAGCTCTCTGTCCTTTTGGCGCAGGGAGGCGGTAAGGATGACCGAAGAGAGAAGGATCTCTTGTCTGAGAAAGAATATATCGATAAAGAATTGGAAAATTTGAAGGTGATGGAGAATGTCCGATCTACAGAATGAGCCTGCAATAATCAAACTGATTGAGTTTGCCAAGGGTAAAAAGAGTATTACCTATGATGAGGTCAATGATTTTTTACCTGACAGTATCGTTAATTCAGATAGAATTGATGAAGTTATCGGCATACTGGAAAGGCATAACGTCAAGCTCGAAGAAGAAGATATCGATCTCGAGATTGAAGAAGAAAAACCGGCCAGGAGTGAGAGAAAGCTGGTTTATGGTGAAAAAGAAAGCTCCGTGGATGATCCGATACGACTCTATTTAAGGGAAATCGGCAGGGAGAAGCTGCTCACAGCAGAGCAGGAAGTGATTCTGTCCAAGAGAATGGAAGATGGTGAAAACATAATTACCAGGGTTATTAAGACTTCCGGGATTTTGCTGCCGGAGGTATTTAAGCTGGGGGTTCGCATAAATGCCAGGGTTGATCCTCGGGAATTAGAGCTCTCAAAAAAAGAGATTTCCGAATACCTGGCAGAAAAGCGCAGGCTCATACAATACTATCGGGAATCTTTGCGGGATTGTTATAATCCTTTGCGTATGTTTATGGAGCTTAAACGCAAACTGGACAATAAGGGGATAAATCTTCTTAAAGATAGAGAGTTGAAAAAACGCAAAGAGGAATTGATAGCTGATCTACAGAAAATTGAGCTGCGCCAGCAGGAGATCAATCATATAGCTGAAAAATTTATAGATGTGTCCAGACGGATTGGAAACATTAAAAATGAAAAAAAGAGAATCCGCAAGCAGCTGAATGTGAGCAGCCGGAAAGAGACACGCGATCTCTCCAGGAAGTTGACTCAGAAGAAGGCCAGGGAGGAGATCGAAGAGGAGCTCAATCTCACTGCGGATGACATCAGGGAGTTGATCAGGACCATCCAGGTCAATGATAAGAAATTGTTAAGATTGGAAGTTGAATTCCATAATTCCATCAACGAGATCCTGGAGATGAGCAAAGAGATCGAACATGGCCGGATAATGTTGAAAAGCGCCAAGGATCGCTTGATCAAGGCCAATCTGCGTCTAGTGGTGAGCATTGCCAAGAAATATACCAACCGCGGTCTTCATTTTTTTGACCTGGTACAGGAGGGTAACATTGGTCTGATAAAGGCGGTTGAGAAGTTCGAGTATCGCAAAGGCTACAAGTTTTCAACCTATGCCACCTGGTGGATAAGGCAGGCAATTACCCGTTCAATCTCAGATCAGGCGCGTACTATCCGGGTACCGGTGCATATGATCGAACAGATTAATAAAGTAGCTAGAGAATCAAGACAGCTTATGCAGATACTGGGACGTGAGCCCAATGATGCTGAAGTGGCCGAGAGGCTTGGCTGGTCCGCGCAGAGGGTCAAGACAGTTAAAAGCGTGGCCCGGGAACCTATTTCATTAGAGACCCCGATAGGGGAAGAGGATGATTCCCTGCTTGGCGATTTTATTGAAGATAAAGACATTGAGAATCCAGCCAGCCAGACCGCGTTCAAGCTGCTCCAGGAGCAGTTAACAGATGTATTGCAGAGCCTGCCGCCCAGGGAGCAGGAAGTGCTGAAAATGCGTTTCGGGCTGGAGGATGGTTATTCTCTTACCCTCGAAGAGGTCGGACTATATTTCAATGTTACCCGGGAACGGATACGTCAGATTGAGGCCAAGGCTTTACGGCGATTGCGGCATCCCAAGCGAAGCCGGAGACTGAAAGACTATTTAGAACATTAAGGGGTTAAAGCGATGATAGAGAAGGTATTTGACAAGCTTAGAACTTTACAGGAAATTCTCTCCTTGAAATTCCAGGTTCAAAAGGAGATCGAAGAGATACCCGGGGCATTAGCCACCAAGACAGAGCTTTTGAATCGTCTTAAAAAGGGTTATATTGACAAGAGCAAAAACTTACATGACTTAATTGAGAGTACAAAGAAGTTAAGAACAAAGGCCATTGAAGCTGAAGCTGAGCGGGAAAAATTCGAAAAACAGATGGATCTTATTCAAACCCAGAGGGAATATGAAGCGTTAGATAAAGAAATCCGTGGTGCAGGCGAACGTGAACAGGAATTGCGCCGGAACCTTCAGCGTGAAGAACAGCTTGTCGAGGAGATGAAGGTAAAGCTGGAAAAAGAAGAGATGATGATCAAGCAGCAGGAAGAGGAGGTTGAAGCAGAGCAGGGGCACATACAGCAGGAGGTAGATAGTAAACAGAAGGAACTGAAAAAGCTGGAGACCAGGGAGAAAAAGATCACTCCCGGGCTGGATGAAGCTATCCTTTTCAAGTTTGCGCGTATTATCAAGAATAAATCCGGGCTGGGAATCGTTCCTATAGTGGATGGGGTCTGCAGCGGCTGTCATATGATCCTTCCCGGCCAGTTTGTAAATACTATTCGAAGTGGACAGGAAATAATGTTCTGTCCCAACTGTTCGAGGATTATTTTTTTCCAGGATGAAGAAAAGGAGTAGTAACAAGAGAATATGAGGCAGGGCAGGCTACCGCTGCCGGAATTTACCGGTAGAGGAAAGTCCGGGCTCCGTAGAGCATGATGCCGGGTAACTCCCGGGCACTGACAGACCGATTGGCCTGCCGGTGACAGATAGTGCCACAGAAAATATACCGCCCGCACAAATTCATGCGGGTAAGGGTGAAAAGGCGGGGTAAGAGCCCACCGCCCGCTTTTAAGGTAACTTTAGCGGGGCACGGTAAACCTCATCAGGAGCAAAGCCAAGCAGCAAGGGGGCTGCTCGCCCAAGGCCTTGCGGGTAGGCTGCATGAGCGAATAGGAAACTGTTGCGCCCAGATAGATGGTAGCTCAATGACAGAACCCGGCTTATCGCCCTGCCTCTTTTCTTTTATGCCATTTTCATGATAGAAAGACTTAATGTTTTTGAATATTGAGAAATATCATTACCGGCCGCGCAAGAAGAAAAAGAAGCGCTGGAAAATATTAGCGGCGGTAATACTGCTGTCGGTCTTAATTGCAGCAGGCTGGATATACCGTGTGGACAGGCGTTTACGGTCGGTAATGCAGCCGGAATCACAGGAAAACGGGCTGCCCGAGCTCTGGAACAACCGGATGTACGATGAAATTATTTACCGGAGCGGAGAACTGCTGGCAAAAGCCCCTCTGGATTACCGGGCTCTGACCTTTAAAGGCTTTTCTTCTTTCTATAAAGCGGTTTCCAAAATATCCTTTGAGGAAAAGATTCTATATCTGGATGAGGCGGTATCGTCTTTGCGGCTTGCCCGCCTTTCCGGTAACTCCAACTGGTCTGCAGAAACCGCATATGTGTTGGGCAAGGCCTACTACCATAAGGGAAAATATTATTTCGATCTGGCCATTCGTTATCTTGAAGAGGCGCTCCGTCAGGGTTATTCAGGTGAAGATATTTACGACTACCTGGGGCTCTCCTATACTCAGCTTGATGACCGTAAGCGGGGTCTGGAATATTTTGTGCTGGCTTATAAAAAGAACCCAACGGATCTGCTTATGCTCACCATGGCACAGAATTACTTTCAGCTGAAAATGACCGAAGAGGCGGAGGAATATCTTATCCGGGCAATAAATAGAACCGACGATAAAGCTATCGAAGAGAAAAGCCGTTTTCTCCTTGGCCGGCTCTATTTCGAAAGGGGCGCCTATTTTAAATCGGAAAATGAGTATCAGGAAATACTGGAGCTGAA
>SDBS01003550.1_pt1 | contig 15302 bp, 11 predicted proteins | sample 2277091 | NCBI WGS metagenome assembly SDBS01 (sample SAMN10404972, study PRJNA504765) | marine sediment metagenome | isolation source: marine sediment core GS10_PC15, 163 cmbsf | place: Arctic Ocean: Southern Knipovich Ridge | collected 2010 | reverse complement strand
TCATACCAACCACCTATATTCCAACAATATAAATATATCACAAATCGCTGTTTTGTCCAGCAAAATCATAACTTTCTTCCTGATTGACAATCAGTTACAGGAAAATGTCCCTGTCTTTTGACAACAGCGGGCATAGGCGCGACAGTCGGGACAGTTGCCATCAAGCCGCGAAATTAAATTGGGGGCGAAGTTTGCATTGACAGGCACGGCGCCGTCCGCGATCATACTTGTGTATCGGGGTGAATAACAGCCCATTAGGGGAGGAAAAAAATGAACATCGTCAGCCGCGTGATTAACATCGCGACGAAGCCGAAGATTGAATGGCCGGTTATTGCCGCGGAAAGCGCCACGGTTCAGTCATTGTTCACCGGTTTTATTATGCCGTTGGCGGCGATCGGCCCGATCTGCAGTTTCATCCAGTCGTTGCTTTTCACTTCCGTCCTCGGGTTTAGCCCGTCGGCCGGCCTGTCGTTTATCAGTATGATTATCGGGTATCTACTGACGCTGGCCGGGGTGTTCGTCATGGCATTTGTCGTGGAGAAACTGGCGCCCACTTTTCAATCTTCGGGCGGCATGGTGCAGGCGTTAAAACTGGTGGCTTATGCCCAGGGACCCGTTTGGGTGGCCGGATTCCTCGGTCTGATCCCGTTTTTGGGCATCCTGACCATTTTTGTCGGATTGTATTGCCTGTACATCGTCTATTTGGGTTTCACCCCGATAATGAATACGCCACCGGATAAGGTCATCCCCTACCTGGTAGTGGTCATTATCGTTTCGATTATCATGTGGGTCTTCATCGGTTTTATCACCACGGCCATCATCGGCATGAGTATCATCACCGGGGGCATTTAGTCCCGAGATATTCGCCAACCGGAAATGACGAAGGCGGCGCGGGTAACCCGCGCCGCCTTTTTGTTACCGTTAAGCGCCGGTGCTTTTATTTCCGAAACTCCACCGGCGGGTTTTTCAACAATTCCTGATTGAAATCCTCCGGCTGTAGCTTTGTCCGATATGTTATCTTCGAGATACTGATCGAGGTCAACCCGGGACCACGCAAGTCAGTTACCTTGCGTACCAAGCAGAAAAAAACCGATGGCTTTTGTTACCTTCGAGGATGAAACCGCCCGGTATGAAACCGTTGTTTTCCCGCGCGAATATCGGAGATTTGCCACTGTTATCTCGGCCCCTGGGCCGTTCCTGGTTACCGGCGAAGTCACCGAAGAGTTGGGTGCTTTAGAGCAGTTGTCATAAATATTTTCCGTTTGGTACAAAAGATACAAATCCTTGTGGCTGGCGTACGTCCTCGTGCGCCAGCGGTATGGTAGTTAAATGCTGGTGCACCGGGAGGTACACCAGCCACGATATCGGAACGTTCTTTTGACAACAGCTCTAACCGTTATGGTCAGCGACCTGCAATTACTTGCGAACGTTACAGTGTCGAGGGAGCGTCTTCCGGAAAAATCAATCTGGCGGGATGAGTTGGTGGCGTAGAGTAGGCGGCAAGAGAAGATGTAATGCAGGTATACAATGATCGCGCTCCCGACGGTAAGCCGCCGGCAAAATGTCAAAAGTATGCAGATCTTTCAGCCGAAATTCTGATAACGGATTATCCGACAATCAGAAAGAAATGCCTCATTTGGCAAATCTTGCCGCTGAAGACTTGCTTTCTCCTACCGAACAACCGAATATAGCGTAGTTCTGGTAAGCAGGCGGCGCGAGCCGGCCGATGAGGGCGGGTGGGTTTTACCTAACTCATACTATCGGTCCGGAATACTGCCGGATGATCGCCGACTTGCCGGTTTGACATGGAGAGGTTTGATATGGCGACTGGGTCAAAAAGACACAAAGTTGACGCTCTTGCGACCGCGCGAATAGAACGGAGTCCGGAAATGAAACGGCGCATGGTAATGATTGATGGTAACGAGGCGGCGGCCCATTCTGCCTTTATGGTAAATGAAGTCATCGCCATCTACCCGATCACCCCATCCTCATCGATGGGTGAATTGTCCGACCAGTGGTCAGCCGAGGGCAAAGTCAACATCTGGGGTGAGACCCCTACGGTGGTCGAGATGCAAAGCGAGGGCGGCGCCTCCGGCGCCATGCACGGTTCGCTGCAGGCCGGGGCATTTACCACCACCTTCACCGCCTCGCAGGGTCTGCTGTTGATGATCCCCAATATGTATAAAATTGCCGGCGAGTTGACCTCGGTGGTGATTCACGTCTCGGCCCGGTCTCTGGCCTGCCAGGCACTGTCGATTTTTGGCGATCATTCCGATGTCATGGCCTGTCGGGCGACCGGTTTCGCCATGCTGGCCTCCAACAGCATCCAGGAAATCATGGATTTTGCGTTGATTTCCCAAGTCGCATCGCTGGAATCACGAGTGCCGTTTTTGCATTTCTTTGATGGTTTCCGCAGTTCCCATGAGGTGTTAAAAGTCGAGGAGCTCACGCATGACGATGCCCGAGCGCTGATCGATGAGGAGTTGGTTCGCGCCCATCGCCGCCGCGCGCTTTCGCCGGACAACCCGTTTATTCGCGGGACGGCGCAAAACCCCGATGTGTATTTCCAGGCGCGCGAGACGGTCAATCCGTATTACTTGAAATGCCCGGCGATTGTACAAAACGTAATGGACAAATTCGCCGCAATCGTCGGCCGCCAATACCACCTGTTTGATTATGTCGGCGCCTCGGATGCCGAGCGGGTGATGGTGATCATGGGCTCCGGCGCGGAAGCCGCGCATGAAACCGTGGAATATCTCAACGAACAGGGCGAAAAAATCGGCGTGCTTAAAGTGCGGCTCTTCCACCCCTTTTCTATCGAACGTTTTGTCGATTCCCTGCCGCCGACGGTCAAAACGATTGCCGTTCTGGACCGCACCAAGGAACCCGGTGCCCTGGGTGAACCGTTGTATCAGAACGTGGTCACCGCATTAAGCGAAAGTGTTGTCGCCGGGAACGGCAAGTTTACGGCGATGCCGAAGGTGATCGGCGGCAGATATGGTCTTTCCTCCAAGGAATTCACCCCCGCGATGATCAAAGGCATCTTCGATGAGCTGACCAAAGAAACGCCGAAGAACCATTTTACCATCGGGATTATCGATGATGTCACCCACACCTCACTGTCATACGATCCCGATTTCTCCACCGAGGAGCCGGGTACGGTGCGGGCGATGTTTTACGGCCTGGGTTCGGACGGTACGGTTGGCGCGAATAAGAATACGATCAAGATTATCGGTGACGATACGGACAACAACGCGCAGGGGTATTTTGTCTATGACTCCAAGAAGGCGGGGTCAGTGACCATTTCACACCTGCGCTTTGGCCCCAAACCGATTCACTCTACGTACTTAATTACCAAAGCCAATTTTGTCGCCTGCCACCAGTTCAACTTTCTGGAACGGTTTGACATCCTCAAGTCGGCTGTCCCCGAAAGTACATTCCTGCTCAACAGCCAGTACGGGCCGGATGAAATCTGGGACCATCTCCCGCGCACCGCGCAGGAACATCTGATCAACAAAAAAATAAAATTCTTTATTATTGACGGGTACTCGGTGGCCAAGGAAACCGGCATGGGTCAGCGGATCAACACGATCATGCAAACCTGTTTTTTCGCGATCAGCGGACTGTTGCCGCGCGATGAGGCAATTGCCTCAATCAAACGCGCGATTAAAAAGACCTATGGCGCCCGGGGCGAGGCGGTCGTCAAGAAAAATAATGCCGCGGTCGATGCAACGCTGGAGAAACTCCACGAGGTAACGGTACCTGACAAGGTCACCAGCACGTTTGATATTCGTCCGGCGGTCCCCGAAGAGGCGCCGGCGTTTGTTCATGACGTGACCGCAAAAATTATCGCCGGGCTGGGGGATGATCTCCCGGTCAGCGCGATGCCCGATGACGGCACCTATCCCAGCGGGACTACCCAATGGGAAAAACGGAACATCGCGCTGGAAATCCCGGTCTGGGACGAGGAATTGTGCAGTCAGTGCGGGCAGTGTGTGTTGGTTTGCCCGCACGCGACAATCCGGGCCAAAGTATGTGATCCGAAATTGCTGGAAAACGCGCCGGCGACCTTCAAATCGGTGGACTCCCGCTTTAAGGAATTCAAGGGTCAAAAGTATATGCTGCAGGTGGCCCCCGAGGACTGTACCGGGTGCGAAATGTGTGTGTACATCTGTCCAATCAAAAGCAAATCCGACGCCGGCCACAAGGCCATCAACATGGCCCCCCAGCCGCCGCTCCGGGAAGCCGAGGCCGCCAACTGGGAATTTTTCCTCACTCTGCCGGAGACCGACCGCCGGGTGCTCTCTCCGGCAAAGGTGCGCGATATTCAGCTTCTTCAGCCGTTGTTTGAATTCTCCGGTGCCTGCGCCGGCTGCGGCGAGACGCCGTATGTCAAACTGCTCAGCCAATTATTCGGTGACCGGGCGTTAATCACTAACGCTACGGGGTGTTCCTCAATTTATGGCGGTAACCTGCCGACCACGCCCTGGGCGCAAAACACGGAAGGGCGCGGCCCGACCTGGACTAATTCGCTATTTGAGGATAATGCCGAATTCGGCGTAGGAATGCGCCTGGCCATTGACCAGCAAAACGATTATGCCCGTTTGTTGTTGAAGAAACACGCCGCGAAGCTCGGCGATCAGTTGGTCACCGAATTGCTGGATGCCGATCAGTCCGATGATTCCGGGATCGCGGCCCAGCGCGAGCGGATCAAGGCGCTCAAGGATAAACTGGCCAACCCGCAAACACCCGAGGAACGCGATCTTCTGGGACTCGCCGATATCCTGGTCAAAAAGAGCGTCTGGATTTTGGGTGGTGATGGCTGGGCTTACGACATCGGTTATGGCGGGCTCGATCATGTAATCAGCATGGGGCGTGACGTTAATCTGCTGGTTTTGGATACGGAGGTTTATTCCAATACCGGCGGTCAGATGTCCAAATCGACACCGCGCGGGGCGGTGGCCAAATTCGCCTTTGGCGGCAAACCGTCGGCCAAGAAAGACCTGGCGATGATGGCGATGACCTATGGAAATGTTTATGTCGCGCGCGTGGCGATGGGCGCCAATGATCGGCAATGTATCAAGGCGTTCCTCGAGGCCGAGGCCTTTAATGGGCCGTCGTTAATCATCGCCTACAGCCACTGTATCGCCCATGGGTATAACCTGATGTATGGAATGGACCAGCAAAAGGCCGCGGTGCAGTCGGGGCACTGGCCGTTGATGCGCTTTAATCCCGATCTGGCCGCCGAAGGTAAGAACCCGCTACAACTTGATTCGAAAGCGCCGAAAATCCCGATTGAAAAATACATGTACAATGAAACACGGTTTGCGATGCTGACCCATAGCCGGCCCGAGGCCGCCAAGCGGTTGTTGTCCGAAGCCCAGGACGATGCGCAGGCACGCTGGCGATTGTACAAATACTGGGCGGACATGCCATTTGACGGCGGGGAATAAGAAAATAGCTACTACTTAGACAAAATTAGACGTCTGACCGGCGGGTGACTGCACATATCCGTGTAACATGATGTAATATAGAGTCTTACGATCGCTTAGGCATGGCTTGTTAGACTAAAATACCGGAAATCTGGCGAGTTTCCTTGATTTCCGATATCTAATGACGGTATTTATGCAATACCATAGGTCATAATGAGAGGTCTTTGGTATGGATGAAAATGAATTGCAAAGTCTGTTATTGAGCGGTGAATCGGACCGAACGGAATTCAAAGAGTCCGCCGCTTACCCAAAGAAAATACGACAAACAATCTGCGCTTTGGCCAACGACCTCCCAAATCATCGTGCGCCGGGCGTCGTTTTTATCGGGATCGATGATAAAGGAAAATGTACGGGTCTTCCAATAAACGACCAGTTGCAACGTCAATTATCGGATATGAGAGCAGATGGAAAAATCACGCCTTTCCCGCAAATTGAAATAACAAAAATGAAAGCCGAGGGATGCGAATTCCTTGCGGTAGTTATTTATCCCTCGGAGTCCCCTCCGATTAGATTCGACGGCCGAGTATTCGTGCGCGTGGGCCCGACCACTCGTCAGGCAACTGCGGAGGAAGAGCGAAGACTGACAGAAAAACGCCGCGCGGCGGATTTACCTTTCGATATGCGTCCAATAAAAGCCGCATCGTTATCCGATTTAGACCTTGAATTGTTCCTGAAAACCTACCTCCCCGAGGCAATACCTAAGGACATTCTTGAATTGAATGTAAGGACTGTTACTGAACAACTCGCTTCAATGCGGTTTGTAACTCCGAATGATATTCCCACCGCCGCCGGGCTATTAGTCCTTGGCCGAGATGCCAGGAGTTTTATTCCCGGGGCCTATATCCAATTCGTTCGATTTGCCGGTGCTGCTATTACGGATGACATTAAGGACCAGAGAGAGATTGATGGGACTATACTTGATATACTCCGACAATTGGATGAAACATTAAAAGTGCATGTTTCCACCGCGATCAATATTAAAAGTGGCGATCAGGATACACGATATCCGGATTTCCCGATTGTGGCCCTGCAACAGTTGACTAGAAATGCGGTTTTGCATCGCACCTATGAAGGTACTAATGCCCCGGTCCGCATCCATTGGTTTTCGGATCGGATTGAGATAATAAATCCCGGCGGACCGTTCGGCATCGTGACTCAGGAGAATTTCGGAAAGCCGGGAGTTGCCGATTATCGGAATCCGCAATTGGCGGAGTCTATGAAATCGCTTGGTTATGTACAAAAATTCGGCGTCGGCATTCAGATGGCACGAAATGAATTGGAAAAGAATGGAAATCGACTTCCCGATTTTCAAATTGATAGCAGTTTTGTTTTGGCAACGGTTTGGGGTAGATAATGAGCGCCACAACTATCGCGTTTTTTAACAATAAAGGGGGAGTCGGCAAGACTTCGCTGGCCTATCATCTGGCTTGCATGTATGCTGAATTTGACCTACAGGTGGTGGCCGCTGATCTGGACCCGCAAGCCAACCTGACCGCAGCTTTTCTTCGCGACGAGCGTTTGGAAGATTTATGGCCGGAAAAGGGGGATCGTCTTACGGTATTTGGCTGTTTGCGGCCATTGAGCAGAGGGACTGGTGATATCGGCGAACCGTATTCTGAGAGGGTCGGGAATAACCTTGTTCTATTAGCTGGTGACATGGCGCTCTCCAGTTTTGAAGATGAACTCTCAGCTGTATGGCCAAAATGCCTGGATGGTGACGAACGCGCTTTTCGTGTCATATCGGCTCTCTGGCGAATCATACAAAAAATGGGTGAAAAACACGAAGCCGACATTATCCTGGTTGATCTTGGCCCTAACCTGGGTGCCATTAACCGGGCCGCATTGATCGCGGCGGATTACTTGGTGATTCCGCTTTCTCCCGATTTATTCTCATTGCAGGGCCTTCGTAATCTTGGCCCTACTTTACGCAAGTGGAGACACGAATGGGAAGAGCGGCTAGAAAAGAATCCTGCCGTTGATCTGGCATTGCCAAAAGGTACCATGCAGCCGGCAGGATATATCGTGCTGCAGCACTCGGTGCGACTCGATCGGCCAGTGAAAGCCTACGAACGTTGGATCGCACAAATACCGATCGTATATCGGGAAGCGGTTTTAGACGAGTCCGGTGGTTCGGGGATTAATGTTGCTGATGATGAGCATTGCCTATCTTTACTGAAACATTATCGAAGTCTGATGCCTTTGGCACAGGAAGCACATAAGCCGATATTCGCTCTAAAGCCTGCGGACGGTGCAATTGGCGCTCATTTGGGTGCGGTCCATGCGGCCTATAAGGACTTCGAAAAATTGGCATTGGAAATTGCGCGGCAAACGAATGTCAAAGTTCCTCCACTGATTTGAGGTTCCGATAGAGTTCCCCTGTTGTCATCTATAAGTTATTATTTTCCACAATGCCGAAAACAAGCTGATGATAACACGTGATTTGCCTGTAACATCTTATGTTTTAATTAGTTGCGAGAACCTCTCGGCTTGTCTAAAATTTATAAAAGGACTATTTGGCCCACCGTTCACTGCGTATCTTGATACAGTATTAAGGGGCAACACTCGGGGTAGAGCGGATATGCAGTCAGTCGTAAGGTATGCAAAGGAGGGACGATGGCTTTTAAACACGTGCTGCTGGCGGTGGGGATTGTGGCCGTGATCGCCGCACCGGCACTGGCGCAAAAGTACGGGATTACCTCCAAGGTTCTGGATAATGGCCTGGAGGTGATCGTCATTGAAAACCACGGGGTACCGTTGGCCACCGTCGAAATCTGCGCCAAAAACGGCGCCTATACCGAAACGCCGGATTTGGATGGGCTGTCACATCTGTACGAACATATGTTTTTCAAGGCCAACAAGGAAATTCCCACCCAGGAAAGGTACATGGAGCGTACGCGCGAGCTGGGCATGAGTTGGAACGGCACGACCTCGGAGGAGCGCGTTAATTATTACTTTACCCTCCATAAGGATGACCTCGCCGACGGGTTGAAATTCATGAACGACGCGATCCGGTATCCGCTGTTTTTGCAGGAGGAGTTGCTGCGGGAGCGGGAGGTGGTCATTGCCGAATTCGACCGGGCCGAGGCCAGTCCGTATTTCCACTTCGGGCGGGCGATCGGTAAGGAACTATGGTATAAATACTACAGCCGGAAAAACGTCATCGGTGACCGCGACACCATCCTGGCGGCCGACCAGGAGAAACTGCGAAGAATCCAATCGCGATATTATATCCCCAACAATTCCGCGCTGATTGTTGCGGGCGATGTGACTCCCGAGGATGTCTTCGCTAAAGTTGAAGCGCTGTTCGGCGATTGGGAACGGGGAGATGACCCGTTTGAAAAATTCCCCATTCCCGACCATCCTCCGCTGACCCAATCAAAGATGCTGGCTGTGGTGCAGCCGATCGATTTCATCGTTATCCAGCGGACCTGGCAGGGACCGAGCATGCGCGATGACGTCCCCGGTACGTTCGCCGCCGATGTGTTTTCCTTTATCATCGGGCAACCCGATTCGAAATTCCAGAAAAACCTCGTTGATGCCGGGCTGGTCGACGGGGTCGGACTGGGATATCAATCATTGACCTACACCGGGCCGATTTCGTTGAATGCCCGGACGTCGGCGGATCGATACCAGGAAGCCTTGGCGGCAATCGAGGCCGAGATCAGGAAGTTCGATGACCCCGATTATTTCACCGACGAACAAATCGGGTTTGCCAAAAACCAACTGGAGATCTCCGAGCTTTACGGTCAGGAACGCACCGATCAGTTTGCCCATACGGTGTCATACTGGTGGTGCGCGCGCAATCTGCAATACTACATGGATTATCTGGAAAACTTGCGCCAGGTCACCCGCGAGGATATCTATCGCTACATCCACACTTATATCAAGGGTCAGCCCGCGGTGACCGGCGTATTGGTTTCCGAGGAGGATCAACAGAAACTACAAATTGGGGAGGGGAACTGATGCGACGTCCATCCCTGCTGACAATGGTGCTCTGCATGATTATCTTCACCACGTCCACCGGACTGGCCGTCGAGAAATTTGCCGTCGACGGCATTGATGTTATTATTAAAACCAACCCCGCCAACGAGATCATCGCCGCTCATTTTTACCTCAAAGGCGGAATTGCGCACTACGGGACCGAACGGGCCGGGATTGAGGCCGTCTTGTTTCGCAGCGCGCTGGAAGGCACCAAAAACTATCCCAAAGACAAGCTCCGGTCGGAGTTGGCGCGCATGGGCACGGTCATCGGCAGCAACGCCGGGCATGATTTTACCTCCGTGACCATGCAATGTATCAAACGTCACCTAGATGAATCGTGGAACATCTTTGCCGATATAATCGCCCGACCGCGGTGCGAGGAAGCGGATGTGGAGCTGGTCAAGGAGCGTCAGCAGAACGACGTCCGCCAGACACACGCCGACCCCGACGGGTATGCACGGTTTTTGAGTGATGCATTGTATTTCCGCGGCCATCCGTATGCCGTCTCGCCGACGGGGACCGAGGAAACCATCGGGGCGTTGAGCGCGGTGTCACTGCTGGATTATCACGCGAAAAACGTCACCCGCGCCCGCGCCCTGGTGATCTTTGTCGGCGATGTCGACAAGGCCACGGCCACCCGGCTGGTCTATGAGGGACTCGGCTCGCTCCCTGAAGGGTCATACCAGGCACCGGAACTCCCCACGCCCGGTGGGAAAACCGCGGTCGACCACAAACTGGCCGCGCGCGAGTTGCCCACTACTTACGTGCGGGGGTATTTCCCGACCCCGTCACCCGAGAATATCGCCGATGCTATCCCGATGTTTGTCGGGCTGGATATCCTGCGGGACCGTTTGTTCGAGGAAGTGCGCACCAAGCGCAACCTGACGTACGCGGTTTCCTCGGCGATGGCCAACCGCCGGAACAACTACGGATTGCTGTATGTGACCTCGGTCGACCCCACCCAGGCGATGAGCGTGATGCTCGATGAGGCGGCCAAAATGCAAAACGAGCCGGTCCCCGACAAAGACCTGCACGACAAGATCAAGGTCCTGACCACCGAGACGTTGATGGGTGAACAGACCAACGGGAGCCAGGCCTCCACGCTGGCGCTGCAGGAAATCCTGGGTCAGGGTTTCGAGATGGCCGAAAGGCGAATGGAGTTGATTCAGCAAGTTACCGCCGCCGAAATCCAGCGGGTAATGAAAGAATACGTCAACGGTTTCAACTTCACGGTGCTCGGTGATACAACCGAGGGGCGGAAAATGCTGGATGCGGTCGCGGCGCGGTAGGTTGAGTTCGGCGATAAAAAAGGAAGCGACAAAAAAGGCCCGGCCGGCAGCCGGGCCTTTTGTTTACGACTCTCAGATTTCTCGGTCCTTGCCGACAGTTCCTTCGACCGACTCCCCGTTTTCAAATCTTTCTTCGTAGATCAACTTGCCGTCGGCGTCCCACCTGCGGCAGATACCGTGTTTTTCGCCGTCCTGGAAAGACAGTTCCTCGATTTTATGGCCCAGTGAATCCCACAGTATGGCGCTGCCGTGCGGCTTGTTGTCTTTATAAAATGCTTCCTGCAAAAGTGTGCCGTCCGGGTACCACGAACGCACCGCCCCGGTTTGCTGTCCCTCGATGAAATGCATTTCCTGCTGTTTGATGCCGTTGGAGTACCAATAGGTGATAACGCTGTCCGGCTCGCCGTATTTTGCATGCCCCTCGAACATCTTCTGGCCGTTTTCATACCACATCGTCCGCTTGCCGTGGGCCACAAAATCACCGGGAGATTCGGCGAATTCCGTCCAGCGCGCTTTTAAGGCGCCGCCGGCATAGAATTCCTCGCGGATAAACAAGCCATCTTCGGTCATCGTCGCCTTGTCTTCGCGGTCAGCGGTTTGTGATTCCTCACCGCCTCCCGAGCAGCCCGCCGATAGTAGCACGATCAGGAACAAACAGCATATCGTATCAGAAAACCGGCCCATTTTTTCACTCCAATCGATTGCAAAATTACCCCAACCCACCATCACGCAGGCGACAACCACAACCCGCCGCCAATATTATAAGCCGCGCCGGCGATCCAGGCAAGTGGGCGGTTCAATGAGCAGCCGGCGGTGATCGGCAAGCATTTTTTGAATTCTGCCGGTTGTTATCGGCCCGGCGACGCCGTCGATTTGCAATTGTTGCCGTCGTTGAAAATCGCGGAGGGCCTCCCTGGTCTCCGGACCGTAAATGCCGTCAACAGTCAGCCCCTCACCGGTGATAATGTTCAATGTGCCCTGCAGCCGAGCCACTTCGATTTTTTGAGATTGAGCCGTGTAGCGACCGGCGAAATTACCAATGGCCCGCTTCATATCGTGCGCCATTGCCGCGTAGCCGTGCCTTTCGCAATAGGTTTGCCACCGAGATTGTCGGAATTCGTAGTGCCAGCATTCGGGGCCGGTTAACGTTTTGACGATATTGGTCCAACCATGGCGGTTAAGTATTTCGCGAGTGCGGCGGTGGCCGATACCGGTATCGAAGGCGTCAATATCGATGGCCCGCGCGGCCTCGTGGACACTGGCGCACGGCGGGGGACTGTATGCCGTTTTGCGCCCCGCCAGGTAATCCATATACGCCCGCTGCTGGTCGGCGGCCGAGCGAAACATATCGGTGATATATAGATACCCGCCCAAGGCGACAATTTCGCGATACACCTGCCGGAGGGCCGTCGTCGCCGCCCGCACCAATCGAGACATCCTCCTGGGCAGCGGCCCGCCCTTGGTCGGCCCATAAATACCGGGCACGAGCACGCGAACCACGCCCAAAAAGCGCGGGTCCTCGCCGAGGATTTTGCAAGTCATTTCCATCTGATCGGTTTTCGGCCGGGGGACTACATACCCTGGCCCCACTTTCAGCCGGGGGCGCGGCAATTGCACACAGCTTGTGACATCCGTCGTATAAAAAAAGTGGAGTGGGGATTGGCACATAATATCGGCGGTTATTCCAATGCACCGCTTGACTTAAGCGGCGCGCCGTATTTCTTGTAAACATCGGCGGATGGAGAATAGTAAATGGAAGACCAGCAACAAAACATACAGGGTGATACGCCGGTCGGCGACAATTCGGTGTTTATTATCGAATTCAAGGGTTCGCGTAAGGAGTATTATCGCAATCCCTATGAATTGAAGATGGAAAAAGGAAATTGGGTCATCGTGCAGGTGGAGCGCGGCGAGGACCTGGGCCGATTTATCGCGGCGGTCGATAGCGCGCGCATCAATAAGGACGAGATCAAACCGCTGCCGATCCTGCGGTTAGCCGTTGAATCCGAAATGGCCGGCCGTGAGGAAAACGCGGTGAAGGAACAAAACGCCCGTGATGAATGCCTGAAACTGATCGCCAAGCGTGGTTTGAAGATGAAACTCGTGGACGTCGAATGGCAATTCGACGGCAACAAGATCACATTTTATTTCACCGCCGAAAAACGGGTCGATTTTCGCGAATTGGTCAAGGACCTGGCCTCGATTTATCGTACGCGGATCGAGTTGCGGCAAATCGGCGCGCGCGATGAGGCGCGCCGCGTGGGTGGGATGGGTGTCTGTGGTCTCGAACAGTGTTGCAACTCCTTTCTGCATGAGTTCGAACCGATTACCACTCAGTTGGCGCGCGAGCAGAGTTTATCGCTTAATCCCGCAAAAATTTCCGGCAACTGCGGTCGGCTGTTGTGTTGCCTGCGGTATGAAAGCGGGTTCTACCGCAAGATGGTCAAGGAGTTTCCCAAGGTGGGTTCGACCTATTCCGCTGATGACATGGAATGGCGGGTCGAGCGTATTTTGATCTTGCGTAACCAAATGTTGATCAGGAACGAAGCGGGCGAGGAAAAGAAAATCGGTTCGACCGAAATCCGCCGCGCCACACGCAAACGGCCGTGGATGAAATCATAAGTCCCTGGGCCGCCCCGGCAGATGGGCCTCCCAGCGATTAGCCAGCGCCTTAAACCATACTGGACAAACTGATGGCTACACATCCGGCAAGTTCCGGGCGGGTCCTGGTTACCACGCCCATCTATTATGTTAATGACCGGCCGCATCTCGGCCATGCCTACACCACTGTCGCCGCCGATTTTATGGCCCGGGCGCATCGGCTGTTGGGCCGCGAGGTTTTCTTCCTCACCGGCACCGATGAGCACGGCGAAAGGATCGCCGAAACCGCCCGTGCGCGGGGATTGGCGCCGATTGAGCATTGCGATGAAGTCGTCACCGGGTTTCAGGATGCCTGGAAGGCGCTGAATATAAATTATGACCGATTTATTCGCACCACCGAAGACGCCCATGTTAAAGGCGTGGAAAAGCTCTTAAAACTGCTGCATGAGGCGACCGGTCCGGATGGCCGGCCGGTTATCTATGAGGGTGAATATCGGGGACTGTACTGCACCGGCTGCGAAAAATTCTTGAGTGGTCGCGACATCGAGGACGACCGCTGTCCCTTGCATCCCACGCAGGCCCCGCAGGAGATCACCGAGCGCAATTACTTCTTCCGGCTTTCGGCTTTCTTGGAACAACTGAAAGCCAAAATCGAAAACGACGACATCCGCATCCGGCCGGAAGGCCGCAAGCGGGAGGTGTTGGGGCTTTTTGCGCAGGGATTGGATGATTTTTCGATTTCGCGGGAAAAAGTAGAATGGGGTATCCCCCTGCCGTTTGACCGGTCTCAGACCGCATATGTCTGGGTGGACGCGCTTTCGAATTACATCACCGGCATTGGTTTCGGTGACCGGCCCGATGAGTACGCCAAGTGGTGGAATGACGGGAAAGTATTGCACCTGATGGCCAAGGACATTTTGAAATTCCACGCCATCTTCTGGCCGGCGATGTTGATGGCGGTCGGGGAGAGACCGCCGGATGAGATGTTTATCCACGGGTATCTGACGCTTGTTGACCAGAAAATGAGCAAGTCGCTGGGTAACGTGATCAAACCCGATGCCTGGGTCGATGATTTCGGTGTTGATGGTGCGCGGTATTTGTTGACGACTATCTTCCGTTTTGGCCAGGACGGCGAGATCCGCGAGGCCATGTTGCGCGAGAAATACAATGCCGATCTGGCGAACGATTTCGGCAACCTCATTTCACGTGCTTCGAAAATGGTACTCGCGCACTTTGACGGGTATATCCCCGAGGCCGACTATTCCGGCCCGGAGGAGCAGGTACTCAAAACGGCCATGGCAACTGCCGAGCAGAAATTCAGCGAAGCCATCGATGATGTTGATCCAAATCATGCGGTAGAGGCAGCATTGTCAATAGCGAGGGTGGCCAACCGGTATTTTGACCACGCCGCTCCCTGGAAGTTGGCCAAGGAAAAGCAAATGGACAAGCTGGCCGTGGTATTAGGGGTTACCATTGAGGCGGTTTTTTCTTGCGCCGTTCATCTATCACCGGTCCTGCCCAACAAGGTTCCGGAGATAATGCAAACGCTTGGCTTCACTGACGCCGAGATCGATGCGCGATTGAATAAGGGGCGGAGTATCGCCGCTCCCGCCGGACGGCAGATTGCCAAGTCCCCGCCGTTTTTCCCCCGTACGGACAAGCGTAAAGGAAAAGTCGGGCCGGAGAAAAAAGAAAAGCCGCCAACCGGTCTGGGTCAAAAAATTCACCCTCCATTATGAGGAGGAGATGCACAAACTGCAAATCGAACTTTTGAAGATGCAAAAAACCGTCAAGGCCAAAGGGTTGCGGTTGATGATGTTGTTCGAAGGTCGCGATGCCGCCGGAAAAGGGGGCACGATCAAAAGGATCACCGAACATTTGAATCCGCGCGGTTACCGGGTTGTGGCGCTCCTGGCCCCGGATGAGACCGAACGAACCC
>SDBS01003549.1_pt1 | contig 15305 bp, 15 predicted proteins | sample 2277091 | NCBI WGS metagenome assembly SDBS01 (sample SAMN10404972, study PRJNA504765) | marine sediment metagenome | isolation source: marine sediment core GS10_PC15, 163 cmbsf | place: Arctic Ocean: Southern Knipovich Ridge | collected 2010 | reverse complement strand
CTTAATGATTGCAAAGATATGTTGAAGAACATTAAAAATATATTTGTAGAATACCATTCTTGGAATGATCAAAGGCAGAGACTAAATGAGCTATTAGAAGTGTTAAGTAAAAATAATTTCAGGTATTTTCTAAAATCTGTTTCGAAAAGAAAAAGCCCATTTATAAATAAAGCTAAAAATCGAGATATGGATTTACAGTTAAATATATTTGCGTATAAGGTTTATTAAAAACTATGAAATTAAGAAGTTTTATTGGAAAAATTGTGCCTCCTACTCAAAGATTTTTATTAAATGTGATTGACAGACCAGCCCTTATATTGCTTTATCATAGAGTAACATCATTAGAAAGAGATCCTCAACTTCTTGCGGTTAAACCTGATAATTTTCATAGACAGATTAATTTTTTAAAAAAAAATTATAACATTTTAGATATAGAAGAATTTGCTTACCTTAAGCAAAACAATAAAAAATTTACAAAAAATAGTATAATTTTAACTTTTGATGATGGTTATGTGGATAACTATTTAGAGACTTTACCCATACTGGAAAAATACAACTGTCAAGCTATTTTTTTTGTAACTACATTAAATACAAATACCAAAAAAGAATTTTGGTGGGATGAACTTGAGAGAGTGTTTTTAACAGGGAGTGAGTTACCAAAAAGTTTAAAAATCAGATTATACAGTAAAGATTATCTTTTTGATACTTCAAGTGAAGAAAATAAAAAGAAAACTTATAATGCGTTACATCCTCTAATTAAATGTAACAAAGCAGATATAAGAGATAGAGTTATGGATGATATCTTATATTGGGCAAACTTATCTAAGGAAGGAAGAAATACACATAGAGTGATGACAGATAAGGAAATAAAATTAATGTCAAAGTCAAACTCGGCAATTATTGGAGCTCATACCCATACTCATTCACTTCTTTGTGTGTATGACTATGAGGGACAATATAATGATGTCAAAAAATCTAAGGATTTATTAGAGAAATGGACAGGGCAAAAAATAAGATATTTTTCGTATCCATTTGGGGAGAGAAGAGATTATAATAAAGAGACTTTAAGAATATGTGAAGAATTGGGTTTTGATATATCGTTCGCGAATTTTTATGGTCAAGTCCATAGCTGGACACATAAATACCAAATCCCAAGATGTTTGGTGAGAAACTGGAATTTTAAGTTTTTTAAATCTCAAATAAGTAAGGGTTTCAAGTACTAATGAAAATAATCTTGATAAACACAAATGATATAGAAGGTGGCGCCGCAATTGCGGCTTATAGGCTTCTCAAAGGTTTACAACAAAGCAGAATAGAAGCACAAATGCTGGTACAATCTAAGAAAAGCGATGATTATAGTGTAATAGGACCTCAGACAAAGTGGCAAAAAATATTTGGAAAATTTACACATACACTTGATAGTATTCCGCTTAGATTTTATAAACAACGTAAGAAGATTATTTTTTCACCTGCATTTTTACCAGATAATATCAACAAAAAAATACAGGATATTAATCCAGATATTATACACTTACATTGGATAGCTTCAGGGTTTATAAGAATAGAAACTTTGGCAAAAATTAATAAACCAATTGTCTGGACTTTACATGATTCTTGGGCTTTTACTGGAGGATGTCATATCCCATTTGATTGTAAAAAATATACAGGGAGTTGCGGTCAATGCCCAGTACTTAATTCAAATAAAAAAAATGACCTTTCCTATAAAATTTGGGAGCGGAAGGAAAAATCCTGGAAGAATCTTGATTTAACCATTGTTACACCTAGCTCGTGGTTGGGTGAATGTGCTAAGAAAAGTTCTCTTTTTTGTAAAACACAAATAGAGGTGATCCCCAATGGAATTGACCTTAATCGCTTTAAACCGATAGATAAAAATATTGCAAAAGATATTTTGTGTTTACCAAAAGATAAAAAAATGATCTTGTTTGGAGCTATGAGTGCGATAAATGATCAAAATAAAGGTTTTCATTTATTGAAACAGGTATTTAAAAAATTTCAATTAATAGGAAATAAGAATATCGAATTTGTCATATTTGGCTCTTCTAAGCCAAGGGATGAAGAGAATTTAGGTTTTAAAACTCATTATCTAGGACGATTAAATGATGAGATATCTTTAGCGGTAGTTTATTCTGCTGCTGATACTATGATCATTCCTTCAATACAAGAAGCTTTTGGTCAAACTGCATCTGAATCTATGAGTTGCGGTACGCCTGTTGTGGCTTTTGGCACTACTGGATTATTAGATATTGTAGATCATCAAATAAATGGCTATCTTGCTGAACCATTTGATACTACAGATTTAGCATATGGTATTAAATGGGTATTAGAAGATAGTATAAGATGGAAACAACTTAACCAAAATGCAAGAGAAAAAGTTATAAAGGAATTTGATATAATAAAAGTAGCTAAAAGATATATTGATTTGTACAAGGATGTCATAAAAAATTGAAAAGATATTTAAAATAATTATAAGAAGATATTAGGAGGCAATAAAAAATGAAAAAAGCTCTTATAACCGGCATTACCGGCCAGGATGGCTCTTATCTAGCAGAATTTTTACTTTCCAAAGGATACGAAATCCATGGTCTTATCAGACGTGCAAGTACCTTTAATACCAGTAGAATAGATCATATCTACAAAGACCCCCATTTAGCAGGGGTAAGATTACATCTTCATTATGGAGACCTTAGTGATTCCGGACAACTTACCAATTTCATCTATAATATTAAACCAGATGAGATTTATCATTTGGGAGCACAAAGCCATGTTCGGGTCAGTTTTGATATACCGGAATAGACCGGTGATATTACTGCTTTAGGGACTACCAGAATATTGGAGTCAGTAAGAAGAAGCGGGATAAAGACTAAGTTTTATCAAGCCTCTAGTAGTGAGATGTATGGTGATGCCCCCGCTCCCCAGAATGAAGACACTCCCTTTAGACCGAGAAGTCCCTATTCCGCTGCTAAGGTTTATGCCTACTGGATGGTCCGTAATTATCGGGAAGGTTATAATCTCTTTGCCTGCAATGGGATACTCTTTAATCACGAAAGCCCAAGAAGGGGAGAGACTTTTGTAACCAGGAAGATTACCCGAGGAATTGCTCGAATTATAGCAGATAAAGATAAGAAATTATATTTAGGTAATTTAGAAGCCAAAAGAGACTGGGGATATGCCCCTGATTACGTAGAGGCGATGTGGCTGATGTTGCAACAGGATAAACCATGCGATTATGTTATCGGGACAGGTGAGACCCATTTAGTTAAAGAATTTTTAGAAGAGGTCTTTGCTTATATGAATTTGGATTATCAGAAATATGTGGAGATAGACCCACGTTATTTCAGGCCTATGGAAGTAGAACTTTTATTGGCTGATGCTTCTAAGGCCAGAAAAGAGCTGGGGTGGAATCCCAGGATTACCTTTAAAGAATTGGTTAAAATTATGGTGGATAGTGATTTGGAGTTGGTAGGGTTGGATTCACCCGGAGAAGGGAAGAAGATTTTAAAGCAAAAGGGTATTAACTGGACGGAGAATCATTTGACGGTGGAGTAAGGAGAGTAAAATATGAATTTCTGGAAAGATAGGAGAGTTATAGTTACCGGTGGGACAGGATTTTTGGGCTCTTATGTGGTTGAGAAGTTGAAGGAGCGGGGATGTAATAATATATTTGTCCCTCTGGTCGAAGATTATGATTTGACTAAAGAAAAAAATATAATCAAGTTATATCAAGATTATCCCGCTGATACAATAATTCATTTAGCAGCAGTAGTGGGGGGAATCGGAGCTAATCGAGAAAATCTGGGTAAATTTTTTTATGATAACCTGGTAATGGGGGCCATGTTAATGGAATATGCTCGTCATTATAAAATTGGTAAGTTTGTAGCTTTGGGCACCATCTGTGCCTATCCTAAATTTACTCCGGTTCCTTTTAAGGAAGAGGATTTATGGAATGGTTATCCGGAAGAGACAAATGCCCCTTATGGCTTAGCCAAGAAGATGATGTTGGTTCAGTCTCAAGCCTATAGAACACAATACAGTTTTAATTCTATTTTTTTACTTCCCTTAAATCTATATGGGCCGAGAGATAATTTTAATCCTAAGAGTTCCCATGTTATTCCAGCCTTAATTAAAAAGTTTGTAGAAGCAGTAGAAAAGGGAAAAGACGAAGTAGTATGCTGGGGAACGGGAAAACCTACTCGAGGATTTTTATATGCAGAAGATGCAGCAGAGGGAATTATATTAGCTGCAGAGAAATACAATAAAAGTGAGCCGGTAAATCTAGGGAGTGATTTAGAAATATCGATTAAGGATTTAGCGGAATTGATTGCTAAGTTTTGTGGATTCAAAGGAAAAATTAAATGGGATAGTAGCAAACCTGATGGGCAACCGAGGAGGAAATTGGATATCAGCCGAGCTGAGAAGGAATTTGGCTTTAAGGCTGGAATGGATTTTGAAGAAGGATTAAAAAAAACAGTTGATTGGTATAAAAGGTCAAGATAAAATTCAACGAAAGAATTTAAAAAGTAGTTATAAAAAAATTGGTATTGTTGAATTTCAAAGAAATCATGCTGATTATATTATTTCCCTTCATGAATATTTGTATAAAAGAGGGTTTAGAAATATTAGAATTTATTTAGGAAGAGATGTTTATAGAAATCTTTTACAAGAAAAAGAATTTATAAGCAATCATATTAATATAAAAAATGTTCGTATTTATAATGAAAAAAGAAAAATAAAAAATATAAAGATTCTTTTACAACTTTTTCGAGATATAATTTATGATAGATTAGATCAGGTTTATATAAATACAATTTATTATGGATACGATTTAATATTTTATTTTTTATTAATAATATTTACAAAAAGTGAATTTATTTTTACAATACACAATATTAATTATTTTTTTAAATATACTGTATTACTTTTAAGTGGTGTTTTACACTTTCTATCCTTTCATATAGAGAATAATACTATTTATAAGGGTTCAGGTAAAGCATATTTTTACTTACCATTAAAGAATTTCTGATAAGGAATTTTACCCTTTAATCTGTAGCCCTGATTCGTTCTTTTAAAATTGAACCTCCCCCGCTTTACTGGACACCAGGTTAAGAGCTATAATTAAAAATCAAAGGAGGTTCATAGCGATTCTTCTTGGTCCACGAGTAGGATACTCTATTATATAATTGAGAATGATCTTTTCTTAATCCAGTTTTATTTGATTAGGCGTCTGGGGTTTAGCTTTCTCCTTATCTTGTAGTCCTAGATAGCCTAATTTGCTTTAATCTTTTTAACCATTTATAGTAGACAGTTCTGGATATATTAAATTCTCTAGAGCTATAAGTAATATTATTGTGTTTTCGCGCCTGTTGTAGTATACTGTACTTGAAACTGGCAATAAGTTCCACTTTGGTCAGGTGTGCTGTTCTACTTCCTATTTTTCGAATATTTTGCTTTTAATATTCTATAGGAAAGATCACATGGATGACTAATTTTATTTTAAGCTAAGTGTAAACACTACTCGAAATTAGTACAGTTAAATCTATTAATACAATATAATATATTAAGTTTGATAATTAAATAATAAATTTTTAAATTAATAGAGGCGATGATTTGCATTTCATAAAATGGGCATCTGGAAATGTAAGGAACTAGTGATGCAAGTGGCTTTTAGTTTTTTTTAAATATTAGCCATTTAACCTCCATTGAGATTTTAAATGGCTTATATAGTTTATCGGGAAGTTAGAACAAAATGTTAAAAAATTTAAAACATTCAATAGTATTTATCTTAGTAGTAATAACGTTACTTTTTGTCGTTGTTATGTCTTTGGCAGCTTCTAAACCAGTTCTAAATATAAATACAGCAGCAGTTAGCTCCCAAAATGGAAATGAATCAAAATATGGGAAGTGGTCTGGCTTAGGGATGCACATTTATCCCGCATGGGAAAGTTATGTAGATACATTATTAGCTAATGGATTTGAAGAATTAGCAATGGGTGTTGCAGATTATGAGGATGCGACATATTTAAGTACTTCAAAAGCATCAGTTATAAATATTATCGCTAAAGGGGCAAGGGTAAGCTGGGGAATAACCTGTGGTACTGTAAACACAATTACTGCTACCAACTGGGGAGCTTTCAGAACAGCAGTTTTAGCTGGAGCTCAATGGGCTCAAGATAATGGAGTTTTTGAATTTCGGATAGGGAATGAATTAGAATATCATCACGACAACAAAACACTAACCACTGCTCAATTAATTATAAATCTTAAATCTCTTGCTACTGAAGTTCAGGCAATATTCACCAACGGAAATATAAGTTATAGTTGTGGACAAGGCTTCATAAATGATTGGGCAGCAGCAAGCAAGGGAGATATAGATATTATCGCCTCCAACATTTATATGGGCGGAACAACTTTTGATGTTAGTTGGAAAACCAACATAACTAATTTGGTGAATGCCTTTGGGACTGATGGAACTTATTTAACAGAATTTAATTTAAGTTGGTCTTCTTTAGATGATTACTCTACAGATGAAACAGTACAGGCAACGGCATTGACAGAAATGATTAATTATATTAAGGCTTCAGGAATGACCAGAGCATTTTATTTCGCTTGGAAAGACGATGGAGCAGCTCATTTTGGAGTTATGAAAGCTGATGGAACTTATAGATTGCTATGGAATCAGGCTCTACTCAATTCAGGTCTGTAAAATCTACTAGTGTTGCAAAAACAACTGCTAAAATATCATTGCCAGATATAATTACACTTCTTATATCAAAAATAAAAAGAAAGCACCAAACCGAAGAAGAACACGAAGCTCTTGGCGAACTCACTTCCCAAACCGAGAACTAATCACAAAAGATAATCGATGGGCTGATTCTGCTTGGGGTGCAAAGTTATTTTCTTTAAATAAAGTAACTTTGTTTGGAAGGGATAAATGGTCCTCGAAATATAGCTCCGTAAACGTTTCGGGTTTCACAGTAGTCGCAAGAATAAGTGCCTCTTTTACTGAAGGCACATATTTAACAAGCTGAAAGAATCCTACTACAATAAAACACACTGCCAGAAGCAGTAATCCAATCCTCATTGTTAACTTGTAATTTATCTTTTGATTTTTTCTCTCCGACTTGAGCAGATATCTGATTAGCCCGTTTCCAAGGCCCAGGATGCTAAACTCGAAATTAATGTCATTATAGAAATAAGAGTTGTCCCGATTCCTACTTGATCGGCAGAGTATAGATGTACATTTATCACCCAAAAGAAAAAGCCAAATACTGCCATCACCCCCGTGCTTAACATCAGATAAATTGAATTTCTATGCACAGAGCCATTTACCTAATAGTTGTTAAATTTAGATATTGTTTTTTCATTTAGATACCTAAAATTATCTTATAATTATACATTAAAAGTAAGATTTAAATAACTATTGTTTTTTTAAATAATATAATATAAAATATCATTATGAGAAAAATAGTTACTTGCAGTATTTTTTATATTAATGTATACTGACAATACGTTAGAGATTAGTAAGTTTAAAGTAGTAAGATATCTAAAGTATAGTTCACAAGAAACTATTTTGAGGCTTTGTAATGATTATTCTCCCAAATGTTAAAATATTAAAATGAATAATTTAATACGTAAAGTTATAAATATATTTTTTTATTATTCAGGTTTGTATTATATTTTAAAATTTATAAATAGAAAAAAAATAAGAATATTAAGTTACCACGGAGTTGGAAACAAGCAAACAGACTTTAATTTAGACAATCCATACTTATTAATATCCACCAAAAATTTTGAAAAACAAATTAAATATCTAAGTAAATCCTATAATATTATATCAATGCATGATCTAACCAATCATATAAAAAAGAAAATTCCTTTTCCATTAAACTCAGTGATTATTACGTTTGATGATGGTTTCAAAAATAATTTTACTGATGCATTTCCTATTCTGCAGAAATACAATACAAAAGCAACAGTTTTTTTAATAACTGATTATATTGATACATTAAAAATAAGTTGGTTAAATGAACTTTTTTATATTCTAAAGAAAATTGGTAAAAGTGAATTTATTGAAGAATTTAAAAATAAATTTCCTACATACTCTAACTTAATTGAGAAGACCGGTCAAAAAAATATAATAGATCGAATAATTTTTTTATTAGTAGACAAAGTTGATGATAATATCAGAAGAAAGTTTATTCAAAGTTTATACAATAAATTTAAAATAAAAATAAATAAGGAGAAAATAAAAGATTTATACTTATCTTGGGAAGAAATTAAAAAGATGGATGATGCATGAATTTTATTTGGAAGTCATACATTCAATCACCCTATCCTTTCTTTGTTAGATTATGAAAAAGCAAAAAAAGAAATCTTTAACTCTAAAAAAAATATTGAAGTCAAATTAAATAAAGAAATTAATCTTTTTGCTTATCCATATGGTAGGAAAAATGACTTCGACATAAATATTAAAAAAATTTTAATCAATAAAAGTTTTTTATGTGCAGTTTCCACTATTGATGGTTTTAATGAAATAAATTCTGATTTGTATGAGCTAAAAAGGATCTGTATTGTTGATGAACCATTTTATTATTTTAAATTACGCATTGAAGGATTTGAAAGCCTTATTGAAAAAATTTATCAAAAATTACACAGGTATTTTAAAACCTCAAAGTCAAGCAAAATTCCAGAGTAAAAGCCAGACTTTTTTCCATAGTTGTAAAACAAAAAAATATTAGAACTTATCTCCTCCCTTCTTGAGAGCCTTAGCCCGGAAACTTGGCCCATTAATCTTGATTATAGTGGAATAATGGACCACTCTATCCAGTATTGCTGAAGATAGAATATTATCAGTAAAGATATCTCCCCATTGTTCGAAGGATTTGTTAGTAGTAATAATGAGAGATCCTCTTTCGTACCTTTTGGAGATTATCTCAAAGAAGTCATCAGCACTGTATCCGGGCAGTTTCTTAAAACCCAGTTCATCTAAGATGAGTAGATCTGGTTTTAGGTAATAATCTACCTTCTGATAATAACTATTATCTGCCTTGGCAGCATTTAGGTTATGTAACATCTCTGATACCGGAGCAAATAACACTTTATAGCCTTTCATTAAAGCCTTAATAGCAATCGAGATAGAAAGGTGGGTCTTACCGGTACCGGGGTTACCGATAAAGACAATGTTTCTCTTCTCGGTAATAAAGTTACAGGTCAGACAGTCATTAATAGTGCGTTTATCGATAGAAGGCTGAAAAGAGAAATCAAAATCTTCAATATTTTTGTGAGCCGGTAGCCGGGCCTTAGAATATCTTTTTTTATAGCTATTAGCCCTTCTGTTGTTCTCTTCATCTTCTAATAAAAGTTCTAAGAATTCACTATAGGATAAGGATTTCTCTTGGGCATGGCTCAACCTCTCCTCTAAATTATTATAGACTCCGGATAGCTTGAAATTCTTTAATCTTGATTTAAGCAGTTGCATAGATTTCCTCCTTGTCAAATTCTAGGGGATAATATCGGAAGAAAAGAGGCGAAAGACATTGGACTCCCTATAATAATTCCTGAGGATGATGATAAGGTAGAGAAGATGATCTGGCAACTGTATTTAAAATATGAAAAATTTCTAAAATTGGCCGATCCTGTTTATCCCGAAATTGAACTGGGCATAGATGAGAATAAAATTCTGAAAGATTTGCCCGTAGCTATAATCGAAAGCGCAAAGAAATTACACATTCACAAAGTAAATGTTGATCTAACGAAAAACCGAAAGATACCCCCATCACTTCAGATCAATCTCAACGTAAACTTACAACTTCCTCCAAGCATACAACCTAATCAGATTCCCCAACAGTCCCAACAGATTTTACAACAATTAATGGCACAGATTTCTTAAAATATAACTCAGCTGGTTCAAAAAGAAATAGTTAGGCAATCCCCAATAATAGGAATTAGAGGAAGAACTTATGGAGGTAAGTGGTATGAAAAGAAATAAAGAAATCATCGAGATGGAGCCCAAAGTTAAAGTATCCCTGAAAATACTACCCTTTGGTAGTATACGCATTGAAATCGCAGGACAAGAATTTTCTATAGAAGAGAAAGAATTCGAGATGCCAAGGTACATTGAACCTTTAACGACACCTATCGAAAAAGTAGAAATCTGTTATGAAGAGGGTGAAACTTACTTAGTACCGAAAACTACTGCTGGCATATAGGAGATTTATTTGATGTCGCCATTTCACCTAACAGAGCGTATCTGGCTATGTGCCTTCGGCTCTCTGTTCAAATTCCCTTTCGGGAAACTTCAGATACGCTCGGAACATTATGTTCAATGACCATTTTAAGCTTTTTCTTCCTCGCCCATCCGTGGGATCGGGTAGACTTATACGGAAAACTGCTTAATAAATATGTTATGCTTACGGAAAAGAATGATAGTAAAAGAAATATATTAACAATTGTTATTATCCCGCTGTTTTGGCGGTATAAGAACAATGAATATATACAATCGTAATCTGCAATTAAAAAATCCAAATTATATTGCACTAATCCAAATATTAAAGTATATTGAAAAAATAGTGACACATCCCATTTTTTAAACAATCGATATTTTACTTTTAAATAAGATAAATAGAGAAGGTGTGCCAAGTCAATAATTCGGTAACTTTTTTAAGAATTATTCTATTTTCTTAATTCTCAACAGATGCTAATTATTTCTTCTAACTTACGACATACTTTTTCAGTTTCATCACTCATACAAAAAGTTCTATAATCGTTTTGCTGGGAGCCTGATAATTTCAAGCCCTTTGGTAATTTTGCTGAAGGGCTTTTTGTATTTTTATAAATTATTTTTCAGAAAAAGAAGGATTTTTAAATTGATTTGTAGTATAAAAAGAAAAGTGTGTTAAAAAAAATATAATATTCGTATTTTTCATTTAAGCAGAATGTCTATAATAACATTACCCTATTATAAATAGCTATATTATCTAAGATTCAATATAGAAGTAGCATTATTTCTTTATCTTAAGTGATACACTAAGCAACACTTTTAAACTATATTAACCATTCAAGTAACAATTTTCTATCATATTCTGTATGAAGGTAACAGGAGAGACCTTTTCTTTATTTAGTGAGAGAAAAAGAGCCGAAGAGGCAAGATACCAAAAGTATCCAAACTTTCAGGCCAAAGGACTGTTACCGGACAGAACTCTGGAGAGCTTTATATAAAAAGGCACCGATGGGGCAATTCCTAATCTTTAGGAGTGATCTTACAGAGTTTACTCAAAGAACTATTACTAAATTCTTTAGGAAGAATCTTTCAGGTAAAAAGATAGAGCGAGAGAGTGATATCATTATTTTCTTATACTATCTTTTTGCTTACTAAAAAATATGATGTATATATTTTTAGCAAAGTAGATTTTTCCTAAAAAGCAAAGTAAGGATTTTAGATTAAAGAAGGAAAGATAAAATAAATATTTAGAGTAATTCTAAAAGGGGTGGAAGAAAACGTTAACTAAAAAACTAAGTTTTGCAATCTGAAAACAAGATGATTATTAGATGAATCCAGTAAAAAATCTGCGTAAATATTTCCTACGTAGATTTTAGGTTAATCTTATTTGAAAAGGAGGATAAGAAATGTATAGTAAAAAAGATTTTGTTATTATCTGTTTAGTTATTCTTTCAGCCCTTCTCATCACCGGCTGTCTACCCACCACTCCAACGCCAGTAGCAGTAACAGGAGTAACTTTAGATCAAGCAACCATGACCTTAACAGCAGGGGGAGCAACGGGAACGTTAGTAGCGACTGTAACGCCTGCAACTGCTACCAACAAAAGCGTAACTTGGTCTTCAAGTGCTCCGGCAGTGGCAACTGTAGCTAATGGAGTAGTAACACCATTAATAGGAGGTACAACTACTATTATAGTAGCAACAGTAGATGGAGGCTTCACTGCAACATGCACAGTGATAGTCAACCCTCCGGCAGCAGTAGTAGCAATAGGCGATAGTTATAGCGGCGGCATAGTAGCCTATATACTGCAAAGCGGAGACCCCGGTTACGATGCAAACGTACAACACGGATTGATTGCAGCTACAGCTGACCAAAGCACAGGAATACAATGGTACAATGGAAGTTATGTGATAACAGGTGCAATAGCTACCGCGATAGGTACCGGCCAGGCTAATACGACAACCATAGTAACTATGCAAGGGGCAGGAAGCTATGCAGCACAGTTATGCAATGACCTGACAGATGGCAGCTATGACGACTGGTTTTTACCTTCGAAAGATGAACTAGACAAACTGTACATTAACAAAGTTGCAATTGGTGGCTTTGCTGATGACTACTACTGGAGTTCGTCGGAGACCTATGCTGACTACACATGGAAGCAGGGTTTCGCCGCTGGTGATCAGGCCGACGGCATCAAGTACGATACTTACCGGGTCCGTGCTGTTCGGGCTTTTTAACCATTTATCAATTTAACCATTAAGGGGGTGCAGGGGGTGTAAGCCCCTATCAGAAATTATTTTATGGCTCTTTACTATGATCTGCCAGCCTTCAATCAAGGTGAAATGGGAGCTAGGATAATCAAAAGGCAGGACTTCTTAATTGAAGTTTCTGCCTTTTTTAAATTCTTAACAAATGTCAATTACTTCTTCTAACTTTTGATATACCTTTTCAGTATCATTATTCATACAAAAGTTGCGAAAATCGTCCTGTTTGGGAGCCTGACAATTTCCAGCCCTTTGGCTTTTACTGAAGGGCTTTTTTGTTTTAAAGATTAAGAATATATTATTAATGAAATTTTAAAAAATATTTAAGATAATTTAAGATTAATATTGAATTTAACCTTGACTTTATATAGTTGTAATTATATAGTTGTAATTATAGTTTTTAGGTTATGGCAGATATTAGTATTGTCATTCAAGAAAAAGTTACGAAAGTCGTCTACTATGCTCCTATCATTTTTCTACCTCCCTTAAGTATTAAATTATAACTTAAGAGAGGTATTATTTTATAGATATAACTATGGAATTTTCTCTGGCGTTACCTATGGAATTTATTATAGCTTTGAGGAAAAAGAATGATTATTTCACCTTCTCCATAACCCCCAATAAACCCTCTTATAATTAGGTTACTGCTTATCCAAAAATAACCAATCACTAATAATCTTAGATGTACAGTATATAGCTCAACCCAAATATGTTTAAGTTTCTTATTATTAGAAGTGTCATAATATGGAGAAAAAAGAAGATTAAATATTCTACTCAGAATTTGGGCTACAAAAATTATTTAATTATATGACTTGACATTTTGATAAGGTTTATAAAAAAGATGTAAAGTTTTTGTAATGTAAGTTGAAATACTTTGTAAGTATCAGAATAATAAAAGAATTTGATTTTAAAAGTTTTATTATTAATATTAGTACAAGTTTTATTCTGGATTTGTAACCTTTGTAGACATTATAATTAAACCATATATAACTTCTTTGTATTTGTTTTCTACTGAAACCCGGTAGGTTCAATGTAGCCTGCCTTCTTTCTTCCGTTTTTATATCTGTTTTATCCTGTAAAAGGTTCATTTTTTCAGATAATTTATATAGATCAGTACCAAGGTAAGGATAAAAAATAGACAGAAAAATAATTTTAGGCTGACAAATTCTGCAGATTTTTATTTCACCTTAAAAAACCACCTTCTTTGAAGGTGGTAATGGTTAAAGGGTTTTACCATAAAAACTGGTATATATGTTAAGATAAGATATGACTAAATGGAAAAAATTATCTCATACAGTCTATCAATGTAAATATCACATAGTATGGTGTCCAAAGTACAGATACAGGATACTAAAAGGTTTAAGTGGCTGAATTTGTAGAGCAAACCCTAAGGATGCTAGGTGAATGGAGGAATATAGAAATACTGGAAATGAATGTCAAAGAAGACCATATACATATGATACTTTCTATACCTCCCAGATTATCGATATCCGAAGTAATGGGAATACTAAAAGGTAAGACAGCGATAAAACTCTTCAAAAGCTTTCCAACTCTCAAAAAAAGCACTATTGGGGAAACCATTTTTGGAGCCGGGGATATTGTGTAAGTTCTATAGGTCTGGATGAGAACAAAATTAGAAAATATGTAAAGTATCAAGAAGAGAGAGAAAAGAAAGAAGAGAGTGAGCAAAAGGAATTTGGCCTCTTTTAGAGGCCTCTTAAACCCACCTGCTTAGCGGGTGGGTTGTTTAGTGTTTCTTTAAAATCTTCAATTGTCTCCCCAGGTATACCAATCATTATAAAGAAATTATAGCTTAGTCCATATTTTTTAGCTGAATTTGTTGTTTTTATGACATCATCATTTGAATAATTTCTTTTTAATATATCTTTTCTCACTCTCTTACTGCCGGATTCTAGACCCAAATTTAAATCTAAAATATTTGCTCTCCTGCATGCTTCAAATAGAATGTCAAAATTTTCATTTGCTGTAATTTTAATATTTAAACCAAAAGAAAGGGGTTCAACCAGAGATCTATTATATTTTTCGATTTCATCACATACTTCAATCGCCCATTCTTGATTTACATTGAAGGTTTCGATTTCCAGATAAATATTTTTTTCCAGAGGATATTTTTCATGTGTTAACTTTATTTCTTCAATAATTTTTCGGGGTGATCTATATCTTACATAATTTCCATCAGTAATTTTGCTAAGAGCATGATTAGAGCAATAGGAACATCTATGTGGGCATCCTCTTCCTAATAAAATAGTTACATTATTTTTTAAATCTGGATTGTAATCTATATATTCTTCCCACATGGTTCTATCCGGGAAGGGCAATAAATCAAGTTTTTCATAAAAAGGTGCCATTTTATTTTTTTCAATTATGCTGTCTTTTATTATCCATAAATTTTTTATATTTGACGGAAATTCATTTTTTTCGAGCATATTTATTAGTTCTAACATAGGTCTTTCACCTTCACCAATGCAAATTGCATCAAAATTATCATTAGTTACTTTTTCAGGATTTAAAGTTACATGCGGTCCACCGATAATTAAAAATATTTCTGGATAATTTGATTTAATAAATTTTGAAATATTTGATATAAATTTGTATTGTGACGATACAGAATAAAAACCGATAATCTTCGGTTTAAAATATTCTATTTTTTTTCTAATAAGATTATAGTTTTTATTGCCAAAACTTCTACTTAAAATAAGCAATTTTGTATCGTGATTGAATTGTTTTAAAAAGGAGGATATATATGAAATACCAAATTGTGTATATGCAGGAGCATCTATAGG
>SDBS01003548.1_pt1 | contig 15305 bp, 6 predicted proteins | sample 2277091 | NCBI WGS metagenome assembly SDBS01 (sample SAMN10404972, study PRJNA504765) | marine sediment metagenome | isolation source: marine sediment core GS10_PC15, 163 cmbsf | place: Arctic Ocean: Southern Knipovich Ridge | collected 2010 | reverse complement strand
TCGCATAGGTGGTAGCCTGCGTCTACCGAATGGTCGGATATTGGCTAAATCTGTGAAATATGGACTGATGGACGTTGTACAACAATAGTGTCATTGTCATCTTGTAGTGTATTACCGTTGGAAATATATTTTGCAATCCTTATAGCTCTTATTAGTGGAGAACAATGGTGTAAGGATGAGAGTCGAATAATATAAAGGTGTTAATGATCAGCCGTTTAATCTTTGTTGCAATGTTAGCACTAGTAATACCAGCTGCTCTGTTTGCACAAAATGTGGGGCCAGTCTCTATTGATATTCCAGACACTCTTCCTGCAGACACTACATTCAATCCCCAGGCGACCGTGGCAAACTTTGGCACAAATACCGAGACCTTTGATGTTACATGCGAAATCTTTCCGGAACTCGCTCCGGGTGCTTATTTCTCAACCATGAGAGTTACTGATCTGGCACCAGGCGATAGCATGCAGGTTACTTTTTTACCCGATTTTACCTTTCTCACTGGTATCTACACAGCAAGGGTTTATACTAAACTTATAGGCGATGTTAATCCTGCGAATGATACCTTAGAGAAAGTGATAGTGGTACAGGCAATTGGTGTTGACGAAGGCAGTTCAGATATATCTGAACTGTTTATGTTCAGAGCACCAACAATTAGCAGAGGTGAAGTCCAAATTGAATTAGCAGTCTCTGAAGCGACAAAGGTTGATATTTTAGTTTATGATGCACTTGGCAGATTACGCAAGACACTCGTATCTAAGAGATTTTCCGCTGGAACCCATAGAATAAATACTAATTTTAATCTTCCAGCCGGTGTCTATTTCTACAATCTAAAAACTGAGTCAGGTAGAAATATCATTAAAAAGTTCTTAATCATTGATTGATTTTTAAATACATTACTTACGCATTGACATCTGTCCCTGACCCACACACCAAAAACTTTGTCGTGGGGTGAAAAAGCAGAAGATTTTTAAATTTTATCACCCCCCTCGTCTGGTAACACATGAATGAAATGGGTCTGACCCCAATACCCATCACGCTTCATTGGATTAATGACAAACAAATTGCCAGAAAACATCCTTAGTGAGTTTGTCCAAAAAGGTCATTGCGAGGAGCCCTTCGACAGGCTCAGGATAAACTCCGCGACGAAGCAATCTCATAATTTCCCTTGTAAATAAAGAGATTGCCACGCTCCCGATAGTCGCTCGCAATGAAAAAAGGGGGTTTTTAGACAAACTCTGGTAGCCTAGTAGCCAATTTTAAAATAACGACAGTATATTTACCAGGTACGTAGAGTTTACCAATGTGTAGAAATAAAATGTTAATCTCTTTAATTTAGGGAGTTTAACAAAAATTATGTGTAATTTATTCTTCCAATTATCGACTTAACCGACAGAAAAATTACCAATTATTTATAATTGTTAAAACTTAAAAACTCACATAATAATCATAAGGAAAATTCCCTATTTTTTATAACCCTTAAAGATTACGGAAGTTAATCTTAGAATTTAACTAAATACAGAACTTACTCCATAAGATCTATTACTTCTGGCACGAATCTTGCTACTTTTTATATAGTGAATGTTGAGAGGGTTACCTCACTTTTGCCCTTTAGCATTGTTCCTTCTTCCCTGGGCTTAGGATGTAAGTATACCTCATACCCCCAGTAAAAGAGAGAATGTTTTACAATTACTAAGAATAAGCTGAAGTGGAAAGAGGTGATTGAGCTGCAAATAAAAGATCAGGATCAGTCTCGGGTCAAATACAACATGGACTATATTACTTACATTCCTGATAAAAGAATAATTTTTCTATCAAATGAAACTAATTAGAATGCGATAATTAAAGATGTAAGCTATCTACTTATGCATCTCTGGTAAACACAGTTAAAATTTCAAACGTAGCATTCTAACGGGGCAAACAAGCGGAAGTCTTGTTTGCAGAACAACTTGCTCAATAAGTGAATGAGGAGGTAATAATTATGAGACGTATAATGTTAACGATAATGTTAGGGGTATTGCTGCCTGCTGCCCTCTTTGCACAAATTGGGTGGACTGGACATACTATCGACAATGACTGGAGTTTTGGCAGTTCGGTCTTTGCCATCGATCTGGACAATGATGGAGATGTAGATGTTTTAGCAACTGGTGCGAATGAACCTGGTTTGTCCTGGTGGCGAAATGATGGAAATCAGAGTTTTGATAAACGTTATATTGGTTCGCTTCACCAAGCTTATTCTGTTTATGCAATTGACCTAAATGATGACAGTACCGTGGATATTTTAGGAGCTTCTTATAACTATGATGATATCATCTGGTGGAGAAATAATGGTGCGAATCCTCCTACCTTTACCAGGGACACTATCGATGCAAACTTCAATGGCGTCTCTTGTGTCTTTGCCGCTGACATAGACGGTGACAGTACGGTGGATGTATTGGGTGCAGCTTATGATGCAGATGACATTTGCTGGTGGAAAAATAGCGGAGGGAGTGATCCTACATTTATCAAAAATACCATCGATGCAAACTTTGACGGTGCCCATTCTGTCTATGCCATTGACCTGGATAAAGATGGTGATGTGGATGTTTTGGGAGCGGCTATCGTTGCAGACGATATTACCTGGTGGGAAAACCTTAATGGCTCAGGCACAAGTTGGACAAAACGCACGATTGCTGCAAACTTCAATGGTGCATTTGATGTCTATGCCATTGACATAAATGGAGATAGTGCGGTGGATGTCTTAGGTGCTGGCAATATAGCAGATTCTATCTGCTGGTGGGAAAATATGGGAGGTGATCCTCTGACATTCACCAAACACACGATTGCTGCAAACTTTGACGGAGCCAGTTCGGTCTTTGCCATTGATATAGACGATGATGGAGATGTCGATGTCTTGGGCGCGGCACAGGGTGCAGACCGTATTACCTGGTGGGAAAACCTTGATGGCTCAGGCACGAGTTGGGATGAACACATTATACAGAATAACTTTAATGGCGCCTATGATGTCTTTGCTATTGATATGGATAATGATTCAGATATAGATGTCTTAGGTGTTGCCAGCCTCGCAGATTCCATCTGCTGGTGGGAAAGTGATCAGGTGATCATAATTGATGCACGTACGATTTCCATTGACATTCCTGGTGCTGTTCCTGAAAACACGACACTTGATCCTCAGGCAACCGTAAAAAACGAAGGTACAAACAGCGCAACCTTTAATGTTACCTGTGAAATCGAACCTGGTGGATATACTTCAACTGAGCCGGTAAATAATCTGGCACCAGATGATAACATACAGGTTACCTTTTCTCCCGATTTTGAATTTATCAGTGGAACCTATACGGTGAAGGTGTATACCCAACTCGTCGACGATAGCAATCCTGACAATGATACCTTAGAGAATGAGGTATTAGCAGGTGATATTGATGTCAGTACCATTTCGATTGATATACCAAGCATTCTTCCGGATACTACATTCAATCCCCATGCGACCGTAGAAAACTTCGGTTCAAATACTGAGACCTTTGATGTAACCTGTATCATTGACGACCCGGGCACATATACTTCAACCGAGACAGTCGCTAATTTGGCATCAGGTGAAAGTAGACAGATTACATTTTCCAGCCAGTTTCATTTTGATGTTGGTTCCCACACAGTGACTGTTTTTACTGAACTTGCAGGTGATCTGCATACTGACAACGATACTTTAGAGAATGTTATAACAATAGATGAAACACCGCCAGCGCCTTTCGGCCTTATCTCACCATTGGATTCTACAACACTTGGAATTACAAGACCCACTTTTATATGCGAATCATCAAGTGATGTTTTAAGTGGGCTTAAAGAATATGAGATTTATATCGATGTCGTACTGAGACATACTGGAGTTGATACGTCATGGATAGCAGACTATGATTTACAAGAAGGTTGGCACGACTGGTATGTTATAGCTTACGATAGTGTAGGAAACCAACGACAGTCGACTGAGACCTGGTCAGTACTTATTGATACTACGGTTCCTTCGGTGGTTACCTTGGTATCGCCTTCTGATGGTGTTGTTTTAAATAACAGTACCATTGATTTCATCTGGAATGAGTCAACAGATAACCTGAGTGGAATTGAAGATTATGTTTTGCAGTATAGTCAGGACAATACTTTTTCATCTGGGGTTGTTGAGAATATCCTTATTGATACCACCTTTACCGTGGCATTATCTGATACAATCTGGTATTGGCGGGTGAAGGCACGGGATAAGGCAACGAATCAGAGTGCTTGGTCATCGGTCTGGAGTTTTGAGATCGATACCCAGGTACCGAATGCGCCGAATCTTGTTACACCTGTTGGTGGGATTTACCTTAATGATCCTGATGTAGCGTTTGAATGGTCAGAGGTATTAAAATCAGGTTTTGGAGGCAGTAGATCACCTGTAGAATATATAGTTCAGGTTGATACTCTCATTTCGTTTTCTAATCCTGTGGCAGTGGATACAACAGCAAATACTTATGATACCTTTAACCTGAGTGAAGATGATTATTACTGGCGGGTAATGGCTTATGATTTAGCAAATCAAGGACCATTTTCAGATCCAGATTCCTTTGGTGTGGATATAACAGAGCCTTCTGTACCTGTATTAGTTTCGCCGGATAATGGGATTATATTGAATATTAATAACCCTCCATTTGTCTGGCATGAAGCGAGTGATAATCTGAGTGGTATTGAAGATTATATTTTGCAGTATAGTTTAGATAACAGTTTTACCTCTGGTGTTGTTGAGAATATCCTTATTGATACCACCTTTACCGTTGCATTATCTGATACCATCTATTATTGGCGTGTAAAGGCAAGGGATAAGGCAACAAATGAAAGTGATTGGTCATCAGTCTGGAGTTTTGAGATTGATACCCAGGTACCGAATGCTCCAAATCTTGTCTCACCTGTTGGTGGCATTTATCTCAATAATACTTTAGTTGAATTGGAGTGGTCAGAGGAATCAAAATCAGGTTTTGGAGGTAGTAGATCACCTGTAGTATATATACTTCAGGTTGATACTCTTATTTCTTTTTCGAATCCTGTGGTAGTGGATACAACAGCTAATACCTATGATACCCTGAACCTGGGTGAAGATGATTATTACTGGCGGGTGATGGCTTATGATTTGAGTGGTAATGAGGGTCCATTTTCTGTGGATAGTTTTGGTGTTGATTTAACAGATCCTTCCGTGCCAGTGTTAATTTTGCCTTCTAATGGTGCTTATCTCAATAACAGTACGATTAATTTTGTCTGGCATGAATCGACAGATAATCTGAGTGGCATTGAAGATTATATTTTGCAGTATAGTTTAGATAACAGTTTTACCTCTGGTGTTGTTGAGAATATCCTTATTGATACCACCTTTACCGTTGCATTATCTGATACGATCTGGTATTGGCGTGTGAAAGCACGGGATAAAGCGGCGAATGAGGGTGCATGGTCATCAGTCTGGAGTTTTGAGATTGATACTGAGGCACCGAACGCTCCAAATCTTGTTTCACCTATTGGAGGAATTTATCTTAGTGATTCTGATGTAGCATTGGAGTGGTCAGAGGTGCAGATGTTGGGTTTTAGACCTGGACTTAAAGGAAGTCGATCTCCCATTAAGTATGTGCTTCAGATAGATACTACTATCTCTTTTTCTAACCCTGTGATTGTGGATACAGTGACTGATACCCATCGTAGCCTAACATTGAGTGAAAATGATTATTGCTGGCGAGTAAAAGCATATGATCAGTCAGGTAATCAGGGACCCTATGCTGATCCAGATTCATTTGGTGTGGATATAACAGCACCAGTGATTGATTCGACAACACTATGGAATAATACGAGTTTTGCAGGTCCTTTTGAGATAAAAACAAAGGTTACTGATGAGTTATCAGGTGTTGATTCAGTATATCTTTATTATAAGCGGGATGAGGATCCTGACTGGCTTACTGAAGTTATGAGTTCATCAAGTTCACCTGACTGGTATGTGGATTCAATACCATCAGTTTCGAATTCTGATGATACAGTGCGTTATTATATTAAGGTGGTTGACAAGTCACAAACTGGAAATGTTGCGGTCGACCCTGAAGAAGCGCCGACAGATTATTACTGGTTCATTGCAAACTATAATCCCGGGGTAATGGAGTTTGAGGATGTGCCCACATTCTTCTCTTTTGGGTTGAAGAGCAATCCAGCTAAGGGTAGGCCAGTATTTAATTTAGTCCTTCCCAAGGCGGCAACAGTGACACTGCGCATTTATGATGTCACGGGACGACTTATTGATACCCCACTTAAAGACAGAAAATCAGCAGGAGTTTATGAAATCCCATGGGCTTCAGAAGCGAATACTGGTGTATATTTCTACGTTTTCGAATCTCCGTGGCAGCACAAGGTTGGGAAAATTGTGCTTGTTAGATAATCCCTCCTTTGGGGATAGGTAGAGTGGCCCGATTTTGTTTCAGTGGGCCACTCTGCTGAGGTAGGACAAAACTTAAGAAGTAAGTGAATGTAATGAAATTTCGAAGGTTTTTGAATTGTATACTGTATAAAATTGCAGAATGTTTGTAGAGATGTTCTTTGAGAATTTTGTTAGTGATTAAATGAATGAAGGATTTATGGCTCATTTCGTTCTGCACTAAATGGTTAAGACCCTCACATCAATATTTCATTGGTGTAGGGGTAAGAGCCAAGTAATAAAAAGGAGGCGATAATTGTGAAATTTCGTAATCTTATAGAGTATAACCGGGTATTGATTAACACCGGTTTATACGACTAAAGGAGTAAAGGAGGTAGAATATGAAGAAGCGATTTAGAAAAAATATAGCGTATGCCATATTACTATTGCTGACAATGTTAATACCTAATATTGTATATGCTGACTGGGTTACAACAACAATTCCCACAGGTGATAGTCCCCTTGCAGTTGCACTTAACCCTGTAACTAATAAAATCTATGTGGCAAGTCTAAGTAGTAATAATGTTACGGTTATAGACGGTAATGATAACAGCATTGTAACCGTAGCTACTGGCAGCTTTCCTTTTGGCATAGCATTAAATCCAGTGACGAATAAGATCTATGTGACAAACCTATGGAGTAATAGTGTAACAGTGATCAATGGTAATGATAATAGCACAGATAGCGTGGCAGTTGGTGGCCATCCCTATGCTGTTGTTGTGAATGCGGAGACCAACAAGATTTATGTAACAAATGCTGGTAGCGACAATGTGACGGTAATAGATGGTGTTACAGACGCAGTCATAACAACTGTACCTACTACCGATGATCCCCATGCCTTAGCGGTGAATCCCGTGACCAACAAAATCTATGTAGCAAACTATGGTAGTGGTGATGTGACAGTGATAGATAGTAATTATGATACCACAATTGTCCAGATTGGAGTCAATCCTTGTGCCTTAGCTGTGAATCCGGTGACTAACAAAATCTATGTGGCAGATTCTACTAGTAATTGGGTGAAAGTTATAGATGGCACTGTGGATGTCGTCATAAAAACCATAGTTGTGGGCGATGGTGCTCAAGCATTAGTGGTGAACCCGGTGACCAATAAGATTTATGTAGCAAATAAAAGCAGTGATGATGTTACGGTAATAGATGGTAATAATGACGACATCATCACAACTATAACTGTTGGAGATGTACCCATTGCTGTTGTAGTAAATCCGGTGACCAATAAGATTTATGTGGCAAACCAGAATAGTGATGCTGTGACTGTAATCGATGGCGCCTTAGATGTCATTGCTACGACCGTAGCCGTAGGCGATGGGCCTCAAACCTTGGTCGCAAATCCAGTAACCAATAAAATCTATGTGGCGAATTATGATAGTCATAATGTTACCATAGTGGATGGTGAAGATAATAAGGCTACATTTGTGAGCAGTGATGCAACCAACTATTATATTGCAGTGAATCCAGTGACTAACAAGATTTATGTAACAAGACCAGGGTGTGACGATGTTATGGTGATAGATGGGATTAGTGATGACACAACATTTGTAAATGTTGGAGACTATCCTCTTAGCATTGCGGTTAATCCTGTAACGAATAAGATATATGTGGTAAACACTGTCAGCGATAATGTGACCGTAATTGATGGTGCTACTAATGGTACGACAACCGTAGATGTTGGATCCGGCCTCGCAGGTATTACCGTGAACCCGGTGACTAATAAGATCTATGTGGCAAAGTCTGGCAGCGATAGTATGGTCATAATTCATGGTACTGACAATAGTACCACAGCTGTGGCCGTGGGAGACAGTCCGCGTACCGTGGCTGTGAACCCGGTCAATAATAAAATCTATACAGGAAATCTCCTAGGTCACAGTGTAACAATAATAGATGGTATTGATGATAGTTTCATCAATACTATAGATATTGGTGTAGATTACAGGCCAATTGCCATTGCAGTGAATCCGCTAACAAATAAAGTTTATGTGGTTAGCCAAAATAGCCCGTTCAACGGCATTGTTACAGTGATAGATGGTTTTGCAGACACTATCATTACAGACATACCTGTTGGAATTAATCCCAGGGACATTGTAGTGAATCCAATAACAAATAAGATTTATGTTCCAAACCTCAATACTTATGATGTGACTGTGATAGATGGTGATGACAACAGTAATACAACTATTGATCTTGGAGCTGGTACTTTTCCAGAGGCTATTACCGTAAACCCAGTGACTAATAAGATTTATGTAGCAACATCTAACTTAACGTATGGTAATACAGTAGTAATAGACGGTGCAACTAACAGTTTGACAACTATACCCTCTGGTGACTGGCCCAATGACATCGCGGTGAATCCAGTAACTAATAAAATCTACGTAGCAGACAACGAAAATATTATGATAATAATCGAGGCCATTGATGAGTATGAAACCGGGGTTGTTGTTGAAATTGACACACTGCCCAACCACATTACCTATGATGCAAGACCATCTCTTACTGGTAAGGCAGTAAACAGATGGCAACCTAATGCCACGACAATGTTAGGTGTAGTTAATAACTGGTTAGCAGGACACAAAGAATGGACATGGGCAACCGTTACTTCTGGAGTTGGTTCAGACTCGATTCATTGGCAGTACGTCTGGGATGGTGATTCACTTATTTTTGGTGAAAACTTTATTAATATTGTTCCTCTTGAATCTCAGGCTGGTATTACGAATAACCTAGGATTAGGTACGCCTTTTGCTGGCAATATGCTCGTTTATCCCATCTATCGAATGTATCCTCTTGGCATAGAAGAGAAAACGGATAGACCTGGATTAAGACCTTATTTTTTATTTGATGCGTATCCTAACCCATCACGAAATTGTGTTACCTTCAGATATCAATTACCTAGAATTTCATCTGCCAGGCTTGACGTTTACGACGTTACTGGACGTTTGATAAAGCGGTTTGATATGGGTGGACAGAAACCAGGACTGCATGAATTAAGGTGGAATGAAAAAAAATCCGCAGGGGTATATTTTTATAAATTATCTGTTGATGACTATCAGGTGACAAAGAAAATTATAATTATGAGGTGAGGAGGAAAGATAATTATTGCAGATGACAAGATTTTAAGAAACGAAGGATCTAAGGCTCTGACTTCATTTCAAAATATATGAGAGCCTAAGGAGGTATAGAGAAATGTTAAGGAAATACATTTTGTATATAATACTAATTATGCTGTCGCCTAGTATTCTGTTAGCTGATTGGGTCACCACAACCATACCTGCTGGAGACCAACCCTATGCCATTGCAGTAAATCCAGTGACCAATAAAATATATGTGGCAAACCAAAATAGCGATGATGTGACCGTGATAGATGGTGTTAGTAACATCACCGCAACTTTAGCTTCTGGAGACCAGCCCTATGCCATTGCAGTGAACCCGGTGACCAATAAGATATATGTAGCAAACGCTGGCGGTGACAACATAACAGTGATAGATGGTGATAATAACAACACCACTAACGTACCTGCCGTAGATGGACCCGTTGCCGTTGTAGTGAATGCTGTGAGCAATAAGATATATGTGGTAAATGGTAATAGCGGTAATGTGACCGTGATAGACGGCGCTACTAATGATACCACAATCGTACCGGTTGGAATGGGGCCTTGGGCTATTTGTGTGAATCCGGTGACTAATAAAATCTATGTAGTAAACGCCTTCATCAATAATGTAACTGTGATCGACGGTGTTTCCAATAGCACTACATCTATAGGCGTTGGAAATATGCCTATAGCCATTGCAGTAAATCCGGTAACCAATAAGATTTATGTGGCAAATCTTTTTGACAATACTGTCACCGTGATAGACGGCACTACTAACAATGTAATAGCAACCATTCCTGCTGCGACTGGACCCATTGCGGTAAATCCGGTGATCAATAAGATCTATGTAGCAAACCAGGGTAGTAATACTGTGACAGTGATAGACGGCTATGACAATAGCACCACAAACTTAGCTGTTGGAGATGGACCCATTGCCGTTGCCGTGAATCCGGTAACCAATAAGATCTATGTGGCAAGGAGTAGTAGTGACAGTGTTACCGTGATACATGGTGATGACAATAGCACAACAAGCTTAGCTGTTGGAGATATACCCATTGCTGTTGCCGTGAATCCGGTGACCAATAAGATATATGTGGCAAACCAGAATAGCGATGCTGTGACTGTGATCGACAGTGATGACAATGATGCCGTTACTGTAGTTACTGGAGATGCACCCCATGCTGTTTGTGTAAATCCAGTAACCAATAAGATTTATGTACCAAATTTTAGTAGCAATGATATAACAGTGCTCGACGGGGACGACAATAGTTTTTTAACCGTGACCGCTGGAGATGAACCTATTGCTGTTGCTGTGAATCCAGTGACTAATGAAATCTATGTAGCAAACAGGGGCAATGATACTGTGACCGTGCTCGACGGTGCCACTAATAACACCGTAGATGTACTTGTTGGAAATGAGCCTTACGCCATTGTGGTGAATCCAGCGACCAATAAGATTTATGTGGCAAACCAGGGCAGCAACAATGTGACCGTGCTCGACGGTGCCACTAATAACACCGTAGATGTACTTGTTGGGAATCAGCCTCACGCCATTTCAGTGAATCCGGTGACCAATAAGATTTATGTGGCTAACCAGGGTAACGATAGTGTAACGGTGCTCGACGGTGTTACTAATAACACTGCATCTGTTGCGGTTGGAACCGCGCCCGTTGCCATTGCAGTGAACCCTGTAACCAATAAGATTTATGTGGCAAACCAGGGCAGCAACAATGTGACCGTGCTCGACGGTGCCACAAATAACACTACAGATGTACTTGTTGGGAATCAGCCTAACGCCATTTCAGTGAATCCGGTGACCAACAAGATTTATGTGGCAAACAATGGTAACGGTGAAGTTACGGTAATAGACGGTGCCACTAATAACACCACAGATGTAATTGTTGGAAATCAGCCTTATGCCATTGTGGTGAATCCAGTAACCAATAAGATTTACGTGGCAAACCAGGGTAGCGATAGTGTAACGGTGATAGATGGTACTACTAATAGTACTATAACTGTAGGCACTGGAAGTGAACCCATTGCTATTGCAGTGAATCCGGTAACCAATAAGATTTATGTGGCAAACAGAATCGGCGATAATTTGACAGTTATAGATGTGGTTAATGAACAGGAGACCGGAGTGATCGCTGAGATTATTTCTTTGACCAACAACATAACTTGTGAAGCGATGCCAACTATATCTGGTAAAGCGGTCAACCGGTGGGACCCAAATGCTACAACAATGTTGGGTGCGATTGATAACTGGTTAGCAGGACAGGAAGAGTGGACCTGGACAACTGTGATTTCTGGTGCTGGGACAGACTCGATTAACTGGCAGTATTCCTGGGGCAGTGATTCACTTCTTTATGGTGAAAACTTTATAAATATTGTACCTCTTGAATCCCATGCTGGAATTACCAACAACTTTGGACTGGGTACACCTTTTGCCGGTAATATGCTGGTCTATCCTATTTACCGTCTTGATAGTCCATTAAATTCTTTTAGTCTCATCTCACCATCAGATTCTGCGATGCTTTCGAATCCAAGACCTACTTTTATATGGGAAACTTCGTGTGATGTGCTAAGTGGGCTCGAAAAATATGAAGTTTATATCGATAACATAGTGAGGCATACTGGGGTCGATACAAACTGGATAGCAGATTACGATCTATCAGAAGGTTGGCACAATTGGTATATAGTTGCTAATGACACTATAGGAAACTTGCTACGTTCGATTGAGACCTGGTCTGTGCTTATTGATACAACCGCTCCTTCAGTGGTTAGTTTAATTTCACCCTCAGACGGTGCTTATCTAAATAACAACATAATTGACTTAACCTGGCATAAGTCAGTAGATAACCTGAGTGGTGTTGACCATTATATACTACAGTATACTCAGGATATCACTTTTTCCTCTGGTGTTATCGAAACCACTTTGGTTGATACGGCTTTCTCCGTGGTATTATTTGATACGACGTATTATTGGCGTGTGAAGGCGAGAGATCAGGCAACCAATGAAAGTGCGTGGTCATCAATCTGGAGTTTTGAGATTGACACCCATGTACCGAACTCACCAAATCTTATTTCACCTATTGATGGGATATACCTTAACAATTCTGAGGTGGTATTTGAGTGGTCAGAGGTATTAAAATCAGGTTTTGGTGGGAGTAAGTCTCCTATAGAATACGTGCTTCAGGTTGATACTGCTATATCTTTTTCTAATCCCATGGTTGTAGATACTGGAGCCAACACATATGATACACTTAATCTAAGTAAAAATAATTATTATTGGCGGGTGAAAGCGTATGACTTGAGTGGTAATGAGAGTGCATTTTCTGGTCCGGATAGTTTTGGTTTAGATCTAACAGAACCGTTAGTACCATTGTTAGTTTCTCCGGATAGTGGCATTGTATTAAATATTAATAATCCTATATTTGTCTGGCATATATCCATAGATGATCTGAGTGGTATTGAAGATTATGTTTTGCAGTATAGTCAGGACAATACTTTCTCATCTGGTGTTATCGAGACCACAGTAGTTGATACGGCCTTCACCGTGGTATTATCTGATACCATCTATTATTGGCGTGTAAAGGCAAGGGATAAGGCGACGAATGAGAGTGCTTGGTCATCTGTCTGGAGTTTTGAGATTGACACTCAGACACCTAACGCACCGACACTTATTTCACCAATAGGCGGTATATGGTTGAGCGATTCCCTTGTAACCTTTGAATGGGCTGAGGTAACATATCTTGCATATTCTGATGAACAAATTCGCAGAAAAAATGTTGATCGAGAATCAGAAAAGATATTAGGTTCTCAAATTAGTTACATTATTCAGGTCGATACACTATTTGATTTTTCGTCACCGTTAATTACCGATAGCTTAGATGAAACTTCAACAACTCTTCTTCTTTTTGAAGACTTTTACTATTGGCGGGTAAAGGCGTTTGATCTGGCAGGGAATCAGGGTCCCTATACTGAGCCGGATTCCTTTGGTGTGGATATCACCGCAGCATTGATTGATTCGACGACCCTATGGGAGGATACGAGTTATGCTGGACCGTTCGAAGTCAGAACAAAGGTTACAGATAATCTTTCAGGTATTGATTCTATTTTGCTTTACTATAAGCGGGATGAAGATCCCGAGTGGGTTGCTGTAACAATGGCTCTGACAGGTGTTTCTGGTTGGTATGCGGATTTAATACCTGTGGTTTCTAATACGGATGATACTGTACGTTATTATATCGAGGCGGTTGATGCATCAGAACCTGCAAACAATGCAACAGATCCTGAAGGAGCGCCAGCAGATTATTATCGGTTTATAGCCAATCATGATGTTGGTGTAACGGAGTCTGAGGATGCGCCCACATTCTTTTCTTTTGGTTTAAAGAGGAACCCAACCAAAGGTAAGGTAGTATTTGATTTGGCACTTCCCACAGTTGCTGAAATTACTCTACGAATTTATGATGTCTCAGGTAGATTTGTTGATAAACCGATATCTGGGAGAAAATCTGCTGGATATTATGAAATTCCGTGGGCTTCAAATAGAAGTGCAGGAGTTTATTTCTATTGTCTTGAATCACCATGGGGAAAGAAGGTTGGAAAGTTAGTGCTAATCCGATAGTTTTGTTAAATAAGCAACAGAGCAGTTCGAGATAGATGTGGGCTGCTACGCCATTTCAAAATAACTTGCAAGGAAATTAATTACACATAACATGAATGCTTATGAACAGACTGTACACGAACAGGTTATAGCAGCTCGTGCAGAACAGCTTGGTATATTTTATAGGGTGCTTGCTGATCCTGATATCATAAGAAGTTCACACATATATGGTTTCTATCCTGACATAATTGTTCTGGATAAAAAGAACAGTGTTTTATTCATTGAAGATGTTGAAACAGAAAGTTCAGTAACAGAAGAAAAAAGGGATGAACATTGGGTACATTATTATGAACTCGGTTATCCATTCAATTTGATTGTTCCAAGATCACAAGAATTGAAAGCCAAGAAGTTAATAAAAGGTCTTAATATCCATAAGTTATATTATTATGAGCTAACTTCGTTTTGCATCAAATTCAGACAGGTAATAACTCAAATATCCAATTCAGAGGGAAGTAAACAGTATGGCAACACAAATTCATAACAAGCCTATAAACAAAAGATACCTTGGAAACCACAGTCCTTTGAAAATGGAAGTGCATGACCTTAAGAATGAAACAACAAACTGTCAAATAACTGAAATTTTAGAAACTAAAAATGCTGTTGTGTTTGACCCAGATACTCTTGCTCAAGCTCATAGTGACGGTTATGATAATTGTGCTTATTGTATTGCTGAATCAACAAGGTAGAATACATAGAGGGACAATGAGCTCTGTAACTACTCTATATACTCGCAGAATCTATTATTCGAAGAATTGTTAGTAGTCAAATGGATATGGAAATGATGAACCTGAAGCGTTGTATTTGTTTCCCATTATTGACTAAGATCTGAATTTCAATATGCAGGTGGTTTGGAGCCTAAGTAAAATAATAGAAAGGAGGTACTATTCATGAACCGTTTAATTATGATTACGATATTATCACTAATGTTGCCCATTGTCCTGTTTGCTCAAACCTAAACAAATAAATCAAAGGAGGTGTTTTGTGCTCAGCAAATTAATTATTTGTCTGGTTATTTCTTCACTTGCTGCAACTCTTCTTTTTGCAGACGATTTCACACTCGGAATTAATGAGG
>SDBS01003547.1_pt1 | contig 15306 bp, 12 predicted proteins | sample 2277091 | NCBI WGS metagenome assembly SDBS01 (sample SAMN10404972, study PRJNA504765) | marine sediment metagenome | isolation source: marine sediment core GS10_PC15, 163 cmbsf | place: Arctic Ocean: Southern Knipovich Ridge | collected 2010 | reverse complement strand
TATTGAAAGGAATACTAGAGACACGCTTGCGTGGCGTCTAAGCGCAGAAGGATATTCAGTTTGCGTTGCTGAAACTGGTACGGCGGCCCTGGAAGCTCTAAAGCTGCACAAGATAACCCACGCTGTTCTACTCAACGCTATTTCCATGCGGACAAACGGAGCAAGGACCTGTGCTTCCCTAAAGCAAGCTGCTCCGGGCTATCCGATATTGATCTATTCTGATCAAGAGAAGCCGGCACAGGCTGATGTACTGCTCAAACCGGGAGTTACAAACAGAAAACTGGTCAATAGAGTAGAGCTCTATTCTCCGGTGGACAAGAAGAGCTGCCTACAGTATGGGGACATTTGTCTGGATGAAGAGAAATTGCGGGTATTCACACCCAAAGGCGTTTCCCATCTAACCACCAAAGAAATTCAGATCTTGAAATACCTTATTAAAAGGAAAGGCTCCCTGGTGCCTAAGGAAGAACTCTTTACTAAGGTCTGGAAAACTTCCTACGTGGGCGATATGAATACACTGAACACTCATATTAACTACCTGAGAGAAGCAATAGAGCAAGATCCCTCAACTCCTCGTTATTTACTCACTGTTAGGGGTAAAGGCTACCTGCTGAACGGAAAGTGAGACGCCCAGATGGTCTGAGAGCGCCCGAGGAAGAGAAACACACACTAATATTACCCCGGAAAATAAGCTCAAATACTATATTGCGCATAGGCATTATAGTATTTTGATCAAACCGAATCAAATACACAAATAAAAATAACACTCAAATTCTTATGAAAATGGTTTACTCCAGGCTATCGGGTGGAGTGGGGGGTTAGGTCGTTGGATATTGAAGACCCATCAAATTCTTTCTTTCGAACTAAACCAACAATACCAAGCACCAATAAGTAGCACGATAACCAGTAATAGAGTGATCCAAAACCAAGGTGGCTTAAAGAAGCTCTAAATTGGCTAATGAAAGTGTCTCTAAGAAACATTGGCAATGAAACAAAATTTGAAGCGAATGAGATCACACCTAAAAGACCGAAACACACATATATGAAAGCTGTTTTGCGAGGTGAGACAACAAATCGGAATAAATACCAGGCGAGAGCAAGTATTAGGAGTGCAGCGAAAATCGGGACCACTAATCGGAAGGTGATGATATATGTAAAATGGAAAGTATTGGAAGCATAGTCCTGCAGCACCAATACGGCCTTGTCAATAGAATAGGCGACAACAATTGAAACAATAACCACTAACAAATGAACAAAGTTGGAACTAGCAATTTTAGCACTCATTACAATACACATCCTTTCAGACCTAGACATCTATAATTAAAGCGACCTAACTTATACATCATACGCCGTATTGACGTTCTCCCTAACGAATCCTATTTCATCGATGATCTTTAGGGAGTTTTCCGCAGAAAGTTACGGTCATCGATACATTTCCACTTTCAAACCGTAACTTTCTGTTCAAATGCCCCCGCTGGTCCATAATGGGGAACGTCTTCTTCGTAGAAATGGACTTGAGAGGGCGTAACAAGTAATGCCAGCGCCAAGCCCGCACCCATACTGCTATGAAATATATAGCAACGCCGGGAATTAGCCACCAATAATTAGCTGTCTTGATCGCTATCCAAAATTCATCCCACTTTAAGTTGCGGATAGCAAAATACAAGAAAACAGAGCTGATCGCCACCCCCAACCAGAACTTCCATTGGTTTTTGAACCGTTGTGTCACGGATATACTCCTGGTATTTTGCCTTCCAGCAGCCCAACGGATGAGCTCACCTGTAGCCGGGCTTTGTTTTTACGATCCTGCATCCCAAAACACCCACCTTAACCGGCTGTCGGGTGGGGCGGGGGTTACTAGAATGTAAAAGAGATGGGAGCACGGCAGGCATGGTACCCTTCGTTTGACACCGAGCTGGGGACGTTAGCCTGTTGTCAGATTAAATCTTCACTTATCAAATATTTTGATATTGAACTGATGGTAAAATCATCCTCTATCAAACTATCCTTAATCATCTTCTTTATTACTTCAATACTAAAGAATTCGAAATCAGATATTCCTTCCTCTTTGCTAACCTGGCTTGTTTGGGAATTCACATCAAGAAGAATAATCCCAACAGGATTTTCAAAAAATGTTGTGTTTTGGTATAAAACTCCTATTTTATTACTAGCTGCAATTTTGAAATTACCAATTTCTTCAATCATTTCTCGTTTTGCTGTTGCAATGTTGTCCTTATCATCAGGATCAGCAAAACCTCTAACACATGCCCAAAACTTTTTCGATGGTATTGGTCGCCATTCATGAATTAGACCAAGCTCCCTTTTCTCGTTTCTGATTACAACCACGCTATTATTAGGAGATTCCTTTACTGCAATAGTGTCATACGAAATTTTCCCATCGGACGAGGTAATTAAATAGCGAAGTATTTGAACATTTAATTTTTCGTGTTCCAAGACCACATTGGTGTCTGAATTACCATTTTTCCATTCAAATGGGCCTTTATTGTTGAGTACAGGGGATTTTTCAAACGGCAATTGTTTTTTAGAATTCACCTATTATCATCCTTTTAGTTTTGACTTAGTATTTCATCAAAAAGACCTGTTACATTTTTGTATTCGGTATTAAAAGCACTAAGATACATAAACTCGACCAATCGCTTTTTTTGATGTGCCTCTTTTAGAAATGGTGTAATCAATCCCCAACCTTTAAGCTTTGCCATTACTGAAACAATTGGAGGTACAGATTCAAGTACTAAGTCAACAATCTGATCACTTGCTTCTTCGGGATTTTCGGCACTATAAAGCTTTAACAGCGTATTAAAAGCTAACTTTTTAGTGTTAGGTTTATCTTTTAGTAATTCCTTTCTTACGTCTGCCTGAATCTGTTCAATAATCTCGATGTTTTGTGAAGCTAAAGAAAGAAAATTTTCACCCTTTTGAGAAAGTTGTTCAATTGAAATATAAAGTTTATCTAGTAAATTATCATCGACAGATGGAGGTGTCTTATAAACTTTAGGAATACCTTCAGGCAGTATTGAAAAAGCATCCCACTCTTCAAAAGAATATCTGCCTCCTAATTCCCAAGGAGCTAATAAATTATATGTGTGATCTGTAAAAAATCTATGAAGTACTATAGCGGCATCTTCTTGGAGGTGAGGCTTCATAAAATCATAGAAACTTGAACGATGACTTTCTGTTTTTTTATTTTTAAACTCCTGAAAGTATTCGCCAATTCTAAATCTAACATTATCCTGGAATTCCCCCTTTTTAGATTGATACATATCTTCTAATCTGTGGTGAAATGAATCCTCTTTTATAGGATTATCAATTTTGTTTTCGCTAGGAATTTGTTCCAGTAGTTCAATTAGAAAAGTGAATACATGCTTATATTCTGGATACGATTTGATTAAATCTTCATATTTATCGATATGTTTCCATTCATTCTCATTAGAAAATGCTGCGGAATGTATAAAACTCCTGTGAGCCTCACCAACGGTTTTATTAAATCTATCTCGAACTAACGTTGCAGGGGCATCATTTGTCACTCGGTTATCAAATACATAAATTATCTTGTCCGCTGATGCAAAAAAAATGTCCTTTAGTTCATCCTTCATTCTCCTAATTTCTGAATCATTGGAATATCGAAAAAGGGCTCTTATAAGACCAGAGTCAATTAAATGGTTATCAGTAAAACCAAAACTTTGATCCAGAGCCTTAAATAATTTTATGGATCCGATCAATTTATTAAATTTTTCTTTTAAATAATCTTTTTGTAGACTGTCTGGATTTGATCTGCTCGGAAAATCCCTAAGTCCCTGAGTGGTCGTATTAAAAATACTCATCCAAATATCCATAATTTCCTCCGTTTTCCAGTACATTTCAATCATTCGCGTTTCTCCCCGCTTGACAAAACAGATAAAACACAAGTAGGGAAGCAACTCCTTGGACGAGTTTGCTACCCTAAGGGATTATTTTCGACTTCCCTTTTTTCGACTTCGCTCTTCATGGAGTTCAAACTCCTTAGAGCGAAGTTTCTTTTCAAGTCGGGCAATTTCACCATCCAATTTTTCTTGGGTGAGTTGCGCTTCTTTGTATCGAGCTTCTGCTCGCTCCAACGATTCTTGGAGGAACACGCTAGCGTCCTCCGCAAGTCTATATTGACCGAATACATGTCTGTACTTTTTACCAAGGGCTGTGTGTTGATCCCTTAGCTTATCTAGTGCAGACGCTGGTCGCACATCCACAATAAACATCCCGTATATAACGAGAAATGCGATGGCTCCCGGAAATAATTGATAAGCGAACGCTAATAGATCGTTCATAGCATGCCTTTCTATATTCGGGTAGCGACTAACTAATAAGTGGATGTCCAAGGAGTTGCTACCTCAAGTATAACTTAAAATTTCGGTTTATCTCATATAATTTAGTTGATTGTTAGGGCAAAGTAGTAAGGTCCTATTCTAGCAAGGTTAAAATGTCCTATTGGAGGTGAATAGGACATGGCACAGAACAGGATCATAGAAATGACAACCACAGAGATCAAAAGATGTGAAATATTGAAGATGGCTGAAGAAAAAAAGATTACCCAAAAAGCTGGATCCCAGCAAACAAGAGTGAGTGAACGACACTTCCGCCGCTTGTGGGTATCTCCCATTTTCGTGCGTAAATATACGGTAGAAATCCACCCTTTTCCTTTCTGTGCCTGCCAAAGCTCAAGTAATTTCGCATCTTGACGAACGAAATACCGACAAGATGGGTAGCTAATCGTATAAATAAAAGAATCCCGCTAGATGGGTATTGGATCTATGAAAAGAGACTTATTAATTATTGAAAAGGACATCAGAGACTCGCTGACAAGTCGCCTAAGCACCGAAGGATATTCAGTTTGCCTTGCTGCGACAGGCACCGAGGCCCTGGAGGCTCTAAGCCGCCATAATACTACCCATGCAGTTATTCTCAACGCTATTTCTATGCGGACCAACGGGGCCAGGACCTGTGCTTCTCTAAAGAGGGCAGCACCGGGCTTGCCTGTTCTGATCGTCACTGATAAGGAAATGCCGGCCAGGGCAGATGAGCTGCTGGAGCCAAATATCTCCACCAGGAAATTGATTAACAGGATCAAGCTTTATTCTCCACTGGACAAGAAACGCTGTCTTCAGTGCGGCGATATTTTCCTGGACGAGGAGAAACAGCGAGTATTTTCACCAAAAGGTGTTTGTCATTTGTCCATCAAAGAAATCCAGATCCTGAAATACCTGATAAAAAAGAAGGGCGTACTCGTGTCCAAGGAAGAGCTATTTTCCAAGATCTGGAAAACCTCCTACGTGGGCGACGTGAATACACTCTTCACCCACATAAACTTTCTTAGAAGGGCGATAGAGCAGGATTCTTCAGCTCCACGCTACTTACTGACGGTCAGGGGGAAGGGCTACTTACTGAATGGAAGATGAGCCTCCCAGCCGTTCTGAGAGCGGCTAGTAGAGAGGAATGCATAGTTATATTACATGGGGAAATGAGTACAAACACCATATTGCGTATAGGCAATATGGTGTTTTGACAATCTTTCTCAAATACCCAAATAAAAAAATAGTTGGGTAGGCCTAAAGAAATCCCTGGCAAAGAAAAGATATTCCTTCCATCGGATTGATACGCGGGAAAAGGCATTTAGCGCATTGGATCGCGGCGGCTATTTTCTCATCTTCCTTGAACTCGGTCTGCCTAGGCAGGGTGGGGCAGAGCTGATGGAAGAGATCTACCAGGCTTATCTGGGTACTGTGCATATTTGCGCAGAAATATACGCTAAGGGGTCCAAAAAATAGCCTTTGCCTTGAATCGAGCTACGATTCAGAATGCATTCTCCATAAAGAATCACATTGTCCCACCCAATAGGGCCAACCTTCAACAGACAGATATTAATTATTGCTTTATGGAATGATCGTTTCCCTTATTGTGTGAAAGGCGATACTGGATTAAGAGATGTAAAACAATATTATTAGGAGGTGCGGTATTAGGGAAATAATGGACAACAATTAAAACGAGCAACGTTTACGCTTATTTTTCCATTTCTGTCGATAACAAGGCTCTTTTTACTCAAAATGGGCTCCCATTAAGCCTGAATTATTATCAAGTGACATGGACAATAGGCGACAAGGCGGATCTGGGCTTATCTTGCCACTCCTCTTAGCGTATATTTCTGCGCGAATATGCATAGTACCCTAAAATGTGATACAGCGGCACTAGAAGATGAATATGCCCAGGAAGGTCTCACTGTCTATGTCGAGGTTTGCCACGAAATAATTAGGTCCAAATACTCACAGGAAAAACGAGAAGATCTATACGAGGCTTTCAAGATTGAACATACTATTGCCCAGCTAAAATCTGTCATGAAGCACTTTGATCCAACAAGAAGAAAATTCCTTGAGCTACTATTCATGAACAGCAGGTATGCTGGAGGTAAGAAATCTGGGCCGGGTCAAAAGCGGACGATGTATGAAGGGGTAAAAGAAATCTTTTGGTGGGCGTTTAGCATGGATCAATGGGGATTAGCTCTAACTGCTGGTGTATCTCTTCTCAAGTTTAATTTTGACGAGGGAACCCAGTTGGAAAAAAAGGTTAAGGACAAGAAAGGACATCAGGAAGGGCACTTGAAAAAGACCTATTGCAATGCGGTAATCCATTTACGCCCCTGCCTAGGAAGAACGCAAGCATTGGTATTTCGATGGCTAGACACCCGGTTCCTGTGTGTGATCAGAGAAGCAAAAACCGTAAATGACGAATACCGCTGGAAGACCGAATATATTGAAAAGGAATTTTTTCAAAAAGAAAATATTCCTTTCCTGTGGCTCGTTCTAGAAAAATTTTGGTTCCGTGTCCGTACGCTTTTACCCTTCCTGGGTCTAATGAGGCTAATTTACGGATTGTTTGGGTTTCGGTTCTCGCGACAGGAGAATTGGCTTGATGAGACCGATAAAATCTTATCTGGCAGGCAATTATTTCGACTTTACAACAAAATCCTGGAGCCGCTTAGGGACTAGCCTTGAGGATTCGCCTCTTCATGACTTGGGGCTTGATTTGCTTGTGTTGCCAGTCCATGAAAGGCGGGAGGAGAAAGGCAAGGCAGATTCTAATAAGTTTCTTGGGGGTTTTGGGCAAACTCCTCAAATGATATTTTTTTATAGTTGATGTCGCCCTTGAAGAACCGACGATATCGATCCTCTTCAAGAGTTATTGACTCTTCACTTTTTCCGCTATAGTAGTTAATAACTGAAACAGAAAAGGGTTGTGTGTCTCGGTTTATTTCAGCTCGCTTCAACATATATTTAATGTGCATATCAGCATCAGGAAATGAATAGCCACAAAAAATAATCTTTTCTACATTCCGCAAAGAATTCTCAGCTTTATTCCACACAGTGCTAATGAATACATTTGACATATTCTTAAAAAACGTTGGAGGAACAATAATGGGGCTATAAAAAGAACGACAATCTGTACAAGCTCCCGCATACCTGATAAAGCTTTTTTCTAAAGGAGTCAACCTTAAGGTGTTGCACGTTGCACAGTAAAGCCAGTTTAAAGATCCGTGCAATTTGAATAGCTTGATCCCAACAGAATTAGCAACTCCCCCAGTGTTCAATTCATCATCATTTGTGAAATCTAGGCCATAACCCACATCGCCTATGCTTCCCCCTTTGTTTAACGCCAGTCTAACCAGGGCATTATCAACTAAAATGTCATAATTTGTGGAGATAAAAATGCTATCCTGAAGTAGCTTATGTTTATCTAGATTTTTAACCAATAAATCATGAAAGCCTTTTGATTGTTCGAGTTTTGCCGCAATAACCTGAGCCATCAATTCGATTAAACCAATGCGAACTAATCTTATATCATTGTTTGTTTCTGCTGGATAATTTACATAGTTTAGCCCATTAAAACTTTCCCGTTTTAACTCAGCCAAATCCAGCACACCTAAAGCCTCCTCAAACGTTGGAAAGGAAATCTGATCTAAGTTGCCTTTATGAACATCGATACCAAACATTTTGCTAAAAAATGAAGAAAGGCGATTTTCCGTACCCTCAATTGGACTAGGGAACAACCTTCCATTAACCAAACTAAAATATTCTCTTAATAATTGATTTTGTAATGGAGCGCCTTCAGACGCAGAAGCTCCTGCTCCAAAAAAAACGGCTGTTTTCATGGTATTATCTTCCTTATCAAATCTTTGTGCTGTGCTTGGCTGTTAGTAGTGGGGCGAATCCCTTGGAAAACCAAGCCGTCCGCCAATCCGATCAATAACCTTATAGACTGACTTGAACCATCCAAGGATCCGGATTCCATATAGGGTTATGACATAGGGCAGAATTTGACCTAAAAAATCAGTATATTCAGGGATTTCCCAGTTTGGCATTATCAGGACGAATGGGTATGCCATAAAGAAAGTAACAATAATTTGCCTTAAAAACCTGTAACAATATAGAAGATACATTGAAAAAGTGGCTTCTCCTCCACGATGGTCTTGTTTTGTCGAGATCAAATGGTTCAGAAAATACAGTGGCTTAGGCATGTAAGTCAGCCCTGTAGATAGTATCGATAATGTTCCGAAAGTCATAGCGAAGGTCATGCTGTCAATAGCAATGTTATTGCTGTTAAGCACAATGCTTAACCCAATTGAAGAGACAGTGATGGGAATGTAGAACCAAGCACCAACGCGGTATGTTGTGTTGAATGCCAATCCTAAAATAACCCAATCGTATGGCGTTCTACGCTTGTCAAGCTTCATCCAGGGTAGGGCCATCAGAAACATTCTTTCCGAGGCGATGAGAAGTAACACTACAACGGCATGTAAACCGAGCGAGGCATTGATTTGGGGAAAGGTCACTGCTCCGATAGGCAACTCCAGTCCAAGGAACTCCTCAATACTACTAATGCCCAGCAAGAGGAACGCCAGAACAACGCTTGTGTTATAGTACTTTTTTCCTGCCTCAAGGATTCTATCGAGTCTTTCCTCCTCTTGCGTAGATAATTGCCCACCTTCAACAATTAACCATTTTTCAAGGTTGATGCCGTCCTTGATTGAATACCAAGCTGCGGCGGAAAATGTTAGAAACGCAACAGATATTAGGAACGAGAAAATAGATTCGATTTCCATGCCGTTCTCCTGCATATAAATGACTATGGAATACTAAAAAGTGCCCAAGAAGGTCCGGCGTATTTCATCCATAATAAGCTACTTGAGATGCTTTATGTAATGGTACGTTTGATATGCAGGATCAGGTTGCGCAACATGGTGTGATTTTCTAAACCTGTGGTTAGATACCCACCGTCTCTCACCCCATATAACCCAAACCAACGATAGACCATGTTTGTCTAAATACGTGTTGAGCAAGTCCTTCCTCATAAAGAACAAAGTTTGATAATTTTTATACCCCTCAGTTTTGTCTGAGATATTCAATGTGGCCCTTAACCTGTCTTTTGTGTAGAGATCGAATGTCTGTGGAAGCCCCACAAGGTTCAAGAACATTGAAATTTCCTTAGATAATGTGGCAGCATGACCAGAATCGCTTGTGACTGATTGATATCCCTCCCAGCCGTATTCACTGACAGGAGAGAAAACATCAATTGAGTCGTACTGTTTCAACGCCTCTTCTTCTTCGTATGTCTCCTCGCGCACCTCAATTTCACCAGACTCCAGTCTTTCAGAAATATCCAACCTTTCAAAACTTTCACTGCCAGCGCTATCATATATTGTTCTTTTCCCTGACTCAGGATTAATCGAAGCAATCCTCGTCCCACCAAGGAAAAAATCCACCCTGGTTTTTGTAGATTTTCTCTTCCTCTCGCCCACAACATACTGAAATTCGGCAGGACCGTTATTTGGAAATGTGTCACACCAAGGAATCTCACCGGCGAAGGTATAAATATACGAAGGCGTTTGGAGCAATTCGCTTCCAAGCCGAACGTCTGCTGAGATCGCATCAACAAATACATTGAGCTGGTGATGGGACACCATATAGCTTTTTATAAAGCTGAACGAATCGCGTCGAAGATCTTTATTTTCTTGGGTGATAAAACCATCCAGTAATACCCACGGTCCCTCCTCTTGATTAACAGAAGTCATTTGTAAATAGGGGCTAAAGTCTGGGGCTTCGCCGCTCGATATCCAGTCGGCGGTTTCAATATCCTGTGATCCAAGAAGGTCCAAATCAACAACTTTTCCAAACGATATCCGATCAGGGAAACTTGGATCAATATCAAAATCAGATGTGCGTTCCCGCCAATCTTCAACAACCCCTTGATCATGGAGGGCTCCTGACATTTCATAATAAGCAATCCAAGAATATTTCTTTCCGTAACGATCTATTTTAGTGTCTGGTCTATCATCCCAGGGACGATATCGGGCGTCTTCAATTTTACGATCGATTTCTCCAAACCGATTTGCCGACCAACCCAGGTGTTCAACCCTCCAGAGTATTTTTGAGCTAATAGCTTGATAACCCTCGTGTGAGGAATCGTAGTTTCTGCGACCAGGAACCAGACTACCAATAGTGTAATTGTAGAAATCCATCCGAAAAGGAGAGTTTCCCCCTAAATACTCTTTTTTCATATGGTCGCTTTCACCCCAACCGTCAATATTGCCGTCTGAAAACGGGGGGGTGCATCGTTCAATCTCGTTTTCATCTAATAAATCCGGATTATGTAGAACGGCCAGCTCGATAGTACGCGCCGCATACTCACGCAGTAATAGATGAGTTGTTTCGTATGTGGCATTGATAGAAAACAGAGATGTGAAAAGTTGCTTTGCGTACTTGGCCAAGGATGTGCTGGCAAAGTTCTGTTTGTCAAGACCGGAGTAATATGCCATAGCCACCCCGTAACTTGCGGCCAGCATACGTTCTGGCACGTACGGATCGTTAATTTCGAGAGAATTTATTGTCATTTCAAAAAGGATTTCTGGATCACCGCGACCAAACCAATATAGAGTGCGCGTCGCTATGTCTCGAAGTCCACGATCGGTTGAGGTTAGAAGCCACATAACCCAAATAGCGTGAAGGCGATCAGATTCTGGCCGGTTATTAATATTCTCCTTCCAACGAGATTTTATATAGAGGAGATTGTTGTAAATATCGGTGTTATTCCCTCTGACCCATTCTGACCAAATCAGGTCTCGTTCTGCCATCGGCATCTCCCGAAGGACGGTGTCCACGAAACATGCGTTTAGGGGGTGACCGACAGCACCCTGAATTCTGTCTAGGCGTGAGAATAGGATATCCCGAACAGAATCGTCTTCCAATAAAAGGTCCTTCAGGGCATCCTGTGTTTCTATATCTATAAGTGGTGGCTCGGTGTCTACAGAATAGAATAAAGCAGGTCTTTGGAGAGGTTCTGCAACCTTTTTCCATAGCTGTGTGTCATGGAAGCGGGGAGTTAGCGTTACTAGGGATAAAAGAATATCGCTTCCTAATTCATGGCCGCCGCTTCCGCGAAAGGATTCGATAGTTTCCTCTTTCATAAGCCAGTCAAAGGCATGATCGTCCTTGTGTTTTATCAGTAGAGACCGAGCGATGATAAATCCCCCTAGAGCGTCAAAAACAGGGGAGATTGTAAATTTGTCAGGTTCTTGTCCTTGGTCGCGAAAGACAATTCCTTCTTGGGCAAGAAGGTTAATGATATTGCTTTCCCAGGGATCCCAGGCGAAGCCGGTGTCAGGCAGCAAGGCGCGGAAGGTGCCCTCGTCTACGCCACGTTTTTTAGTGTTCCATAAGGCAAGCCCAAGTTTATATATTGCTATCTCAATGGAGTTGGCCGTGTAGGAGTGTTTAAGATTGGGGTATTCCGAAATCCTTTCACAAGTGTGTGTTATATATTCTTCAAAAAGCGGCGCCAATGAAGCGGGGAAATAATCTACTGTAACCTCTTGTTCTCTGTCAGGATTTTTTACCTCACAGAAGATTCGTAAAGTAAGCGGGTGATTGAAAAGGCGGCGGGGGATTTCCGCACTTCCTGGATTAATCTTATAGAAGCTGAAGTAATCTTCTATTGCCCTGTCAACAATCGAGCCAAACCCATCGCTTGCAACTATTCTCACGTCGTCAGGAAGCGCAGAGTTAGCAAATGATTCTCTTGTAGCCTCCTGGTTTATTAGAGTCCCAAACCGATCATGTCTGCGGCGCTCCCCTGTCCGCAGTGTACAAACTATAAGCACATTGGAAAAGTTATTTGCAATTTCACTGAGTTGGGCTAGCAGCGGTTTCCATTCTTTAGGGTCTTCTGCTTCATTGAGACCGTCTATGACAAGTGGAAGACGACACTTGGCACGCTTAGCAGCGGCGTCTAGGGCACCGATCAAGTTTTCGATACCCACGATGGGGTTTCCGTTTATGGCGATTTGGCTTGCCAGCCCATTTAGGTTTTGGCCGCGATACAATGTGCGGCCGTGTAGCAGAATGCCCGCCGGCCTCTCTGCTTGAGGGGCAGAGAGCTGGGCAGACAGCTGCGTTTTTCCCCCGCCTGCATCTGCGATTACTGCCACCATTTCAACCTTAAGGAGCTCTTCTGCCTCATTAAGCAGTTCTTGTGCGATCCGCATATCGTCAAGCGCATTCGTGGCATCCAATGCTATCGGTAAATTCATTGAGCGCAATATCCGAGGAACTGCTCGGACTTGAGGTGTAATTAGTGACTTCTGTTCTTCTAGGCTTTGGAAAATAGTATCAAGGTCTCCACTAGAAAGAGTATTATGAAAGGCAAGCAGGATTTCTGCAAATTCGCGACACTTTGTTATAAAAGGATCCAAAACTTCAACTATCCCAGGGGATTGGCCCTCCGCTATGACCGCCGATACTAACTCTAGCTGTTCACCTAGAGAGCGTAATTGCTGCCAAGGAATTGATTCTCCGAGCATTTGCCGTACTTTTTTTTCTGCATCAACTTTCTGGTGAACAGGAACCATCCATCGCTTCTGGATAGGTTTAGCGGATATATTGTGTTGGCGTTCAAGATCTCTTGGCTTAATTACAAGCTCGCCGAAATAAGTTTTTCTCAGCATTTCGCCGGGACCACTTAAGTAGGTGTCCAAATCCCCCTCGTTCCACAGATTGAGGGACATGCCAGGCGTTTCCGAGAGTCCGTAAAACCAGTCTTGGTCTTTTTTCCGCAAGGTGTATGGCGTCCATAGAATCCAATCTGTAATACCGGGTAAAATTTCTTCGGTTTTGCGAAGAGAGCCCTCGATTTTGTTTTTACTGGCCGCGGTGAGGTAACCTTTCTGAGTTAGTTGGTGATACTTACACTGCCACCCAAACCAGCGTGGCGGCTTTCCCAGGGAACACTCTTCGTTTAGTTGAAGATGGAACTCCACCCCTGGTTGGTTGGCAAGGGCTTTGAAGATACCAGCGTGACCATAATGCAAACGCATCAGGCTGCGGCATAAATCTTCGAAGTTTTGAGCCTTATCCCCCGGGAGATTATCGAAAGCCCCCATGTTCAAGACAGGCATAGTTAAGTACCTCGTCCATATCCCGAATCGGGGAAATTGTGAGCAGAATACACTTCAACCTTTGCCCCGCGGCTTATCATGAGTTTGAGGAAAGCAGAGACGTCAATCTCTTCGGTAGTTAGAATTATGGTGTCGTCCTCAAGCTTGGTATTTACTTCATACAGAAATTGGCCAACTTCACTTCGGCGAAGAGAATTGAATTCCTGCACCTTCAATAGGTCAAGCACTCCGTCTTCGAATCTTTCGGAAGGAGAATCGAGTTCAATCAAATCGGGGAGACGCTCGACAAGCGTATCAATAAGAGCCTTGGTATTTTCAGCATCCTCAAAACTACTAAAGCGTCCGATCATGACAAGATTGTGGGAGTGTTCTGAGCCGTATCCGTACCAGACCTTCATATTAATACTTCCTCCTCTGGTTGGTTCTTTAGAACATCAAGGGCGAACATGATCCCGTCCTCGTTTATTCTAACTCCGCCGGTCGAATAAGATGTTCTTTTCATAATACCAGTGGCATCTACATGGACAAAAGACAATAAACCTTCCTCCTCTCCGAAGGGCATGCAGCAAGGAAACCCTTCAGCGTTTCTCTCGCTGATTGATAGAGGGAGAAGTCCCTGGTATTTGTACACCCAGTCCCTTAATCGTTCTAATGAGTTTGGATCTATTTCTATACCTCGGCCTATGGGGGCTTCAGGGATTAATAAAAACTCTGATGCCCCCAGGTCGGTCGCTATTTGAACGGCGCGGTCAACGTCCGCAATAGTTTTAGAGTTTACAAGGTAATTTATCCCAAAATTTGCGCGATCGCGTAAAGCGCAAATTCTATCAAGTAACGAATCAAAAGATCGACCCCGTATTAATTCATATGTTGACCCTATGCCATCCATACTTATCCTGAAAAAGTTCACACACTCTGTCAGACCATCCAATAACTTACCTTTAAGATTGTGTCCGTGGGTCGTTAAAATGAGAGCCAAGGCAGAGCTGTTTGAAACAAAGGAACAAAGCTCAAGCAAGCTAGGATATAAAGTGGGCTCTCCTCCACCAAGCCCGATTCCAACACAGCCATTCACGTCAAGTTCAACTATCCATTTTTCTAGATCTTCTAAAGCTAGTGAGGCTCGAAATTTTGGGGCATAACAATGAGGACAAGATAAGTCACAGTCATTAGTAATTGCAAACGAGACCTGCCTGGGGGCTTTGGACCATGAGAGTCGAGGCGCGACGTTGAGCGTATCAAGCAGTATATTTAGACCTGTATCCCTATTAAATAAGTGAATGCCGCTCGGCCCAATGCGTTTCTTGAATATACAGGGCTGTTTGTCAATCAAGGAGTCGTCTCCGTAATGGTTGATGTAAATAAGTGGTCTTCCATTCAATTATATTCTTTTATCATTGATCTGCCTTTACACTTCATATGCAACTGAGTTGAATTGATCTTTTCTAGAATAAGCATTATCCGCGAAGCAAGAGAACAGGATCCAACCGATTACCAATAATTACTCATCGAGTAAGAGAAAGGCTACAACCTGAGAGAAACATGAGGCCCCAGGAAGCCCGGAGAGTGATTTTACAGCTGCAGTGCATAAGTAAGATCGGCCAAAACCGACTATTTTTAGAGGGGTTGCGTATAGGCAATCCTTCACCTTAAACCCCTCAAATTCCATTCCCAATAATAAATAAAAAGGGCAAAATCGCTGCTTGACAGTGTTTTTTGTTTTAAGTATACTTCTTACAGAAATACAAATATCCATAAGATATTTATGAGAGAAGGCCCTCGTCAGCTCATTTAGACTAACGAGGGTTTTTGTT
>SDBS01003546.1_pt1 | contig 15306 bp, 10 predicted proteins | sample 2277091 | NCBI WGS metagenome assembly SDBS01 (sample SAMN10404972, study PRJNA504765) | marine sediment metagenome | isolation source: marine sediment core GS10_PC15, 163 cmbsf | place: Arctic Ocean: Southern Knipovich Ridge | collected 2010 | reverse complement strand
CTTGTCAACATACCGGCCCTCAAAATTAAGCAGCCCGCTTATCCTGCCCTCGATCTGAAAGCCCACTTTCTCATAGGCTTTTATGGCGGCGGCGTGATTACCGTAAACGCCCAAGGTGACCTTGTTCAGGTTCAGCGTTTCGAAGGCGTATTTCAGTAGAAGCGAGCATGCTTCCCGCCCGTATCCCTTGCCCCAGTATGGCTTGTCCCCGATCATTATTCCGAGGTCGGCGAATCTGTGGACCCAATTGATGCCGCCGAGCTTAATGTTCCCGATGTGCAGGTCTGTTTCCTTGTCCACTATCGCAAACAGGACATCCGTCTTGGACTTGGCAGTATTTTCGTAAAACTCCTGAAGTTCCCGTGCCGTTACGGGAAACGTACCAGTCTCCATGAATCTGGTCACCTCGCCGTCGTTCAGCCACGAGAGATACCTGTCGTTCAGGTCCACCTCGCAAAGCGGGCGAAGCAAAATCTTCACGCCGTCAACAAAGGCTGGTTCTTCTGTTTGGTCCGCCGTCTTCTTGCGTGGTGTCATCGTATCATGTCCGCCGCGCGATTGTAGTTCTGGGCGTGATTCGCAGATACTTCCGCGACGACATAGACCCGCTGCCCATCACCGATCACAGCTCGCTCAAGCCTTATTCCGGACCGCATTCTTGCTCGTTTGTGGTCAGCGTACGTGGCGGATCAGTTCGAACGCCTCCACGGCTTCCCGTCCCACAACACAACCCCAGCGATGTGCACCCGCGCGAAGTGCTTCAGGAGACCTCGGATGCGGAAACGTCCGAGACTCGCTTTCATAAAGCGATATCGCTTTCAACTTTGTTTCCAAGGTATCAGCGATGTCCACGAACGTATTCGGTCGAAAGAGCTCGCCGACTTTCCCAAAGGCCCACTCCGTGGAAGACGCAACCTCGTAGGCATAGACAGTCTTGACCGTTGCGCCCGGCATAGGCCTGGCAGCCGTCAGCGTAGCCCTGTGCACAAGGCTGTGGTCCACATTCAGGTCGCCGCCATGATGGGTATAGACTGCCTCCGGCTCGAGTTTTTCGATCAGGTCCTCAATGATCTTGACGATTTTCAGCAGTGGGACCGTATCGAACTGATTGTCGGGCAGGTCGTACGTGAACACCTCCTTAGCCCCGAGCAGCTTCGCTACTTTGCGGCTGCTCTCGGCAAGGGCTCTGATAAGGGAACCGGCTTCCTCGCTCGCGTCATCATAGCGAGACATGACCCCCTGCCCCAGAATCGCGATGTACACGTCATGTCCTTCGCGAGCCAGGCGGGCTATTGTACCCCCACAGCCCAAGACTTCATCATCCGGGTGCGCAGCAATAATCAGAACGTTCATCGCCGTTGGCTCCCTGACACGCTTGTTACGGCGCTCGCGTGGGCGGATGCGTTGGATAACACCGGTGCGTCAGGCTTTCTTTGCCAGACGTCATCCCGGGTGCGTCTCGTAGAAGCACCCGCACAGGCCATCGCTCGGGCAAGACGGTCCGTCCCGGTTCTTTGGCGATGGACCACATCAGGCTGCATCGCCCAGCCGCGGAAGCATGCACATTCACAAGATCGAATGATACCCTCTCGCGCTTCGGCGGGCCAGAGGCAAAACGACCCCGAATAACGCAGCCCTGACACATCAGGCATTCTCAAGACAGTTTCGGTCAGTTCCGAGATTCCTGCGAGCGCGCCTCTGCAGAATTCGGAGGAGGCAACCTGAACCGATAGACCCCCACCGGTATATTGTTGTTGAGAATGTCGTGCTCGTGCACGTAACCGGCCTTTGTAAAGGCCTTACGGGAGGCGGTGTTGTTCTCGATAACCTGCGCGATCACCTCCCGGACAGCGGGCTCCTGGTCCAGGAACATTTCAGTTGCCGCCTTTATCAGCCTGCTGCCCAGGCCCTTTCCGAATTGCAGGGGGCTCAAGCCCACACTGATGGACGTGGAACCTTCTTTCGTGTCAAAGCGTGCCTGTCCAACCTTTATGCCGAGTGCATCCTCAGCAATGTAGATTCTGGTGGAAGGATCACGCAGCTTATTTGCGAACCATCTCCTGTGATCCTGGTATGTAACACCTTCTTTACAGAAGTACCATTTCCGCACCTCAGGGTGGTTCCGCCAAACCCATAATTCGTGGCAATCCTCCACTGTCGCTCGCCTTATGGTGACATCCGCCCCCCCTGCCCCGTCCGCATCCGGGTTGTTCAGCCTGGCGATCGCCCCATCCGCCACATTAACGGCCCTGCTGCCGGCCATGACCTCACCTGATATCTCACAGCGAAGACGCCTTTGTTCGTAGGGCATCAGGCTCTCAATGCCAGCCGATACCCGAGCCGGAAAATCATCCCCGACAGCCATCCCCGCATATATTGCGAATCCAACTTCCTGCCAGCCGTTGAGATTCCACTGCTGGTTTTCCCTCAGACACGTCGTAATTGTCGGGATACCGACCTTTGCAAGTTCGCAAAGTGTCTGGCCCCCGGCGGATATTGCAATGTCAGAATCAAGCATTGCCGCTCGCATCTGGAGGCCATCCGGGCTGTGGATCAGGTTCGTCCGGGCATCCGCGCACCCAGCCAGGCTGTCCGTGTCGCCGAACCATCGCCCGACGATCACATTCTTCGTCAGGCCGGGATAGTTCTTGGTCAGCATTGCGAGTATCTTTGCAGTAAGGCCGTTGGGATCATCAGCTCCGAACGTTATCAGGACGCTCGTCGGCTCTTTGCGTATTTTCTTGGGAGGAACATCCCAGAATTCCTTCCTGAGCGTCAGATATCGCGCCCCCACCAGATAGGTGATTCCCCGCTTGCGCGGGTAGTCGATCCTCCCGGCGTTGATCGCTCCGTTAATGACAATGCCGGCGGGATACTCAATTCTCTTCTCATCATCAAAATAGACGCCGAGCCTGCCCGCTCGCGATACCGAATCATAAATGCCTTTGTCCGCCAGATATGAATCAACAACCGCAATGTCGGCGTCATGAATCGATTCGGCCAGCCGCTCCTGGTCCTTCAGCCAGTCAAAAACTTCGTGATCGGTGTTCGGCAAAACCTCTCTTATGCTGTCGTCGCCGTTTACAATGAGCTTCGGTCTTATCCCCCGCAGCCCAAAAGCCTCGTAGAGCGACGTGCCCCTCGATACGTGCCCGAAGCCGATCTCCCTGCCCCCCTCGGTTATTATTACAACCTTCATGCCCGCCATTACGTAAGCCGCTCGAATCCGCTGTGGCAGACGGGGCCTTTCAGACGCCCCTCGGGGCGGCCGTCCTTTATTGCCGCGGCAATTTCACTGAAGGCTTCATCCACCGCCGCCAGATACCCCGTGACGTGCTCGGCCTTGTGAGCATAGGAGGCATAGAACGCCGTTGTAGCCAGGAATCCCTTTTCCAACATCAACTGGGTAAACAGCGTTTTCAGAACAAGCGGCTTGTCGTATTCAAATGAAAAATGGCTCAGCGGATAGATGCCGCCGACGCTTACCTTCAGGTTGTGCTTCTTGGCCGACCCGGCCCATCCCGCCTGAACATCTTTGCCCACTTGCACAAGGTGCTTCGAGACCTCATGTTCTTTGAACTTGTCGATGGTGGCCAGAGCGGCCGCAGGCCCCGTTCGCTCCGTCCAGTATGTGCTGCTGATGAACGCATCCTGCGCGGCGTCCATCGCATCGGATGTGCCTATAACCGCGGCCATTGGAAAGCCGTTGCTCATGCCCTTGCCGAATACCGCAACATCGGGCGTCACGTTGAAGTTAAGGTGCGCCCCTCCGGGATTGAGCCGCCAGCCTGCGGTGACCTCGTCGAAGACCAGAACGATCCCGGCCTTGCTGGTCTGGTCACGAATCGTTTCGAGAAAACCCTCCCCCGGAAAATCGCTGCGGATCGGCTCCATTACCACCGCGGCGAGGTCGTCTCTATGCTTTCCCAACAACTCCCTGAAGGCTTTGAGATCGTTGTACTTGAACGGTATTGCGGTGCCGGCCAAGCCGCGGGCAACACCTGCCGGGGCCAGTCCGGGCAGCAGATGCCCGTCCAATGAACTGTCGTCGGCAAGGTTGGCGGCAAGATACCAATCGTGCCAGCCGTGATAGCCGCAGAACAGCACCCGGTCTTTGCCCGTTCTCGCCCTGGCGATCCTCACCGCCACGGCCATCGCCTCCCCGCCGCTCCTGGTGAATCTTGCCATGTCGGCCCACGGGTGAATATCACACAGGACCTCGGCAAGGGCAACTTCTTCGGGGCAGTTCAGGGTTGTCATCGCGCCTTTGTCTATGGCCTGTCTGACGGCGGCGTTGACATCTTCATCCGCATAGCCCAGCACGCACGCGCCGATGCCCATGTAACTGGCGTCGACGTATCGCCGGCCGTCGAGGTCCCATACCTCGCACCCTTTGGCGCGGTCGTAATACGCCGGCCAGGAGCCCGGCAAGTGGAGTTCCGGGCGCTTCGAGAAAAGCTGCGTGCCGCCGGGTATCAGCTTCCTGGCCGCCGCATAGAGGTCCTGCGTCTTGCTCTTGTGCTTTGTCACGGCCGCTTTCCGATGGCCCCGTTCATTTCCGGAAACAGTTCGAGGCATTTTGCCAGGAACTCCGCGGGCTCCACCTTGCGTTTGAACTCATCCAGAATCACATATCCTCGGCCCGAGGGGACGATGGTGTACAGGAACCTGTCCACCAGATTCGCGCTTGCCTGCTCGCAGCCCTTTATTTCGGCCTCCATGTTTATCCTGGCCACGGCGGGATTATCGTCCAGCCACGTGTAAACCTCGTGCAGGTCCAGGGGCCGGCCCTTGTACAGCGCCTCGTAAATCTTGCCGATCATCTCAATGTCCACGGCTTCGTCGATGGTCAGCCGATATTCGGGGCGGCACAGGTCCTGGTCGATCTCTATGCTGGCCGCCTCGAACTTGTCCAGGTTCTCCTTTATGGGCAGGGCTATCGCGGCGCCACGATAGCTCTTGTGAACCTCCAGAAGGGCCTTGTAAGAGATGAACTCCGCAAGCGACCCCTGAATCATCGTCATGTTCGATACGCAGATGTAGCCGTGGTATTCCTTCCTGAAGAGCTCTACGAACGCCGACGCGCTGTCTATGTCGAAGATCGGACAGTCGCAGGTCACCCGAACGACGGCATCCGCCTTTTCTCGTTCGCATAGTTCCACGTGCCTGGCGACGATGTCCTGTTCGGCTCCGGCATACCAGCCGCATCCGAGGCGTTCGGCCTCATCAATGAGCGCCCCGTTTTGGGGGTCCTTCGACGTGGCCAGAAAGATCCCGTCCAGACCTTTCACCTGCTGCATCCGCTCCACGTGGTGAGCGAAATTGCTCTTGGGCCCCAGTTTCATCAGGACCTTGCCCGGCAGCCGGGTGGAAGCCATCCTCGCCGTGATCACGCCAATTACCTTACTCATCCCTATATCCTCTACACCGACTCCCAGGCCCGCGTCTGACATGACCTGTTAGCCGCAACGGCAAGGGCCAGGACCGCCAGCGATTGTGGGACCGAGTTAAACGTTTGCACAGATTGCCCGACACAATCCATGAAGTACTTCACTTCGTCCACGTACATCTGATTGTAGTAGATATCGAGATCCATCTCCTGCCACAGCCATTGAGGCTGATCGGTGGTGATCGTGCCCAGTTTCCCCTGGGCAAAATCCCAGACAACCGTTCCGCCCTCGCATACGACCTTGCAGCGGCGCGAATATCCGTGCTGAAGATAGTCCATATGAACGGTGCACACCACGCCGGAGCGGAACCTTACGATCATTTCAACATGATCTTCGGTGTCCATCTTCAGCCCTGAAAGGATACCCCTGGTGCAGAGCACCTCGGCCGCCTCGCCGAAAAACCACGTCGCATAATCAAGCTCGTGTATGTCGTCGAAAATCAGATTGCCCCCCATACTGCGGTTCGCCTGATAGCTGGACTCATAATCCTCCTTGGCGAACGGCAGGTAATATCCGAATTCGAGGTTGGCCCACAGCTTCTTTGCAAAACTCGCATCGTTGCACAGGATTTCGTGCACTGATTTTATGGCGGGATGGAAGCGCATATTACAGCCGACCATCGACACGAGATTCTTCTCCGCCACGGCCCGGGCCAATTCATCCGTCCCTTCGACGGTCAGCGATAAAGGCTTCTCGATGAACAGGTGGCACCCCGCGGCCGCACATTTCATTGCCGGGGCGATGTGATCGTTGCTGAACGTGCATATGAAAGCCGCGTCCGCTCTTATCGCCAGCGCTTCATCCAGCGAAGAAAAGGTCCCTTTCACTTGCGCGGGGACCTGTTCGAGCTGAGCCGGGTCGATATCCACCGCATATACGGTGTGGCCCAGCGCCGCCAGATTTGAAAGGTGCCGCCTGCCGATCGAGCCGACGCCCACAACAAGTACGTTCATGCTCTTGCGGTCTCCCCGGCCGGCGCCGAAAGGCTGTGCCGGCCGCCCTTCTCTAATTCCTGCCTCCGCCTGTAAAACCGCTTCAGAAAGCTCTCATAAAGGATCTTGTCCGCCTGAAGCCCGTAAAACCCGGTCCGGTTCCTCACCTTGGCCAGGAGGATGAAAAACGAGTTTATCACCCGATCGATCCAGCGATCTATCTGGTGATTCCCAAGGCGTACAGCCGACTCCATGTTCAGATACATAGCCGCTTTTTCCGAGTACTTGCCGTTGACCTGCCACGGCCTGATGTATTCGGCCGAGGTGTACATATCCACGATGGACCTGTCGGTCCATCCCTTGAAGTCCGAGGGCTCTTTCAGATATCCATCAGCCACGAGCGTCTGTGTGAGCTCGCATCTGGGGTAAGGCCTGAACGTACCCACGCCGCACGTGAAGTGCTTGTACTTTCGCAGCCGGTTGATGAATGACACGGTCTGCTTGATGTCCGAGAGCGTGTCGCCGGGAATTTCGAGTATAAAGGAGGACCTGGCAATAATCCCGTGAGCATCACACCGGGCAACTGAATGCTCCGCCTGCTGGGGCGTTATGCCCTTCTTCATCAGGTCCAGCGAGTGCTGCGAGCCGGATTCGATGCCGAGCGTCAACTGCACCAGGCCGGACTGTTTCACCAGGTGAAGCGTCTGGTCATTGAGCATCCTGTCGTTGAAGTAGTCGCATCGGCACTCGGCGTCCCAGGTGACGTTCAGCCGCTGCTCGATGATGCCATGGGAGATCTGCCTTGCCCTGTCGATATCGACGAAGAAATTGTCGTCGATGAACTTTACATGGGTGAGCCCGTACTTGCGCACAAGGTAGCCCAGATCGGCCAGGACTTTTTCGGGGCTCTTTTTCCTGTATCGCCTGTTGCCGGTAACAATGTTAATGCAGAAGGTGCACCGGGAAGGACAACCCCTGCTGCTCTCATACGGCAGCCATCGCATCGGCTGCCTGACACGCTCCGCAAGCTTGTCCGTCAGATAGTTGGCCACGAACGACTCGATGTTATCGTCCAGGGAGTAATCCAGGCGCGGCAAATCCTGTATGTTCAGGATCTCCTTGTGGAATATCCTGCCCTTTGGCCCCTGCCCGTTCCGCAGGGCTTCGGCAATGGTTACGATGTGATTCTCCCCCTCCCCCGCCACAACATAATCAACGTATTCGCACCGGGCCATCTGCTCGGGGAAGAGCGTACAATGCCATCCACCGACAACGACCGGAACGTCCGAATGCTCCTTGATGTGCTTAACAACCTCATATGCGTGAGGAGCCTCCGAGGTCAGCAGAGACACGCCGACAAGAAGCGGACGATCCTCGAGCGCCCTTGCTATAACATCCAGACAGTCGCGATGCAGCGCACAATTGATAATCCTGACATCGAACCCTGCTGAGGTCAGGGCCGATCCCATCGATATCAGGTTCACGGGCGGGTAATTGTTGTAGTTGTAGACGTTCTGCGGCCGTAACAACAGAACCCGGTCATTCATTGAAGAATCCTTCCACTACAGCGAGGACCGTCTGGACGTCCCGATCCGACAGGCCCGGGTATATTGGAAGGGACAGGGCCCTTCTGTAGTGGGATTCAGCCATGGGGTAGTCGCCCTTGCTGCATCCGAGGTGCCGCTGGTAGTAGGGATGGAAGTGAACCGGTATGTAGTGCACCTGTGATCGGATGCCTTTGACCAGCAGGTAGTCGAACATTCGCCTTTGCTCGTGCTCGACGCCGGGCGAGTCGACCAACCTTATCTGGTAGAGATGCCAAGCCTCTCTGACAGACTCAGCTTCCGGCGGAAGCTCAATGCGGTCAATGCCGGCAAGCCCGTCAGAATACATTTGGGCTATTTCCCGCCGCCTCGCGAGAAACCGGTCGAGCTTCCTGAGCTGCGAGATTCCCAGCGCGGCATGGATATTGCTGATGCGATAGTTGAAGCCCAAGTGTTGCATCTCGTAGTACCACGGCGGCACATCTTCCTGATCGAGACTGGAAAAAGCGGCGGCATCCTTCGTGATGCCGTGATTTCGCAGCATCAGGAGCTTCTGATAGAGTTGTTCGCTGTTCGTCAGAACCGCGCCGCCCTCCCCGGCTGTTATGGACTTCACCGGGTGAAAACTGAAAATGGCCATATCAGAGTATTCGCACGATCCGATCTTGGCACCCTTGTATTCCGCTCCCAGTGCATGCGCCGCATCTTCGATCACGATCAGGCCGCGCCGCCGGGCAACCTCGCCAATCTCCGCCAGATCACACGGGTGACCGGCGAAATGGACCGGTATGATGGCCTTGGTCTTGTCCGTAACGGCTTTCTTGATCTCTTGGGGGTCGATATTTGCGGTATCTTTCCGCACATCCGCAAACACCGGCCTGCCGCCGCAGTACAGGACACAGTTCGACGACGCGGCGAACGTCATCGGGGAGACAATCACTTCATCCTGCGGGCCTATCCCCGCGGCAAGACACGCAATATGGAGGGCGGCCGTCCCGCTGGACACGCTTACCGCATATTTCGCACCCACATAATCGCAGATGGCGCGTTCAAAATCCCCGATCCCGGGCCCCTGAGTGAGCCAGTCGGACTTGAGGGCCTCGACGACGGCGGCAATGTCGGCATCGTCAATGCTCTGTCTGCCGTAGGACAGGACCTTTCTTTCCGGCTCGTCCTCTCGGGGACGCCGCCATCCCTTTACCTCTCCCGGCAGGTTTGTCTCGAAATCCCGCGCGAATACATCAATGCACTCGTCAATCGTCGGAAGCTCCCTGCGCAGCGCTGCTGAAATCCTGCCGACGTCCAGGGACAGATCGTTGCCCCGCTTGGCGGTGAAGCCAAAGTCCTCAATGGATATCGGCTTGATCAGGGATGTGTCCAGGGCCATACGTTCCGCCAGGCAAACGGCAAAGTCATATTTCGACATCGAGGTGCTGCTGCCGCAATTATAGACCCCTGTCAGGCCTCGCGACATCGCCTGGGCCATGATCTCCGCAAGCTCAAGGGTGTAAATCGAAGAAAAATACGCATCACGAAACCCGTTCACCTGTGTGCCCGCGGACAGGTCGTGAACGAGCCATTCCGCAATGCTGAACTTGTCCTGGGGGTTCCAGCCGAAGATGTTGGTCCTGAGCACAAGGCTGTTGCCGTGTTTCAGGGTCTCCAATTCCCCTTCGTACTTGCTGAGGCCGTAATAGTTCATCGGCCGGATCGGATCTGTTTCCGAGAAGTTGCCCTTGTCCCCGTCGTAGACGGAATCGGATGATATGTATATCAGGTTGGTGTTGGCCCCTGAGACGCTGTCGGCCACCGTCCCCGTGCCCAGCACGTTTACCTTTCTTGCCAATTCCTTGTGGGTCTCGCAGAAATCGACATCCGTCAGAGATGCACAGTGGATCACAACGTCAGGGGAAAAGTCCTCAACGATCTTCTTGAATGGGCCTCCTGAGAGTATGTCAGCCTCCTGCGTGCGCACGCCGTCAATAACCACCGCATGCGTATGGTACAGACCGAGAACCTCGTAAGTGTCCCGGAACCAATAGGCCAGATTGCTGCCAAGCATGCCGCTGACGCCCGTAATCAACATTCTGGCCATGCGCGACTCCATTACCGCTCACCGGCGACAGATTTGCAGCCGAGGTGCCTCAGTGAGGGACGCCTTCCGGCGCCCAGCGGGATTTCTCGATGACGTAGTCGTCGGCAATCCGCTCGACGAGCCGCCTCAGCTCCTCCACCGACAACCACTCGCTGTTGCTGTTCGAGGTGTACTTGAAGCCCTGCGGGCACGGCTGGCCCTCCTGGCCGCCATATGTTGTGGCCTTGCCTCTTCTGCCGAGCGGCCTGACAACGTAGAACTTTGGAAATTCCAGGGTGTTTCGGGCATCGTCCTCGCCTATGAGCACTTCGTTGACCTTCTCACCGGGACGAATCCCGACGATTTCCTGTTCGCACTCCGGAGCGATGGCCGTCGCCAGATCGATGATCTTCATCGATGGTATCTTGGGAACGAATATCTCGCCACCGATGGTGTATTCCATGCCCATCAGCACGAAATGGGCGGCCTGGTCGAGCGTAATCCAGAATCGAGTCATTCGTTCGTCGGTAATGGGCAGCTTGCCCGTGGCTGAACGTTCCTTGAAGAACGGGACCACCGAGCCCCTGCTGCCCAGAACGTTGCCGTAACGGACAACCGCAAAACGGGTCTGCTGGAAGCCGCTGTAGACGTTGGCCGCAGTGAACATCTTGTCGCTGCACAGCTTGGTTGCGCCGTACAGGTTGATCGGGTTACACGCTTTGTCAGTGGAAAGCGACATCACCTTCTTGACCTTGGTGGTAATAGCCGCATCTATCATGTTCATCGCCCCGAGGACGTTGGTCTTCACAAATTCCTCCGGGTTATACTCCGCCGCCGGCACCTGTTTCAGCGCCGCGGCATGAATCACGTAGTCCACCCCGTTGAGCGCCATCACCAGGCGGTCTTTGTCCCTCACGTCGCCCAGGAAGTACCGAATGCAAGGATACTTCCCGATGTCCCACCGCTGCGACATCTCGAACTGCTTCAACTCGTCCCGGCTGAAAACGATCAGCCTCTCCGGCTCGTACTCCTGAAGAATGATCTGGACCAGCTTCTTCCCCAGAGATCCGGTTCCGCCGGTAATCAATATGTTCTTGCCATTAAGCACGTTTAGCCTCTCTCGCTGTATTGACTGACCAGAATACTGTTTCTGTCCATGCCGGGGCCCGCTGTCTCAGCAGCCGGCGCACACTCCGTGCCCGTCGGTGTCCCCGCGAGTTATAAGCAACAGGCCGGCCGTGCCACCTGGCCGCCCGCTCGCGGACCCACATTCCACCCCCCCAAACCGTTGCCACCAGAACTTCCGACTGCTCAACGCAGCTGGATTGAACCTCAGATTCTATTGAAGCCGTCTATATCAGTCAATTCCTTTTGGCTTGACGGGTGCATTAAGGTTGGGGGGAAGCTCTTGTGGTGGCACAGGCCCCTGGGGCCTGTGCATCCACACAACCAGAGAAACATCGAGGCCAAGAAACAGCTTTCCTCGCCCGCCCCCGTCCTGTATCTTCGGGCCCAGCAGGAGCGGCAAGAGCCGAATTGAAGAAGAAAAAGACAAAGCAGCGACCCGATAGCACACGGATCAAGTTGAGTTTTCTGGGCGCGTCGCAGAATGTTACCGGATCCCGGTACCTGGTCGAAGCGAACGGCCTCAAAGTCCTGGTGGAATGCGGCCTGTATCAAGAGAGGCAATTCCAGGCGCGAAACTGGGACCCGTTTCCGGTCCCGCCCCAGAGCGTGGACGCCGTGCTGCTCACTCACGCCCATCTGGATCATTGCGGTCTGCTGCCCAGGCTTGTCCGGGATGGCTTTGGCGGTCGCATTTACGGCACCGCCGCTACGGCGGAAATCGCCCGGATCATCCTGCTGGATGCCGCCCACTTGCAGGAAGAGGACGCCAGGTACAAGCGCAAGAGGCACCGGAAGGAACGCAGGAAAGCCCCGCGCCCGGTGACCCCGCTCTATCGGACCGACGACGCCGAAAAGTGTTCGTCGCTGTTCTACCCTGTGCCATATCGACACCCCATAAGCCTTGGTAAGGGAATAACCGCGACGTTTCACGACGCCGGACACGTCCTCGGCTCGTCAATGATAACACTCACCGTGAAGCAGAACGGCCGCGAAAGAACTGTCCTGTTCTCCGGAGACGTCGGGCGCAAGAACATGCCCATACTCGAGGACCCGACCGTCTTCAGCCATGCCGATTATGTCCTGGTGGAATCCACCTATGGCGATCGCACACACCAGGGCCCCGAAGATGTCAAGGATGCGCTCGCCGAGGTCATCAACGCTACCATGCAAGCCGGTGGAAACATCGTAATCCCCAGCTTCGCCCTGGAGCGATCGCAGGACATCCTGTACCACCTGAACGAATTGCTGCTGGCGGGCCGCATTCCCCATCTCACGGTCTTTCTTGACAGCCCCATGGCCATCAATATCACCAAGGTGTTCGAAGACCATCCCGAACTTTTCGATTCCCAGATGACCGAGCGGATCACGCAGCAATCGTCGCCGTTCAGTTTCCCCGGCCTGAAGATGACCGCCACAACCGACGAATCAAAGGGCATTAACCGGATAAAGGGCACGGTGGCCGTCATAGCCGGATCGGGAATGTGCACCGGCGGCCGGGTAAAGCATCACCTGTCGCACAACATCACCAAACCCCAGAGCACGATACTGTTCGTGGGGTATCAGGCGGCCGGCACACTCGGCAGACACATCGTTGAAGGGGCAAAGGACATAAGGATCCTCGGACGCTCGCACCGCGTCAGGGCGAGGATAGCCCGCGTGCATGGGCTTTCCGCCCATGCCGACCGGGATGAACTGCTTCAGTGGCTTTCAGGCCTGACAAAGGCGCCCAAGGCCGTCTTCGTGGTCCACGGCCCGGCCGAAAGGGCGCAGCACTTCGCCGATTATCTCAAAGAGAAGAAAGGCTGGAGCACATCCGCGCCGGCCTATATGGACGAGGTCCTTTTGGACTAGTGCCCGTCAGGTCACGGAGCGCACCAGAGGCGGCCCGGGTTTTCAAGCACTTCGGCGTCGTAGGCGGTCTTTGACATCCATTCGATGCGTCCATCGAAGCGGCCGACAGTTGCGCCGTCGCCGTGCCGCTGGGTGATCCCGTCGCTCGGGCTGCCGCTGCCGTCGTCCCAGGAAACTCCTGTCTGGGTCTCATCCGCCTCCCAGAAGCAGATGCCATCCGATCGCATTTGGTCGATCTTGTACGGCACCGCCTGGGCTGTGGTGTACCCCACGACCGCTCCGTTCATCACGTAGCTGGTCATCGCCTCAGCCGGACGGGTGTCACCCACGTTATACGGCGGCTTGTGCCGCGGGCAGCGGTAGTGCTGGCGGGAGCGTATGTACGGCCAGAGGCTCCCCGTCTCCACCTTTTCCGGACCCGGGGTCGGGGGGATGGGATGCTCGTACAGCCAGCCGGCAGCGTTGTTATTATTGTTGTACCAGGCCGCATCCTTGGACAACCAGTTCGGGAACGGAAGCGAGCCGTCGTGCTCAATCGTGTAGGCCTGTACCGCCAGAACCAGCGCCCGGTGATTGTCCTTGCACTGCACCACAGACGCCGCCTCCATCGCATTCTTAAGCGTCGGCGCCAGCAGCGCCACCAGCAGCGAGATAATGGCGATCACCATCAGTAATTCGACTAGCGTGAATCCACCGACTACTCGAGATTTCCGTTTGCTGGGCATGTAAGGCTCCTATCGGCTCACCTACAGTTATTCTATGGGGAATAGGCCACTCGGGCAACATTATCAGCCAATTCTCTGACGCCCTGCCGGCGTTGACATCGTTGCCGCCGACAGATAGCATGCCCACCCCCGACCACAGCCCACCGCGGTTTTCCCAGGTTTTGTGATGGAGGTAGCTGGCGATCCAGTTCTTCACCGCCGTCAGCCTGTGATCCGGGATTTCCCGGCAGCGAACCACTCCCGCAAACGGCGGCTTGTCTCGTAGCTGATTGATAGATGCAAGGTTCACTTAGGTTCACGTTTTGCCACCCGGCCGCAAGGGCAATTCCGCACCTAAGGCCCTGTCGCAAAGCATCTTACAGCTTTCCCGGCCCTTTCCAGCCGGAAGGCCGGCAACCTGGGCGCATCTATCCTGCAAGCCCGCCTGCGGAAAATCTGCTCACAATAATTGCCCCAATCTTTCTTCCCCCTGAGGCTTGACTTTTTTGCCTTTTGCTATTAGAATGGGGGCAGTTTCAGGTAGGGACTGGAGGACTTGTGAGTGGCATCATGTTTTCGCGAGGGTACAGCATGCGCCTTGTCTTACGGGAAACCTGTCTGACTGGCAGCGCCGGCTACCGCTGATTGCACGCGTAGTCCGTTTCTGCCAAGGACGCAACCATGAGTAGGGCAAGGTCAAACGAAACCGGGGGGAAACCGTTCTTCGAGCAGCTCGAGCCGAGGCTGCTGCTATCGGGCACGCCCGAAGTGCTTATGCCCGAACTGCTGTTGGACATCAACACTGGCCCCGCCGTCTCCAGCCCAGCCGACTTTGTTGAAGTGGACGGGACGTACGACGTGGCGATTTCGGTCGACGTCAGCGGCACGCCGATCAGCGACAGCATGACGGTTGAACTGGAGATTGTGGTCGCAGCCACGGATGTGATCGTGGACAACACCTCGGCAACGGTGACGGGCGATTGGCTGACCACCACGTACCGGCCGAACTACCACGACACGGACTACCTGCACGACAAGAACACGGGCAAGGGCAGCAAGAGCGTGACGTTTACGCCGGTGCTGCCGGAGGACGGCCAATACGAGGTGTATCTGTGGTGGCCGACTGCGCCGATCTGGGCGACGAACGTTCCGGTGGACGTGACGCACGATGGCGGCACCAGCACGGTCAGCGTGGACGAATCGATCAACGGCGGCCAGTGGAACCTGGTCGGGACGTACAACTTCACAGCCGGCACGGGCAGCGTGACGATTCGCACGGATGGGACCACGTCGCACGTGGCCGCCGACGCGGTTCGGTTCCTGCGCGTGGGCGACATTGCGATGATCGTGACGGTCGATCCGCTGACGACGACGGATACCACGCCGGCTTTGACCGGCTCGGTGAGCGAACCAGGCGCAACGGTTCAGGTGACGGTGGACGGCAACACGTACGCCGCGGCCAACAACGGCGACGGCACCTGGACGCTGGCGGATGACACCATCAGCCCGGCGCTGGCGGCCGGGACGTACGACGTGGCGGCTGAGGCCGACATCGGCGGCACGCCGATCAGCGACAGCACGACGGATGAGCTGGAGATTGTGGTCGCGGTCACGGAGGTGATT
>SDBS01003544.1_pt1 | contig 15312 bp, 6 predicted proteins | sample 2277091 | NCBI WGS metagenome assembly SDBS01 (sample SAMN10404972, study PRJNA504765) | marine sediment metagenome | isolation source: marine sediment core GS10_PC15, 163 cmbsf | place: Arctic Ocean: Southern Knipovich Ridge | collected 2010 | reverse complement strand
AAGGGGATTCATCCCCTTGATCCATCACACAAGGGGTTAAACCGAGCGAACCGAGCGAACCGAGCGGAGCGAGCTATGCCCCCGGCAAACCGAGCTATGCCTCTGGCAAAATCCCTTGTCTTTATAGCATCGCCGGAGGGCGGTCCCTCTGCGGGCCGCTGCATGTCCCCTCTCCCTTTTAGGGAGAGGGTTAGGGTGAGGGTAAGGTGTAGAAAGCGGCGGGGATAGGTATATGCGCCCGAAGGGAAATCCCCGCCCTACGCCTCGAATCGCCACCCAAACTCGTAGGGGCCGACCTTCAGGTCGGCCCGCGGGCGGGAGAAAAGACCCGCCCACATCATCGCAACCGGCGAATCCGCCCCCCTACAGCTCGAGCTCCGTGCCGAAGGGGGACCCCAGGCCGAAGAGGTCGGAGACATACCCCCCGATGCGCTTGAAAATCACCGAGCCGAAGGAGCTGTAAGTGGCCAGGTCGGGGTCGGGGTGTTCGATCCCCCCCTCGCGCCTGGCCAGCTCAATGGCCTCGCGCAGGCCTCCGAGGCCGTCAACGAGTCCTCTTTCCTGAGCCTGTATCCCGGTCCAGACTCGGCCGCCGGCCACCTCCCGCACCTCGCCGGGATCCATCCCGCGGAATTCGGCCACCAGCCCGATGAAGAGTTCGTAGAAGTAGTCCAGCTCGGACTCGATGATCTCCCTCTCCTCCTCGGTAAGCCGGTGACCGATGTCGCCCAGGTTCGACAGCCTTCCCTTCTGGTACACCTCGCGCACGACGCCCTGTTCCTCGAAGAGGCGCTCCAGGGAGGGCAGCAGGCCTATCACGCCGATGGAGCCGGTGTAGGTCGAGCCCGAGGCGTAGATGAAGTCGGCGGGGCAGGCTATCCAGTAACCCCCCGAGGCGGCGACGTCGCCCATGGAGACGATGACCGGCTTGCCGTCCTCGGTGCAGCGCTCCACGGCGCGGGCGATCTCGTCGGAGGCGACCGCAGAGCCGCCGCCGGAGTCTATGCGCAGCACCACCGCCTTGACCAGGGGGTCCTTCCGGGCGTCGTCGAGTTGGGCAGCGATGGTGTGGGAGCCCATCACCTTGGAGCCGTCGAGGATGCTGAAGGAGCTGTGTCCGACCCGGATAGAGCCGTAGGCGCCGATGATGGCGATGCGCGGCCGATTGCCCCACTCGTCCTCCCAGTATCGGCGGGAATCCACCTCGATCAGGCGGACTTCGTCTGAGTTTTTTGGATCGGCGCCGGCGGCACGGGCGAGGGCGACCAGCGCCTCCTCGAAGCCTCCGATCCCGTCCACCAGGCCCAGCTCGAGGGCATCCTCGGGGTGGATGACGAAGGCGTCGGTCAGCTCCTCGAGCCGAGTCGGGCTCAGGCCCCGGTGGTCGCCGATCACCTCGATGATCTGCCCGTGGACGTTCTCCACCAGTTCCTGGAGGGCCCGCGCCTGGGCCTCGCTCGCCCCCTTGGTGGTGGGGAAGAAGCTGGCTTTGTAATCCCCGGCGGTGAGGGTCTCAAGGTCAACGCCGTACTTCTCCGCCAAACCGCCGAAGCGGGTGACGTGCATGGCGACGCCGAAGCCCTCGATGGCGTTGACCCTTGGAATGAATATCTTCTCAGCGTGGCAGGCCAGGTAGTAGGCGGGGAGGTTCGCCCCCTCGCCGGTGAAGACGGCGTAGACGGGGATGCCGGCGGCCCGGGTGCGGTCTATCTCGGCGCCCAGCTCCTGGACGGCGGCCGACAGTCCGGCGATCGAACCGCCGATGGGCTTGACGGCGAGCAGCACGGCGTCCACGTCTGAATCCTCCCTGGCCCGCTTCAGGTCACGCAACAGGTCGGTCAGATCGCTCCCCCGCCCCGTGCCCAGGAGGGAGAAGAAGGGCGGCTCGTCATCAATGGCGCCGCTCACCTCGAGCACCAGCACCTGGACGGGCGCCAGATCGAGAACCGGTTCCTTGCGCTCGAAGCTCACCGCCAGCGATCCTCCCTGGTGGGTGAACTCGCCGGCGTCGCTCACCGCACCGCCCCAGCCGAGAGTCAGATGGGCCAGGTCCAGGCTCGCCCCGAAGCTCAACGCCCCGTCGTCGGCGTAGGAGAGGTTGATCGCGAGGCCGCTCAACGGTCGCAGCTCGGCCCCCAGCCACCAGAAGAGCCGTTCCTCGTCATTCGCGCCCGCGGCCTCCCCGGCTGTTTCCTCGATCCAGCCGATGTCGAAGCTGACGGTGAAATGCTCCTGGTCGCCGGGCATGAAGAGGGCGAGCGGCCGCAGACCGATCCCGCCGGTGTAGGTGCGAACCAGGGGGACGCCTGCCAGGGAGTCGGAGAGCGCGTTGTCCACCGTAGCGCCGATGGAGAGGAACTGGAACGGCCGGCTCAGGAAGCCGAAGCGCATGTCGAAGGCCTTGGGGTCCTCGGGGGTGAGGGACTGGTTGTGCCAGTCCAGGGCCAGGCCCAGGCTGAAGGCCTTGGTTCCGAAACCCAGGGCCAGGCTGAAGCGGTTGAAGCGCTCGTCGGAATCCACGGCGGCGGGCGCGCCCCGGTAGCCGAAGCCCAGGCTCCCGAGCTGCATCCCCGAGGACAACTCCTCCCAGGAATCGCCGGTGGATCCCCAGCTCAGGTAGCTGTTGAAGGACAGCCGCTGGGCCAGACCGGCCGGGTTGATCCAGACCGCCCGGGCGTCGTCGCTCACCGCCACCGAGCCTTGTACGCCAAGGACGTACGAATCGAAGGCGGCCAGGGCGGCGGCGGTTAATATGAAAAAAATGACAATGGATCGTTTCACGGCTTCTCCTCCTCGTTGGAATAAATTCCGTCGGCGCAATCCTACCATCCCGCCGGCGCGAGGTAAAAGGGAGATTGTTTTACACGGTAAAAAACCCGTTACTAATGAAACGACGACCTGCGGTTGACGGTTCCCACGTTGACACCTGGAACCTAATGTGCTAATTTGCTCCGGCCCGCCAACCCTTCTCAAGAGAGGTCCACCCGTGATCCGGATCGGTATTCTCGGCGGCGGTCCCGCCGGTTACGTGGGCGCGTTGCGAGCGGCCCAACTCGGCGCCCAGGTGACTCTCATCGAGAGGCGCTGGCTCGGCGGCACCTGCCTCAACGTCGGCTGCATCCCCACCAAAACCCTGGTTCACGCCGCCACCCTCTACTCCGAGCTTTCCGGTAGGGGCTTCAAGCGCTCCGGTCTTCTCCTGGACAACCTCCGCCTCGACATCGAGTCCCTGCGCAAGCGGAAGAGCGACACGGTCAAGCGGCTGGTTACCGGCGTTCGCGGTCTTTTGAAAGAGGCCGGGGTGGAACTCGTCGAGGCCGAGGGACGTCTCGTCGAGCCCGGCATCCTGGCTTACCCCGGTCCCGACGGAGAGGTCACCGTGGAGGGCGATTACACCCTCATCGCCACCGGCTCGGAGTCTGCGCTGCCCCCCGTGCCGGGCGTCGAGCTAGCCTGGACCTCCCTGGAGGCGCTCGAATTTACCGAGATACCCGAGCGGCTCCTGGTGATCGGCGCCGGCGTGGTCGGCCTCGAGTTCGCCACCATCTTCGCCGCCTTCGGCAGCCGGGTCACCGTGGTGGAGATGCTGGAGCGGGCGCTGCCCATGGAGGACACCGAACTGAGCGGCGAGCTGGCCCGTCAGCTCAAGCGGGCCGGGATAACCATCCACACCAACACCCGCGTCTCGGGTATTGATGAGCTGGACGAAGGCTACGAGGTGGCCTTCCATAAGAACGACGACGAGAGGGACCTCCACCTTGAATGCGATCGGGTGCTCGTCGCCACGGGCCGCCGGCCAATATACCCCGGTGTGGATGCAGAGGGGTTGGGTATGAGCATGAGGCAGAACGCCATCGTGGTTGACGGCCGGCTGCGCACCACCCTGTCCCGGACCTACGCCGCCGGGGATTGCATCGGCGGGCACATGCTGGCCCACGTGGCCGGCTACGAGGCCGAGGTCGCCGTGGAGCACATGATCACCGAGCGGGGCGAAGTCGAGTACGCCGCGGTGCCGCGGTGCATCTTCACCATCCCCGAGATCGCCGCCGTGGGCGTCACCGAGGACGACGTCGGGGAAACGGGCCAGAACGTCACCGTGGGCCGCTTCCCCTACCGCGCCTCGGGCAAGGCGCTCACCGCCCAGCACACCGAGGGCCTGGTCAAGGTCATCGCCGATGAGCACGGCCGCGTCATCGGCGGCGGCATCGTCGGACCCAACGCCAGCGAACTCATCGGCGAGCTCTGCCTGGCGGTGCACAACGGTCTGACGCTCTCCGACGTGGTGGGCACCATCCACGCCCACCCAAGCCTGCCCGAGATGGTCCGCGAGGCCTCCCTGGACGCCCTGGGCCGCCCCCTGCACATCCCCCGGCGAAAATGATTCTGCTGAAGATTTGAAGCCCACCGGAAAAAACGGTCCACACGGGACCGTTTCTTTTTGTTGAAGTTTGCCTCAAAAACATATACTCTGCTAATAACTGAGGGAACCCATCACTCAAAACTTTTCCACCCAGTTAATACAGTTCCTTCTTGAGATTGGGAGACAAGGTTAAGAAAAGGAGGATCATGAAGTTGTTTGCTTTTATCCTGCTGCTGACACTGGTCCTCAGCGCGGCCGCCGAGGTGTACGAGTTCTACTGGGACGATGGCGCGGCCGCTGACGGCTGGGCTTGGTTCACGGGTGGAACTTACTGGGCGGTGGAGTTCGACGAGGAAAAAACGGACGGCGAGGCCGGGACGGTTGTCGGCCTGGGCGCCTACGTCATGCCCGGCTGGCCCGACTCGACATACCAGGGGGCCTACCTCCACGTCTTCAGCGATTCAGACGGCCTGCCCGGTGATGACCTTGAGAGAGCCTTCATATCAGGACCTGAGTGGCAGTGGGTGGACGTCGAGGTCGAGCTGGATGACGGCGCCTTCTGGGTCGCCTGGGAGCAGTACGGCAACTACCCCTCCTGTGACGCCCTGGGCTTCGACGAGGAGGGAACCGGACACACCTGGGGCGGGGGGGACTGGATCTACTGGGGCGATGCCATGCTTCGCTGTTACTGGGACGGCGTGCAGATCACCGTCGAGGAGACCACCTGGGGCCAGATCAAGACCCTGTGGTAATCGGACGCCGATAATATAATGTAGGGGCCGACCTTCAGGTCGGCCCGCGGGCGGGTCTAAAGACCCGCCCCTACATCATCGCAATCTGCATTCCTCCCTCTCCCCGTGGAAGGAGCAGTCGCTCACGGGTTTAAGGGTGAGGGCTGCCTTGGATAAACAGCGGCGGGGTTAGGAAACCCCGCCCTACAGAAGACAAGGGGATTCATCCCCTTGATCCATCACACAAGTGGTTGAACCGAGCGAAGCGAGCTACGCCCCCGGCGAACCGAGCGAGCGAGCTATGCCTCTGGCAAAACCCCTTGTCTTTGAACCGTAGGGGCCGACCTGTAGATCGGCCCGCGGGCGGGAGAAAAGACCCGCCCTACGTCATCATTCGTCCGCCTACCACCCCCGCGCCTTGACCTCACCCCAGTTCAGCTCTTCAATATCCCAGGTGGTTGTGAACCACCACACGAAGTCCTCCCCCATCTCGTTGCCGACCTCGTCGGCCAACAAGCGGTCCACGGTGCAGGTGATGTCATCGCCGTCATATAACGGGTTGTCCGGATCAAAGGTGCAGACCACGTCGTTCGGGTCGGAGTCGTCAATGTCCAAGTCCCCGGGGATGGTGCGGGTGGGTTCTGGTAAAACACCCGCCACCGCCCCGGAACATTCGGTAATCGCCGTATCAAGGCTCGTGTCCTGGGCGATGAAATCTATCGTATATGTGTCAACGCCGACGCCGTCATCCTTACAATGGAAGACGATGTCGGTATCGGGGGGACCGTACTCACCCTCCCCCGGGTCCATCTCGTCCACGTAGGGCGGGTCGGTGTCCTGGGCGAACGTCGCCGCACAGATGACCAACACCAACATAAATGCCGTTTTCATCCACCACCTCCGATCTTTTACCTCTACCTAAATAATAGCACAAATCAGGCCCTCCGGGGAGGCCAGATGGTGCCGCCGGCGACCGCCTCGTCGCCCAGGTAAAACACCGCCGCCTGTCCCGGCGTGAGCGCCCTTTGTGGGGTGAGAAAACGAACCCCGACGGTGTTCCCCTCGCGCCGGGTTACATCCGCCGGCGCGCCGGGATGGTTGCGCCGCGGTTGGCAGGAGAGCCCGGACGGGAGGGGGTCGGCGATGGGCCCCTCGAGCTCGACGGTCATCTCCCGGCTCCAGAGCCGGTCCTCCGGGCCAATGATGAGCGCCCGATTTTTGAAATCCTTTCCGGTCACGTAGAGCGGTTCGCCGGTGCCGCCGCCGAGTCCCAGTCCCCGCCGCTGGCCCAGGGTGTAGCGGAAGAGCCCCCCGTGGGTCCCACGCTCCCGGTCGTGGTGGTCCAGGATCGGCCCGGAAAGGGTCATCTCCGGGGCGACTTTTTTCAAGCTGGGTTCCAGGTCCGCCGCCAGCGCCGGGCAGAGGTCCTGGCTGGCCGGCTTGTCGTGGACCTTCAAGCCCCGGCGGAACGCCTCGGCGCGCACGGTGATCTTGTCCGCCTCGCCCAGGGGGAGGATCAGTTTTTCCCGGACCCCCAGGGGGACGGCGTAGAGGAAATAGCTCTGGTCCCGCTCGCGGACTGTCCCGCGCAGGAGCCTCGTCCGCCCCAGTCGCGTCTCGACGCGGGCGTAGTGGCCGGTGGCGATGAACTCGAATCCCAGGATTCGCGCCTTTTCGGCCAGGACCCGAAGCTTGAAGTAGGCGTTGCACAGCGGGCAGACACTGGGGGTTCCGCCCCGGGAGGCCACCCGCACCGACTCGGCGAGAATTTTTTCGCGGAAGCGGTCCCGCTCGTCGAAGCGGTAGTGCCGGATGCCCAGATGGTGGGCCACCGTCTGGGCTACGTCGGCCTCGACGCGTGTGCAGCAGGCGGTCTCGACTCCGTGTACGCAATCGGCTTCCGTGGCGGTGAGGAGTGTCACGGCGGCCACGCGGGCCCCGGCGTCCACCAGGCGCGACGCCGCCACCGCCGAATCCACCCCGCCGGAGAGACCGACCACCACGCCCTTTCCCCTCAAGTTCAAACCGCGCTTCCTTTCCGTGGCTCCCCTTGTGCTATACTTTAAGTGTCTATCGGTGGACGTAAGCTTACCACGGGGTTCCCCGCCGGGCCACATCGGATTGGACCCCGCTCTGCAATCTATTCCCACCAAAAAGCGTACTGATACAATACACCATTTTTGAGGAGGACTCATGAGACGAATGATCTCCCTGGTGCCGCTTTTTATCCTGCTTTTTGCGGCCGGCGCCTTGGCCAGTGAGCGCTCCCTCTTCGAGGACGCCGAGGAGCACTTCGAGGACAAGAGCTACCACCTGGCCCTGGAGGACTACGAGGCGCTCATCTCCAAGTACCCCGGCAGCCGGTACATGCCGCTGGCGCTGTATAAGGCGGCGCTGTCGGCGGAGTACCTCTACGAGTACGACCAGACCTCGGAGTACTTCCTCCGCCTGGCCAAGGACCACCCCGACACCTACTGGGGCGCCCTGGCCATGCTCAAGATAGCCGAGAACCTCTACTGGTGGGGCCACCTAGAACTGGCCTACTACCAGTCCTCCTACATGACCCAGAAGCTAAAGCTGGACGCCGCCGAGGTCATGGAAAAGGTCAAGGGAAAGCTCGACGAGCCCTACGACCAGGAGTGCGTGGACCGTCTGGCCTGGCTCTACATGGAGATCGCCAACCTGTACCTGATGAACGAGGACGGCTCCTACGTGGAAGACTTCGATTCCGACGCCTGGTGGTGGGAGAAGTACGAGCGGGTCGTGGAGCTGGATCCCTCGCCGGAGATCGCCCAACAGGCCTACTTCGCCATGGGGCAAAGACTCCTCAACGAGGTCTACAGCCTGGAGTACCCGGAAGAGTCTCCGAAGCTGCTCGAGTGGCGGGAACTGATGGCGGAGCGCCGGAGCGAGAACCGGGCGATCCTGGAGAAGGCCGACCGACGCTGGACGCCGGTTTTCGACCGCTGGCCCGACTGCCGGACGGCCTACGACATCGCCAACGCCCGGGCCGCCTACTTCGAGGTTTTTCTGGACAACCCCGCCGAGGCTTTGGAGATCTACCGCGAGACTGCGGCCGAGTTTGCCGACACCTGGGACGAGTACGGCTCCGCGCGCTCCAACGCCACTCGTCTCTCCACTCCCCACCTCCAGCTGCCCGAGATCTCCGGGGTGCTGGCCACCAGCGAGGTGATCGCCCTTTCCTACACCAGCCGCCTGGCCGACTACGCCGAGCTGCGCCTGTACGAGGTGACCTCCGCGCAGCTCATGGCCTTCTACGACGGCTACTACGACAAGGTGGACAAAGACGAGGACTACCGGCCCGACGTGAGGGATTGGGCGCCGGTGGAGGTCTACCCCCAGGAGCTTCCGGGGGAGGACGACCACCACCCGTTTTACAACGAGATAGCCCTGGTCAACCCGGGGCCTGGCCTGTACCTGCTGGCCGCCTTCGTCGAGGACGGGGTCTCCAGCGCCGTCACCTTCAACATCACCGACCTGGGCTGCGTTATCCTGGGCGGCGACGGGGCGGGATACGTCTGGAGCGCCTGGCTCGATGACGGCACGCCGGCCTCGGGCGCCCAGGTGGAGCTCTGGGCCGAGGAGGACGCCTCCCCCTGGTACCAGGAGCTCGTCCGTGAGGGAACGATGGATTCCGACGGCTGGATCGAGTTCCCCACCCCCGAGGAGTACCTGGACTACCCGGTGAGCGTGGTGGAAACCCAAGGACACTACGCCATCGCCGATGTTTACGAGTTCCGCATGCCCACCACCACGCAGCCGGTGGGTTACCTCATCACCGACCGCACCCTGTACAAGCCCGGCGACACGCTCAACTGGGAGCTGTTGGTGCGCCAGGAGATAGAGCCGTCGGGCAGGATTTACGGCTACGAGCCGGTGAAGAACCTCGAGCTCTACATCGAGGCCACCGCCGGGGACACCCTGTTCGAGGGCGAGGTCATCACCGACTCCCGGGGTCGCGTCGGCGGCTCCTTCGATATCCCCGAGGACGCCCAGCTCGGCTACATTTATTTCTACGCCTACTACTACGACAGGGATGAGTATCAGTACTCCGTCGTCTACTCTTACATCCGCCTTGAGGAGTACAAGAAGCCGGAGTTCGACATCACCGTCAGCCTGGAGCGGGGCCCCCTGCGCCTTGGCGGCGAAGCCGAAGCCGTGGTGACCGCCAGATACCTCTTCGGCGAGCCGGTGACCGACGGCGAGGTGCGCTACACCGTGACCCGCACCCCGCGCTGGTGGATGCCCGAGATCCCCACCGAGGAGGAGAAGACCCTGCCGCCCTGGTTCGAAGATGAATCCTACGATGATTACTACTACTGGTGGTGGTACTACGAGCCGACCCAGGCCTACAGCGGCCGGGAGGCCCTCGACGCCGACGGCGTGGCCCGCTTCCCGGTGATGCTGGTACCGCCCGAGGGCGACGAGCACCAGCAGTTCTGGGAATACGGCTGGTACACCTACTACTACGACTTCGACCTCTCGCTGACGGTGTCCGACTCCTCGGGCCGGGCGGTGGACGGGAACGCCCGCACCAACGCGGCGCGCCACCTCTACATGCCGACCCTGACCCTGGACGCCAGCACGGTGACCGCCGGGGACGACATCACCGGCGCCTTCAGCCTCATTGACCTCTTCAACGAGCCCGCCGCGGAGGTTCTGGTCACCATCACCGTCAACCACGTCCCGGACAACTACTACAACTGGGACACCGAGGACCTGCAGGATTACCTGACCGTCTTCCGCGGCTACACCGACGACGAGGGCTCCTTCGATTTCACCCTCTCCACCGCCGGCATCGAGATCGGCTCCTACATCCTGGTGGCCGACTTCGCCGACCCGTGGAGCGGCCAGCGCCAGCACTTCGCTTGGGCGTATGTCTCCGAGGAGCCGGTGGAGCCCGAGGAGGAAGACCCCTACCTGACCATGTCCGTCGAGGAGGACTTCTACGTCGTCGGCGAGACCGCCCGGGTGACCATCGGCTGGAACAAGGACACGATCCAGGGGATCCTCCTGGTCGAGAGCGGAGGGCTGGTCCGCGAGACGATCCCGGTCAATATCCGCGAGGGCGAGACGTCCCAGTCGCTCAAGCTCATCGGTCACAACGCCCCGCTGACGACGGTCCGGGTGCTGACCTTCTACGACCGGATGCACTACACCACCAGCGTCTCCATCCCGGTGGTGCCCGAGGAGAAGGTGCTCACCGTGGAGGTGGAGTCTTCCCGGCCCAGCTACGCGCCGGGCGAGGAGGCCGAGCTCAGTCTCAAGGTCACCGATGCCGACGGGCGGGCGGTTTCCGACGCCCGGCTCACGGTGACCGTCTTCGACACGGCCCTGTTCGTCCTGGGCGCAGAGAAGCACACCGACGTCCGGAACTACTTCTTCAAGAACTTCAACTACGGCTACATCTACCAGGCCAGCTCCACGGACTATTGGACCTATTACGACTTCTTCGACTACTGGAGCAGCCCGGCGGGCGGCTTGCCCCACGGCTGGATGATCGCCCAGCTCGGCGTGCTGGCCACGGACAAGGACAAGCTCGGCGACCTGGAGACGACGACCGGCTATTATGAGATGGACATGATGATGGACGGCGGGGTCGGGGCCGGCTTTGCCGGAGGCGAGATGGCCGAGGAGGCCGCGCCCATGGCCGCCCGTAGCGCCGCTGAACCCATGCGCACCGAGGGAGGCCGCGGCGACGCCGCCGGGCTCATCGAGGAGCTGGCCGGCGTCATCCGCGAGGAGTTCAAGGACACCGCCCACTGGCAGACCCAGATCAAGACCGACTCCCGGGGTCGCGCCACCGTAGACTTCGACCTCCCCGACGACCTCACCGGCTGGCAGGTGGTGGTCTGGGCCTTCGACGAAGACCGGGTGGGCCAGGAGGAGACCATCTTCCGCACCGTCCTGCCCGTGGTCGCCCGGCTCCAGTACCCGCGCTACCTCACCGAGCGCGACGAGACCACGCTCAGCATCAACGTGGGCAACTACACGAGCAAGAAGGCCATGGGCCAGGTCGGACTCCTGGCCGAGGCCGAGGGCGAGGTGGAGCTACTCACGCCGGACCTCTACGATCTGTCTATCCCCGCCGGCGGCGAGCAGACGTTCGACTTCCGCCTGGCGGCGAAGGAGGCGGGGCTGGTCACCTTCACCGGCGCCGCCAAGACCGACCGGGGCTCGGACGCCCTCATCCGGCGCCTGGAAATCGTTCCCCACGGGGCGCCCATCTACCTCTTCGAGTCCGGGCGCGCCGAGGACGATCCCTACCACTTCACCTTCCGGCTGCCCGACGAGATAGACCCGGCCCAGACCCAGTTGCGCGTCTGGCTCCACCCGAGCCTGGCCGCGGGGCTGAAGGACGCCATCACCTTCCTGCAGTCCTACCCATACAACTGTGTGGAGCAGACGGCGTCGCGCTTCTGGCCGGCGGCGATCTTCGCCAAGGCCATGCACGAACTGGGCGTTCCACCCGGAGTGGTGGAGGGCACGGCGGCCGATACGATCAACCGCGGCGTGACACGCCTCTACGGCCAGCAGAACGCCGACGGCGGCTGGCCCTGGTGGGCCGGCGGCTACTCCAGTGAGCACATCACCAGCTACGTCATGGTGGCGCTCCACGAGGCCGGTGATCTGGACTGGATAGACCCCGAGCTGGAGGACAAGCGCCAGGACATGGCCGACGCCGGCGTCCGCTATCTGGAGAGTAAATACGACGACCTGCCCCCGGACGCCACCCTCAACATCTACAGCCTCTACGCCCTGGCCCTCTGGGACGCCCGGGTGCCGGACAAGCAGTGGAGGCTGGTCTACGACACCCGGGAGACGCTCAACTCGTACAGCCGGGCTCTGCTGGCGCTGTTCCTCCACGAGAACGGCAACCGGCGGGAGGCCCGCCTGGTGATCGAGAACATGGAGGGCTACGCCGAGATCACCCGCGAGGACGCCTACTGGGGCCACGAGTACGACTGGTGCTGGTACTGGTGGCAGGACCACATGGAGACCACGGCTCTGTCGCTCAAGGCCCTTCTGACCATCGAGCCCGACCACGAGTTGATGGAGAAGGCCGCCCACTGGCTGTTGGTGAACCGACGCCAAAACCACTGGAAGTCCACCATAGACACGGCGCTCAGTGTCTGGGCCTTGATTGACTACATGACATACACCGGCGAGTTGGACACCGATTATGTCGCCACGGCGACGCTCGGCGGGGAAGTGCTGATCCAGACCCCCTTCGAGCCAGAGGACATTTGGGGGGACGGGGTATCCCGCGAGCGCTTTGGCGAGGACGTCCAGCCGGGCAGCCTGCCCATCACCATCGAGAAGAGCCGCGGACCGGGCAGGCTCTACTTCACCGCCGCCCTGGAGTACTACTCCAAGGAGGAGCTGATTGGAGCCCACTGGGACACCGTCCGCTGCGAACGCGACTTCTACCTCGTCGGCGAGGACGATGAGACCCTGACCTCCCTGGTGGACACCGACTGGACGGTCAAGGTCGGCGACTACGTCGAGGTGGTGCTCACCATCGAGAGCCCCAACGACTTCGATTACGTGGCCCTCGAGGATCCTCGAATCGCCGGCTGCGAGTTCCTGCCCAAGGAGCGGTCGGGCTGGGATTGGACGAGCGGAACGTACCGCGAGCTCAAGGAGCAGCTCACCGCCTTCTTCTACGACCGCCTCTGGGTAGGCGAGCACGTGATTCGCTACCGCGTGCGGGCCGAGCGCCCCGGCGTCTACCACGTGATGCCCACCCAGCTATACGGCATGTACGCCACCGACATACGCGCCAACTCCGCCGAGCGGATTATCACCATCCTGGAGCAGTAGGCGCAAGCGACTATAAAAGGAGGGCCCGGCGGGGTCCTCCTTTTATATGGGTAAAACAATCCGCCGCGCCTTGTCCAGTCTGGTCCAAACTGATAAAATCAATGTTGTATGCGAAGAACGACCGTCCCGACCCGGACGATTGCACGGGGGATTATCCCCGTTCCTTCCCAGGTGGAAAGATGCGAGACGAAAAAAAGACCAAGGCCCAGCTCATCGCCGAACTGAATGAGCAGCGCGGCAAGCCGGCCGCCGGTGCGTCGGGGAAGGGCTACCCAACCCTCTGCGACCACATCCCGCTGGGGCTTTTCCGTTGCACCCGACGCGGGGAGCTTCTCTGGACGAACCGGATCCTGGCCGGGATGCTGGGGTGCGAGGACACAGAGGGGTTGACGGGGATCAAGCTCCGCAGTCTGTTCGTTCACCCCCGCCTCCGCCGGGACTTCTTCGACCGCCTGAAGGCCGGCGAGGGAAGCGAGGGGTACGTGGCGGAGCTCAAGCGGTCGGACGGCGGGACTTTTCGAGCCAGGCTCACCGTTCAGCCCGATCCCCGGGCCGGTGAGGATGCCGAGGGCTTCGACGGTCTAGTCGTGGACCTCACCGTTGAGGAGGAGTTCGAGGAGGCGCAGGAACGCAGGATCAAAGAGAGCGCCGTCCTGGCCGCCCTCTCCCGGGAGCTGTACGCCGCCGAAACCGTGCAGGAGGTCCTGGACGTTGCGGTCGAACGGCTCGCCGAGATATTTCCCGCCTTCGCCAGCGTGAACCTCGTGGAGGACGGGGGAAGGTATCTGACCGTTAGAGCACACAAGGTGGCGTCAAGGCTACTCAGATCCAGCGAAAAAATTACCGGGCAACCTTTCACCAATTGGAGGATTCCCCTCTTCGAGGACTCCGTTATCTCCGAGACCATCCGCACCGGCCATCCCATGGTCTACGGGTTAAACTTCGCGCCCGGGGAGCCGGTGGTGGAAACGGACATCCGCGGCCTGATCGAGGCCATGTTCGAGAAGAAAAGTCCCCTGCAGCGTTTCGGGGCCGCGATCACCGAGATAGTCGGTGACGTGGCCTTCCTCGGCATACCCTTCACCGATTCGGACGGGGAGGTCACCGGCTCGATAACCGTACTGTCGAACTTCCCCTTCGGCCCGGACAGGTACAACCTGATCAAGGTGTCCGCCGACATCGTCGGCAAGGCCCTCGAGCAGAAGCGTCTGAGTCAGAAGTTGCACGTTTCGCTGGAGCGATACCGGGGGGTTTTCGAGCACACCGTCCTCGGCATGTACCGCACCTCCCCCGACGGACGGGTGCTCATGGCCAACCCCGCCCTGGTGCGGATGCTGGGGTATGACACCTTCGAGGAGTTGTCCAAGCGGGACCTGGAGCAAGGCTACCAGCCGGGCTACTCTCGGGCGGATTTCAAGCGGGCGGTGGAGGAGAAGGGGGAGATCCGTGGTAGAGAATCGGCCTGGACGCGGCTCGACGACACGAGCCTCCACGTGCGCGAGAACGCCAGGGTTATACGCGACGAGGACGGGAAGACCCTCTTCTACGAGGGCACCGTCGAGAACGTCACCGAGCGGGTGCGGGCGCAGGAGGCGCTGAAGGAGAGCGAGGAACTCTACCGGACCTACACCGAGGAGGCCCTCGTCGGCGTCTACATCTACCAGGACAACCGCTTCGTCTTCGTGAATCCCCGCATGGAGGAGATTACCGGCTACGACCGGGAAGAGCTTCTCCGGATGAACCCCTGGGACATCGTACCCGATGAGGATCAGGAGATGGTCCGCAAGCTCAACGAGGCGCGGGACAAAGGCGAGGAGGTTACAGCCAACTATAGTATGCACTTCCGGCGGAAGGACGGCGAGATCCGCGTGATCGAGCTCCGGGTGCGGCACATCCCGAGCTTCGGGGCCGGCGGCGGTCCGGCCAACCTGGGAAACTGCGTGGACGTCACCGAACAGGTGCGGGCCGAGGAGGCGCTGCGTGAATCCGAGGAGCGCTACCGCGTTCTCTCCGAGGGGGCCATCGTCGGGGTTTACATCTACCGGGATAAGAGGTTCCTCTACGTCAACGACGAGATGGCGAAAATCACCGGTTACTCGCGCAAGGAGCTGCTGGCCATCGACACCGGCGAGCTGGTCCACGAGGACGACCGGGAGTTTATGGATAAAAGGGTCGAGGTCCAAAAAAGCAGCGAGGAGGTATCGACCCGCTATACGATGAGGATCAACCGGAAAGACGGCGCCATCGTTCATCTGATGGTCGGCGCCCGACCGATCACTTACGAGGGCGAGCCCGCCTTCCTGGGCAACTGCTTCGACACGACGGAGAGCGTCCGGGCCGAGCAGGCGCTAAAGGAGTCCGAGGAGCGCTACCGCG
>SDBS01003542.1_pt1 | contig 15320 bp, 13 predicted proteins | sample 2277091 | NCBI WGS metagenome assembly SDBS01 (sample SAMN10404972, study PRJNA504765) | marine sediment metagenome | isolation source: marine sediment core GS10_PC15, 163 cmbsf | place: Arctic Ocean: Southern Knipovich Ridge | collected 2010 | reverse complement strand
AGCCAAATCAAAGGTTGCCCAATTCAAGGGAACCAGTAATTCTCCTCTGAGATCCAAATGCTGTTGTCCTGCTTCTTCGGGCGTCATATGAAGCGCCCGCCAAGAGCCTTTATCATTGAACGCACCAATTTTAAGGAATGTCACATCAAAAGGCCCCAATCGGTTGCCAATATTCTTAAATTCATCAAAATAGCCGGAATCACCACTAATAAAAGCCCTCTTTTCCTTCCCGACAATCGACCAGGACACCATAATCGTTGATTCGAATCAAATAACCCGCGATTGGCATACAAATAGGTCAAGAGCGGACTTGACCCCTTAATTATATAAAGGTGGTCCGGAATCTTAGCTGACGATCTACAATCCGATCTCTCTGAAAGCTTTCACGATAATTTTTAACGGAAGCTCTTTCGGATGGGAGCCGTTAAAATTGCAATATTGATTCTTCTGTGTTAATCTTTTTCGAAAGGAATACCATTAGAATTGTGCATTAAACTCTGATCTTTCGGCGCGAGCACTTGGGCAAGAAGTATCCAGTTTTGATATCCAATTCACTACGCCTTTCGTCCATCATTAGGTCACCGATCCGATTTACCCTTTAGATTCTTATCTCTAACCTTAAACTAGTGATAATAATGAGTTTTTTTTTGGTAGAGCAGCTCCAGTCATGAGGCCTGTTGATTCGGCTTTAACATTTACATCTAACATACAGGCAGTTTTCGGTAATAAACTTAATTCATTATTAATCGGGATTATAACCAAAAAAAAGGCTACCATTTTGTCCTCATCTGACAACACTGTATGATATAATCCTCCCAAATACCCAAAGGAGGATACCATGAATCTGAGAAAATTACGAGAAAGGTTTCCCGATGAGGCGACCTGCCGCAAATTTATCGAGGGCATCATCTGGCGTGATGGTCGTGTTTGTCCAAATTGTCAGTGTAAAACAACGTGGCCGTTAAATGGAAAAAGCTCCCGTCCAGGTTTATACGAATGTGCAGAATGCAAGCGTCAATTTACCGTTACGACCCAGACCCCGATGCATAACACGAAGTTACCGCTATGGTTGTGGATACAGGCCATGTACCTTATTTCCAGTTCAAGCAAGGGATTCTCATCTGTGGTAGTAGACCGATTGATTGGTATTTCACAAAAATCGGCCTGGAAAGTGGGTCATGCGATCCGTGCCTTAATGACGCCCGATAGCACAAGGTTTCAAAAGCTTGGTGGTATTGTTGAATTAGATGAAAAATATTTAGGCGGCAAACCACGATATCAAGAAGGCACCATTCATAAACGGGGTAAAGGTACTGATAAACAGGCTATATTGATTGCTGCCGAACGTGGCGGTGCAGTGCGAACAGATCTAATCAGCAGTGATAAACGTGCTGAGCTTGAGCCTGTCATTGAACGATGGGTAGACAAAAAATCACATTTGATGACAGACAAAACCCGATCCTACATTAAAATTGGTGAAAAATTTGCCGAACATTCCAGTGTCAATCATAGCATTAAGGAATTTGCCCGTGGCGATGTATATAATAACACAGCTGAATCCTTTAGTTCGATACTTGAGCGGGCACGTGTTGGTGTTTTCCACAAGCTGAGCGGCACCCACCTCCATAGGTATTTAAAAGAAGCGGAATTCCGTTGGATTCACCGGGTTGAGGTTGAGAATAAATGCGGCAAAAGTGGCCGTAAAAAAAGATGGAAACCAAAACCTGTTATAGAAATGCTCACGATAATGCTTGAAGATAGTTTCGGACTTCAGATCCGTAGATCAAAAAAGGGTGGCATCCTTGATCTCATGCAGGCAGTAACTTAAAGTCGCTCACGAGAATGAACCTTTTTTTTGGTTATAATCCCGTTATTAATATATATATTTTAAGTTGTTACAGAGTTCTTTTTTAATTTATCGATCAATTGAGGTTATATATATACTTTTCTTCTTAAGTTAATGACATTGGATTTCAGTTAAAAAAATGATTTGAGACTAAAAATAACACCACATTCGATTCATGGCCCTTTGATAGGGAGATTACCCAACACAATGCTATATATTTCTTCAGCTAATTCATGCGGGGTAATTTGACCATCTGGATTATACCAGACATAGGGCCAGTTCACCATCCCCAGGATTGAATAAGTAACCATTTGAATTTTTAGTGGATGTTTTTTGTAGCCCCCAATCAGCTCATAAACAATAGATTTTAGTATATTAACATATTCTTTCTCTTTTTTTTTAATAATATTCCAATATTTAGGAGGAAGATTTTGAGCCTCGCGAAACAACAGCTTGGATTCGTGAATATTCTCACAAAAATACTCAATATCCTGGTGAATGAACGTCCAAAGTTTCTCTTGAGGCTCATCCACTGATTCTAGTTTCTTTCTGAGTTCCAGCAGCGTGTTTTCCATATACTTGTAGAGTATGAGATAAAACAATTCATCCTTAGTAGAGAAATAGTGATATATTCCGCCTTTACTTATGCCGGTGGCGTGAGAAATATCGGCAAGTGTCGACATAGCAAACCCTTTATTACTGAGTATTTTAGTTGCTATTTTGCAGATCTTCTCCACATTTTTTTTTCCTTTTAGCGTAAGTTTATTGAATTTCTGCAAATGAGAATCACCGTTATTCAATTAATGCTCCTATATATTTTTTTTATTAGTATCAGCACATTTTCTCTCAAATTAAGATTAATTTTAAACGGGAATATGTGGATTTGTGCCGGGTACGCGCAACAATTAAGAACCAGTATAAAGTCAAGCAATACCATTATTGATTAAGTAAATCTCGGTGAATTCTTTCAATTTTTCTTCAAATATAACCCTATCAAATTTTTCTTCATCGAGCATCCATCCTTCAAGGACCAAAACGGGTATGTTTAATTTTTTTTCAACTTTTTCAACTGCAATTCGTTGAGAAGTCAGAGTGGTCGGACATCCTGTCTGAAGAAAATAGACGACACCATTTATATGGAACTCCCTGCAATTCTCCAAAATGTCATCAACCCATCTCTTCGCTGGTGCCATCCAGGCGTTCATGGTCATAAGTTCCGCTTCTTGTTCCAACGTAGAAATGTTTCTATCGTCAATCTTCCAATCAATTTTTCCGGAACCCAAACCACAAGTAATCCGTGAAGTATCGGTCAAAACAACTGGGACTGAGATGCCTTTTTTTTCCAAGGTTGAAAAGCCATCTGCGTAAAACGGGGCTGTCACACACCACATTACTCTTGCCTTCTCTTCCTCTATAGCGCTTATGCCATTTTTGACTCTTTCTTCAATCTCATCGGCGTATGCTTTGAAGTACTCGATCCCTTTTTTTCTGCTGGCAAGGTGAAGTTCGGGAATCCGGAACGCCTCCTTGCCCTTGATTGGACATGGAATAGCTTTGGCCGCGTTCCAAACGCGCCTAATCTGTTCTTGAGCAATGCTTTCTTTTTCTTGAATTTCTCTTAATCTTGTTTCACTGAATTTTGCCCCGGGGATCTCCTTTTCACAAAGTTCAATTATTTCTTCGATTTGTTTAGTTAAATAGGGCAACGGTTCGTATCCAGGCTCCTGGTATCGGTCAAGCGAATAAAACGGCACCTTAGAATAATGGGCAATTGCCAGCATGGTCTGAGTAATAGAGTCACAAATGCAATTTTCAACGAAAACAAAAGCCGGTTTTGGCAAATCGCCACTTAGAACTAGTCCTATTGAAACCTGCAGGCGGTCACACAAGGAGACTTCAGTATAGCCAGCCTCCCGAGCGATCTCAAAGTATCTGTTCTGACGTCCTACCATCCGATCACTCAATAGATCTAGCCAAATTACATTAAATCCCATTGCTTTGAAGATCTCGGGCCGAGCGCCCATAAAATAAACAAAATTCTCTCCTTCCTTCCAGGCATCAAGCTCTTCTTTTCTCTCGTCAACGATAAGCTGGTAGTACAACTTATTGGAAACCGGCCTCGTGGGATCAGGACTTTTATTGATTTTCTTAATCCTCATCTCATATTTGAGTATATCTTCCTTTATAAATCGTGTTTGTTCTTCATTCATTCCCGATTATTCCTCCGGTTTATTGAATTTCTTAAAAAAAAGCTCTTCCGCAAAAAGCGCGGCACCCAATGCTCCAACAATTTGGGACTCAAAAGCAATCCGACTTTTAATTCCCAGCTCCTCTTCTATTCTTTGAACCACTCCGACATTCTTAGCAATACCACCACTGATAGACAAAGCTGGCCGGACTTTGATGCGCTTTAAGAATTGTAGTACTCTTTTTGATATGGCTTCACACACCCCGCTCAAGATATCATTTATGTGTCTTCCTTCTCGAAGCATAATGAGAGTATCCATCTGGGCAAAAACTGCGCAGTAGCTTTCTATGCGTACGGATTCCCCCTTTTGTTCTAGGGAAAGATATCCGATATTTTCTATCGGAACATCAAGAGCTGATGAGATCAATTCGAGGTATCTGCCGGTCCCCGCCGCACATTTGTCGTTCATCAGAAAATTGGTTACTCTCCCATTATTGTCACATCTGATAGCTTTACAGTCTTGACCTCCCATATCTAAAATTGTTCTAGTGTCAGGGAAAAGATGATGTGCCCCGCGAGCATGGCAAGCGATTTCTGTTAAGTGTTTGTTTGCGAAAGGGATTGCAGCTCGACCATATCCAGTAGAGACGATAAATTCAAGCTCCTCCTGTTTTATATTTGGCTTAGTCAAAGCCTTGTCCAAACAAGATCTTGCAGTCTCCTCAACCAGTGGCCCAACGCGGATGTTGCTCCATGAAATTATTTTCCCATTTGAAATAATAACGCTGTTGGCACTTAAAGATCCTATATCTATTCCAGCAAAAAACATTAAGCAAACCGCTCCTGAGCCACAATTGCCGCCCCTAAAGCCAGTACTGTTTCTGGATATTCCGGCACAATAATTTTACACTGTAGCAGCTCTTCCATAGTTCTTACGAGCCCAGAATTCTTTGCAAGACCACCAACGATGGCTACATCCGGCTCGTATTCGATATTCAACAACATAGGGTAAATCCTACGGCCTATCCCCAAGAATATGCCTTTTAGGATGTCTTCTACCTTGGCATGATGGTTGATCAGCGATATTATTTCTGACTCTGCAAATACTGCACATGTGCTTGATATATCAACAGGTTTAGAGGATCTTGCGGATACCAGTTCCATTTCTCGGGTGGGAACATTAAGTATCTTTGACACCATATTAAGATAAATGCCACCGCAGGCAGCGCACTTATCATTTGTCGCGATCCTCTTTGTTAGACCATCTTTGACTTTTACAACAAGAGTCTTAACAAAACCCATATCAATAACGGTTCTTATAGAATTTGATATTCTTTGACTGGCCTTAGCTATAGAAACAGGCTGTGTTATAAATTCATTTGCTAATTCTAAATTGGTTCTGGCAATGCCCGTGGCAATGGTATAATTAATTTCATCGGGATGTAGCTTTGCCTCTTCAAGGGCTTCCCGTAAGGTCTTTTCTACCATGGTTTGTGTCGAATATTTTCCGCAGGGACTCAACTTCTGTACTAAGAGCAGATTATCATTTAGTAAAACGACCTTAATTGAATGCATACCCACATCGATTCCTGCAGAGACCATTAAATTCGTGTCTCCACAATTTCCAAGAAAGCCTGAATCCGAGTTTTTAGTTGCCCTTCATTCGCAAATCTATATTCACGTAAGAAGGTCATGATGGGTATATCTTTCTTTTCCAGTCTTTCGTGCAAATAGGGTGTAAATAATTCTCGCCAGTATGCATACATGGCAGGCAAGTTTAGAACAGCATCGATCTCATATTCTTTGACCCAAGAAATTATTTGACTAATATACTGGTTCCAGTTGAACATCCGCGGCTCCCCGGGCTTTGAGAGATAACGCTCTGCCAAAGCATAATACGGGTCGGAATCTAGGTTTACCTCTTTCCAGAAGTACTTACTTCCGGTATTTAAATCATCCATCGCAATAAGACAACCACATTCTTCGATCAATTCCAGATAAGCTGGATTATCAAGGTCTTCACTTGAAACTAATATGCGAGGTCTTTTCTTTGATATCATGACCTTCCGACACCTAATTTGATTAACAATACTTTCTAAATTATTATTAAATTCATTCTTTGGAACTACAAATGACGATACAACCAACGCATGTGATTCGTGCCCGGTCAATGGAGGCAATTCTTTTCGTCTCAGTTTATAAATATCCGTTAACAAGGAGCGCCACTTATTATATATGAGGATGGAATCATACAATGCCCCTTCAGTAATTTTATTTCCACTTAAATCTTCAAGACTTGTCTTAAGTCGTTTAATTCCTCTACTGAATTCCTCTATACAAAAACCGGATTGCTTACGTGGGATATATAAATAATATACAAAGGATGCCTTGTTTAGGTGTATCCATAGATCATATAGACGACGCTGATCATCATCCATGTGAGGGATAATCACTCCGTCTAGGAAATCCAGTTTCCCTTCAAGTAAGGATTGAAGCACGTGAGTTGCATAAAGGTCAGTGTTGTGAGGTCTATACAAATTCGCTTTTGAGACATCTCCTTTCCAAGACCCCATTATTCTGTACGGTAGCATTCCAGCTGCGAAAATCACTTCTTCAGGAACATAGTCAGAAATAAAACCAATTACTTTCTTACCTTTCGCTTTCCATTCAAGGGCTCTTTTGTAACGATTATTCTCATCAATTGATTTAGAGAACCCTTTTATACTTTCCTCTATCGACATATAGTTCACCACATTCTAGACTTTGCAATGTTAAAAATATTTACAGACAAGATAAAGATTGCGAGTTAAAATAGACTATATCCATGATTGAAATTGACACGAATACCGTATCATTTGGATATTTCGCAGTTGATCAATAGAAATCCATAGCCTTCTTTAAGCAGTCATAGCTTATACGCATGATCAGCATCTACTTAACAGAGGCTAAGTATTGACCAAAGGTATTCACACAGTTAACCTTTTGCTTGCAATCTCTTATCTTTAACTTCTATCTTAAAAAATATGCTATCACCGGGATATACAGGGCAATCCATCTCAAATTCTTTGTTTATATTAGAAAACCTGGCTTCATTAACAAACCATAAGCGTTGGATAGGATAATCAAGACAGCTACAAGCTGTTTTTTTAATCCATTGACCTTAGCAGCCTGGTCGAATAAAAACTGCAACAAATATTCACCGGCTAAAATTGTCATCAACTCACTTTCAGTTTTTGTGGACAACTGAAATATTGTGCTGGGTCGATCAAATTTTTTCATTTTTTCAATTGTTTTTCAGTATGTTTCTTCAACTAACATGTTAGGGATCTAAACACTCCTTTCATGATAAAGTTATGTTGCAACACTTGGCTAATGTTTACCATTGCTCGATAACGCCTCCTTAGTTACAATACATATCTTTAAGAATCTTTTTGTCAATCTTTCCGTAAGCCCCTTTAGGGAGTTCGTTTAATATTTCAACACTTTTTGGTTTCTTAAATTTTGCAAGGTTGCCTTCACAAAACTCAAGGATCTCGTCGGATGATAAAGAAACGCCTTCTTTAGGGACAACAATAGCGTGGACCGCTTCGCCCCATTTCGGATGCGGAACTCCTATAACCGCCGCTTCTTTAACCTTAGGATGCTTGTATAGAACCTCTTCAACCTCAGCTGGCGCGATTCCAAACCCACCGCTCTTTATGATGTCTTTGATGCGACCTACTATATAAAAGTATCCATCCTTATCCCTTTTGACCAAATCACCCGTGTAAAGCCAGCCATCCTTTAAGACTCTTTCTGTATTTTGCGGCAGGTTATAGTATCCCTTCATAATCGCCTGGCTTCGGCAAATTAATTCACCAGCTTCACCATAAGGTAAGTCATTTCCTTCCTCATCAACAACCCTTACAGAAACATTAATGATTTCTCTTCCAATGCTCCCAATTTTCCGCACCTGATCCTCCGGTTTCAAAAAAGTGACCGCAGGGCCGGCTTCAGTTAGTCCATAGGCTTGGAGAAGTGAAATGCATGGGAATTTCTCCATAATTAATTTGATGATCTCGATGGGCATTGGCGCGGAACGGTACATAATGGAGTTCAGCGAGCTAGAATCATATTTATCAATTTCAGGGTATTCTATAAGGGCAATACAGATGGTCGGTACCGCATCGAAATTGGTGATTTTTTCTTTCTGTATCGCTTCGCATACGGCTTTGACGTTGAATTTTTCTAATATCACATTTGTAGCACCAGAATAGAAATATGGAAAAAACTGTTCAGGTATTGACGCAAACAAGGGTAAAAAAGTTAGTGTAATATCATTATGTTTCAGTCTTGCGTCGATTGCCATATTCATCGCGTTTTGGATGTGGTTATTATGCGTTAAAACGACTCCTTTGGGTCGTCCCGTAGAACCGCTGGTATATAGAATTACTGACTCATTGTTTTCGACGATCCGGGCATGAGGTTCAGTTGCTGAGTGAGAAAGAGCAAGGTCATCGTAGCTGAAGATGTCACTTTCAGTTGAGTCCTCAATTGAGATGTAATTCTTCAGAGTGCAACAATTTTTTTTTGCGAATCCGTAAAAATCTATGAATTCTCTCGAGAAAAAAAGTGTGCTTGCTTCACAATCATTAATCATAAAAGCCAATTCATCGTAAGTCAGGAGATAGTTGAGTGGGGCAAAAATGGCGCCAATTTTTTGCGTTGCAAAATATGCCAAAATAATTTGATGGCAATTCTTCAATAGCGTAGCTACACGATTCCCTTCTCGGATGCCCAACGTGTCATTCAGAGCATTGGCCATCTGATTAACCTGCTGATTTAAGTCTTGAAATGTCAGTCTGGTGTCCTTGAAAACAACTGCCTCTTTCTGAGGATAAAACCTTGCATTCCGAGCTGGGATGTCTCCAATGACCGTCATTTTTTTTCGTCTCCTATCACGAGCGCCGAATTCCAATTATTTCAAGCATTCTTTCTAAACCTATCTATTTTTAAAAATGAAGCCTTATTTATATCTGTGAAAATTAAATTCTACCTAAAAATAATTTCGGCAGCCAAAGCGAAAGTTGAGGTATGAATGTAATGAGTATCAAAACTGGAAGATTACCAAATATAAGGAACGGCCAACAGTGTTTGAAGAAGTCCGTCACGTTGAGATTGGAGACACGTGCAGCCACCCACAAATTGGTTGATACAGGAGGCGTTAACTGACCGGTCCCCTGATTTACAGCAATAATGGCCGCCATTTGGAGAGGATTAACGCCAAGTTTCATAAACAAAGGGTACAGTAATGGCGCAGCCAGAAGAATGCCGCTAACGTCATCCACAAGCATACCCAATATTAACAACAGCAAATTTATAAGCAGTAATATAACAATTCGATTTGAAGATATACTTAATATAGTGTCTGCAATCATGTCTGGGACTCGTTGAAAGACAAATATCTTTGACATGATAAAGATAAAGAAGATGATGAATAACACGGATCCTTCAATGCTGGCTGTTTCGCCAGCGGCGTATAAAAAACCTTTGAATGTGGTTTCCTTGTAAATTATTACCCCAACGAAGAATGCGTAGACAGCTGCAATTGCGCCAGCTTCGGTTGGTGTAAAAAAACCCATATAAATGCCGCCTAGAACAATGATAGGCATCAATAGGGCGAAGAAGGCCTGACTGGTGGATACAGAGACATTCCTAATATATCTTCGAAATGATAATCTCTCAGTATCCTTAACAAAGTCAAACTTACGGCATTGAAAATAATTTATAATTGAATAAAGAAGAACAATCAGAACACCTGAACTGATAGTCGCCAAAAAACATCCAGCAACCGATGCGCCAGTTAACATGCCAAAAAGTATCATAGGAATACTTGGAGGGAATAATTGCCCAAGCACCCCTGAACAGGCAACAAGGGCCGTGGTATATCGGCGAGGGTATCCCAGTTTTTCCATCTGTGGTAGCATAACGAGCCCTATGCTCGATACTGTTGCTGCGGATGAGCCAGAAATTGAACCGAAAAACATAGAGGATATAATAACGACAACACCTAAACCTCCTCGAAAAATTCCCACTATGGAGTTCGCGGCATTAACAATTCTTTTCGAAATTCCCCCAACCCCCATGAGTCCCCCCGCGAAAATAAAGAAAGGGACGGCCATTAAAATAAATGAATTAATTTGAGAAAATATCGTCGGGATGGGAAAAGTATGGTCTAGACCAAATGACAACATCATACCTGTAACTGCGAAAGCAAAAGCGTAAGCAACTGGAATGCCAAATATCATTAGAACTATGGCAGAAAGAACAAAGAGTATAACAACTATCATCGTTTTAGCCTCCCTTAGCCATATTTTTAGAGGTCGTAATTAAGCTACTTATACAAGTTTTTAAATGAAAAAAGAGATGTAAGACAGAAATAGAGCCGCAGATAAGAAATGCTGCATGGACTGGAAACATAGGGATAGATAGGAGATATGATTGCTGCTTCGATCTTATGGACCAGACTAAGAAATCCCAAGACCAATATGTAAAAATGCAGAAAAAAATAAGACAAGTAGTTTTGACGATGACCTCATGAAACAATTTGATCTTAGGTGAGCTTATTAGTTTTTGAAAGAGTTCAATTTTTATATGCTCATCATTTCTCGTAGTGACCATGATCCCTGCCATGATCGACCATACTAGTAAAAATCTAGAGGCTTCTTCCCAGATAGGTGAACCCCATTGGAAAATAATTCTCAAAATTACCTGTAAAAATATTAGTAGTACCATAGCCGCAATGGTGCTGATCCGAAGAAAATCTTCAGCAAAGAAAATCAGTTTCACAATTTTTTTGTGGAAAGAATTTGACATAATCGTAAGGAGTTTTTATAGATAGCTAGAAAATTCTCGCTTCGCCCAAAGGACGAAGCGAGTTAGAAATATGATAAGTAGTGAGATCACCCGCTAAGATCTATTCATACTTTTCCACATGCTTTTTTATGTAATCAATTGTATCTTGTCCGATCTCTTTAGCCATTTCATTCCAGGAATCACGACCAATTGTCCTCCAAAGCTGTCGCTGTTCAGGTGTAAGACGAACCACCTTAACACCGTGTTCTACCATTTTCTTCAAAAATTCCTCCTCTTCTTCCTCGGCAGATTTATTGTACTTTAAAAGAACCTCAACGACGGTATCTCGAACAATCTTTTGAATATCGGGTTTGAGGTCATCCCATAATTTTTTGTTCATTATGACCACGAGCGGCTCAAAAAGGTGATTAATTGTCGTGTAGTATTTTGTAACGTCCCTTAGTTGTAAATAAGTTACCGAAGGTGAGTTGTCTTGAGCATCAACTACTCCAGTTTGGAGAGATGTGAACAGTTCTGAAAAGCTGATATTTATAGTAGGCCCCAACTTTTTGAAGAACAGCTCGGTTGTAAGAAGAGGAACCCGAGTCTTAGATTTTAGAGTGGTGATATCCTCTGGCTTTACGACTGGTCCTATCTTGCTTCCATAACCCCCAAAGCCCAGGATTGAAAAACCCAATGGTTTTAAACCCATATCTTCGAAAAGTGGTTGCAAGAATTTAAAAATCCATCCGTCTTGCGCATAAGCTTGCAATCCATCATCCCAATTCCGTACAAGATAAACCATATATACAATTTGAAGCTTTGCATGAAATTGCGGACTGATTGGACTAAAAGACATTTCGACGGTCCCCCGCATGGTTGAATCAAAGACCTCAGTCCATGGTCCTAATTGTCCTCCAGGAAACACATCTATCTTTATTTGGCCCTTTGTGCGTTCACTTATCAGCTTTGCCACTTCGTTAGCCGCTTTTGCCTGTGCACTTTCCAAGGAGGTCGGAACCCCTAGCTTCCATTTAACGGCATCGGCGTAATCTGGTATAATCAATAGCCCGACAAAAAGCACGAATAAGAAAAGGCCCGAGACCCCAAATTTGAACTTGCACACATTTTTTTTCATTTTTTCCCCCTGTTTGAAAAATTCTACCTGTGAATTGCATCCCCTTTATAGGCTTACACTATCCAAGAGACTATCCCTTGGATCTGCGTTAGATCTGACGAATAGAATGGCGAAAAACAAACCGGCTGACCGGTTTGTTAATATCGCAATAATTAGAACATGTCAAGAAAAAATTTTCAAAAAATACCGAAGTGAAATTGCCAGAAATAATCGTATAAAAACAGGTTTATAACACCGAGCTTTCATTAAGCTGTTTATTACGATTTCCCCATATTTGATCTGAAGGGATTAAGATTAAATCATAATGGTCAGGTATAATATCTAATATGAATGGATCTATGACGCACATGCAAGATATGTCCAAATTTCAGTTTAATTCAATCGGATGTTTTTGGCACAAAAGAGAAATATCTTTTTTGATTGTTTCTTTCGCCTTGGAGGACAATTCGGAATCCAAGGCTCTATCAATTAATCCGGCCACAGATTTAAATTCCTCTTTACCAAAGCCACGTGCTGTCATTGCTGCAGAGCCGACTCGAATACCACTTGTGGTAACCGGACCTTTTTTGTCGAATGGTATCGGATTTTTATTTACAATAATACCCACTTCCTCCAAAAGATCTTGAGATTCTTTTCCCGTAATTCTCTTACTTTGCAGATCAACCAACACGATATGATTATCTGTGCCACCCGAAACAAGTCGATAACCTAATTTCTCCAGAGAATTGGCTAATACCTTATTATTTAGACAAACTTGTTCGATATATTTCTTAAACTTATCCGTCATGGCATATCGAAGACAGATCGCTTTGGCTACTATGAGCGGAAAAATTGTACTCGACTGCATCCCGGGAAAAATGGCTTTATCTATTGCATCAGCGAATGATTTCTTGCACAGAATCATTGCTCCTTGACCTCCTCTGAGCGTTTTGCACAGCGTGCTGGAAACAAAATCGGCATAAGGAACGGGATTTGGATGAAATTCAGCCGCTACTAAGCCAGCAATATGAGACATGTCTACAAGAAAGTAAGAGTCAATTTCATTCGCAATCTCACGGAAGATAGAAAAGTCTATGGTTCTTGGATAAGCACTTCCGCCGGCTACGATCATTTTGGGCCGATGTTTTTTTGCCAAATTGCGTATCTCATCAAAATCAATCTTTTCGTCTTTTGGGGAAACATGATAGAAAATTGCCTCGAGATACTGTCCTGATACGCTTTTATGGTAACCATGTGAAAGGTGACCTCCATGACTAAGCTCCATGCTAAGAATCTTGTCACCTTTATTGAGAACAGCGAAAAAGATTGCCAAATTGGCGGTTGTTCCAGAGTGCGGTTGGACATTTGCATATTCCGCTCCAAATAGCCTCTTGGCTCTTTCAATAGCCAAGTTTTCAATTATGTCATAGTATTTTATCCCTCCGTGATATCGCTTGCCAGGATAACCCTCAACACCCTTATTTGTTGTTAATGAACCTTGTGCCTCTAAAACTGCTCCAAGGGTAAAATTTTCCGCAGCAATTAGATCAATGCACATCTCTTGACGCTGTGTTTCGGCATCCAGAAGGTCAGAAATTTCCGGATCTATTTCCCTAACTTTATTCATGTCTCTCTTCTGACAAAGCATACTTTCTCATTCAACATTATTTCACCTTCCTTCTGAGCATCGATAAAGTTTTTCGTTCACGTTCATGCGTAAAAAGGATCCGCGCCACATGCTCATAAACTTTCGATCAATACACCCTCGCCTTGTGCCAATCCTCCACAAATGGCTGAGATTCCTTTACCTCCACCTCTTCTTCTTAATTCATAAATCAGAGTCAAAATAATTCTAATACCGCTTGCACCCAACGGATGTCCAATTGCGATTGCACCACCATTCACGTTCAGCTTTGCTTTTATTCTTTCCTCGGCATCTCCATTACCACGGGAGAGAAGTTTCGCGCAGGTTGCGGGCATAGCAGCAAACGCTTCATTTATCTCCAGCAAATCTATATCTTCTATTGTTACCCCGGTTTTATCAAGTAATTCATTGATAACTAAGGCAGGAACAATGGTAATATTATTTGGTAAATCAGAAATGCTCCCTGTCTCAATGATACGTGCTATCGGATTGATGCCCATTTCATCCGCTCTTCTTGAATTCATTAATATCATGCAGGAAGCGCCGTCATTTAAACCAGGTGCATTTCCCGGCGTTACAGTGGGGCTTCCATAGATGGTGGGAAGGTTTGCCAGTCTTTCATAAGTGGTAGTCGGTTTTGGAAACTCGTCCACCTCGAATAAGATTTCCTCCTTCCCCAAGCTGACCTTTATAGGAACGATTTCATCCCTAAATTTCCCTACTTTCTTGGCTTCCTGATAACGCTGTTGGCTTAAAAGTGCCCACCTGTCTTGATCTTCCCTTGTTATCGAATGGGATAATGCGACTTCACCCGCATCAACCGCGACCGGATTGAAATCTTTGTATCCAAGGCGAATTAGAGGATCCTTGATTGTTATGTGACCTAATTTAGCGCCTTGGCCTAGTCTTACGCTTGGATCTACAATAAAAGGAGTTCTGCTAATATTATCCGCACCCAGCACCACAACAACTTCAGCATCGCCCCATTTTATTGATTTAAACCCCATATGCGTTGCCGTCATCGAAGAACAACATGCCTTGTCAATTGTCATGGACTTCGTTTGTGGTGGGAGCCCTGCTTTTAATAGCGCTTGCCTTGCAACAATGGGAGCCACAAAGTCTTCATTCTCTGCGTGAATAGCGCAACCCATAAAGACTTCATCCACCTGGTCTTTCGGAACCCCAGATCTTTGCAGAGCTTCTTTAATAACTAATGCACCTAATTCATATGTTGGCGTTTCTCTCAACGTACCGCAAAATTTACCAAAAGCGGTTCTTACTGCGCTCACTACAAAAACATCTGTATCCACAGTTTCTAATCTCCTTTGTTGTAAACTTATAACTTCATTGTCACCTTTGTGCTGGCAAAGATAGAAAGCAAACTCATATTTCGGTAGAGCAACCGCTGAGGGTTGCTTTGATAAAACTTACCCCCCTATGGACCAAAACATCTTTTTCCCGTCTTTAGTGAAATCAGACCCTTTCATTGTCTCCGTTTTCTTTGGGTTTTCACATCCTCGCTGCTAGTTATATTTGAATTCACATAGCGGTGGCACGGTCGGATTCTCGCTAAAAAAATCGGCCAGCAACATCAATATTTGGTTCATTAACTTGAAAACATACAAAATCGTTATTCAACCCCTTTAGTTACGCCCCTCATAAAAATTTCAACAAAAGACTCCGATATCGC
>SDBS01003541.1_pt1 | contig 15323 bp, 44 predicted proteins | sample 2277091 | NCBI WGS metagenome assembly SDBS01 (sample SAMN10404972, study PRJNA504765) | marine sediment metagenome | isolation source: marine sediment core GS10_PC15, 163 cmbsf | place: Arctic Ocean: Southern Knipovich Ridge | collected 2010 | reverse complement strand
GATTATGAAGAGGTGATTGGATGATGGTTAATGTGCCTACAAAAGATGTTGGTGAGGTTAAGGATAAATTTGGAGAGGTTAATGTTAAGAGAACGCTTGAAGATGGGAATGAGGAATATATAAAAGGGGAGTTGGGGATTGATGTTAACTAAAAATTCTAAGAAAATGATACAAATCGGTGGAAATGATACAAATCCACAGCCAAAATCAGTAAATGATACAAATCTAAAAGACATTAAAAAAGGTGAAAGTTCACAGGGTTTACTCAATAAGAATCAGAAAAAGGGAAAGTGCGAAGCAATGATATACGATACAAATGATACAAATGATACAAGTGATACGGACGAGTGTATCAAAAGTATCATTTGTATCACGTATCATGACGTTGTACAGAGACTTGGGAAATCACCTAAAATTAAGGTATTTGGTTTACTACTCGATGGTAATAAAAGAACCTACGATGAGATAGGAAAAGAGACAGAACAGAAGCCAGGATATGTTAGAGTTTTAATGAATCGGATGAAAGATCACTTTGAAGAAGTTGATACAATTAATGGGAAGAAGACATTTAAATTATCACCACTAGGATTACAACAAATACAAAATAAACTACAGAATTATGAGAACACACAAAAGTCTGCGATAAATGACACCAAAAAGAGAATAAAACAAAGGGATGAGTTAAAAAAATTAAAGGAAGATATTAGTAAGAGTCTTGATGATATGAATCCTAAAATAGAGGGAAAGATTATTACTATTGATTTTAAAGAATTATTATTATATAATCAAGAACTAGCGGATAAATTATTAGACAATCCATTAGAAGCGATTGATGAAATTAAAATACATTATGATGAGTTGGGGGTTACTGATGTTAGATTTATTAATTTACCAAATACCCAAAAGAGAACAGCCGAGGGAATAAGGTGTAAAGATATTGATAGACTTTTAACTATTGAAGGTAGGTGTGTTTCTCTATCTTCACCAAGGCCCGTAGTAATTAATGCGAAATTTGAATGTCCAAGCTGCGGAACCATAATATCAGTATTACAAATAGAATAAAAGTTTAAAGAACCGAGTAGATGTTCCTGTGGAAGAAGAGGTGGTTTTAAAATTATATCAAAGGATTTACAAGATTCATCTAATGTTGTGATAGAGGACTTACAAGATAACACAGAGAATCCGAACACACAGAGAATTAATGCAAGAATACAAAATTGGTTAGTAGAGAATGAACACATTGGAGTTTTTAATTTGGGTGATGAGGTTAAAATAACTGGGATATTAAGAACCGTAGAATCTTTTGATAGAGGCATCCCAACAATTAATCTTGGATATTTATTTGAGGTATTAGATGCTGAGAAGAAAGAAGAAGAAGTGTTAGTTGAAAACTTTACAGAAGAGGAGAAAGAGAAGATAAAAATTATGTCAGAAATAGTTAACAAAGATGGGATGAGTGAGATAACAGAATCTTTTGCTCCAGATGTTTTTGGATATGAATATGTTAAGAATGCAATAATATTACAAGCATGTAATAAAAAGAACCAACCCAAACAATCTTCTACTAGAAATAAACAAAATATTTTATTAATAGGTGACCCCGGTATTGCTAAATCTGTTCTTTGTAAATATGCAATGGCTGTAACTCCTGGGAGTAGGAAGGCTGCCGGTGGGGGATCATCTGCTGTTGGTATTACTGCATCAGTAGTTAAGGAAGAAGAGAGTATGGGTGGTTATAGAATTGAGGCCGGAGCATTACCATTAGCAAAACAATTATTATTTCTAGATGAGATGAATAATCTTACAGAAGAAGATAAACCAAAACTACAAGAAGCAATGAGTGAACAAATGATTTCAATTAATAAAGCTAATCTTCATGTTAATTTAAAAGTAACTGCCGGAGTGTTGGCAACAGCAAATCCAGAGAAGGGACATTTCATTGAAGGGATTCCTTATAATAAACAATTCAATATACCATCCCCAATCTTAAATCGTTTTGATGTTATTTTTATTATGAAGGATATTCCAAATAAAGAAAGAGATGAAGCCATTGCAGATATTATGATTAAAAGAAAACGTGGAGAAATTAAACCAAAGTATTCTATTGATGAGTTGAGAAAGTTTTTTGCTTATGTTAGAAATTCTGAAGACCCAACCATAAGTGATAAGATTGCTACTAGATTAAAGGAGATATATTCAGATTCTCGTAAGACAAGAAACGCAGATGTAATTATTAATCCAAGATTTATGGAAGCTCTTAATAGAATGATTGAGGCATCAGCTAAGATGAGATTATCTAAAGTTGTCGAGGAGAAAGACATTAAGAGAGCTTTAGTTATATTATCTGAATCACATTTTAAATCTAATGAATATAAAAATTTTGAGTTCGGAGGAGTGGAATAATGACAGATAGATGGAAAGATTTTCAAGACAATGTAAGAAATTTATCTTTAGATAAATTTTCTAATTCTACTAATGAAGAAAAATTAGACACAATAAAATGGATGTTTGATTATAATAAACTTTGGAATAGTGAGATAAATACAAAAGAAAAATTATTAAGAAATATAAAGAAATGTGGAAATAAGTCTTTGGATAATTATGAAAGGTTTAAGTCTCAAATATTCCTAGCACATGAATCTTCTAGATATGGCAACAGTACAAGTTTTTTTTCATCTGAAGATAGGGAAAGAACAGAGATGATAAAATTGGCAATAAATAACAATACAATAAATATTAAGGATAAAGATGTTTTATATGGGATTCTATCTTCTGATGAAAAGTTTCAAATGACACAATTCTTCAATGAGACTGGTAAGATTTTTAGAGTTAATAGTGAGATACTTATGTTATTAAGAAATACTAAATGTTTTATTAAATATAGTAAGTCCCCATATTCTGATATGTTTATATGCACAGATGGTTTGTTTTTTGACAATATAGAAATATTTGGTATAATGGTAAGAGATAGAATAGTTAGTGGGGTTAATGATACTTCAGTAGACACATGTGGAGGATTAAGTATAATAGCATTTGGTAGAGACTCATCTGATGGAGAATCTGTTTGGGTTATAGATGCAATATTGGAAAGTGATGATGGGATGAAAAGGTATAATAATAAAACATTAAATAGACTAAGAGATAAGCGTGATATAGATGATGAAACTGATAATCTAATAAGAACTGAAGCAAAAAGAATTGTTATAAATTTTCTTAATTTAATTAATCATCCAGAAGTAGAATTAGTTAATCATTCGATGAAACTATTAAGAGATGCTAGGGTTAAGAAAGGCAGACTTGGAATTCCAGATAGTGTTGAAATAAATTTAACTGGCAAACTCAAACGATACATAAACGAGACTATGAAACAGAATGAAAAAGCATGGGAGCTCGGCCATCGTTTCTGGGTACGAGGTCACTGGATGGAATTTAAACATGCACGTTATAAAAACAAACAAGGACAGAAAACCTGGGTACTACCATTTATTAAAGGTAGAGGAGAATTAATTAAGAAAGATTATTATGTCGGGGAGAAAGAACAATGCTGGGAACATGAAAAGCAAATGATTAAAATCGTTACAGAGTTATATCCAGAACATGAGATTAAAAAACATGATAGAACGACTTTAGATGGATTAGAAATTGATTGTTATATCCCAGAACTTAAATTAGGATTTGAATATAATGGTAGGCAGCATTATGAACATATAGAATTCTTTCATAAAACAAAAGAGGATTTTGAAAAGCAAAAAGAAAGAGATATTGAGAAGATGAAACGAGTTAAAGAGAAAGGAATTAAAGTTATTGTGATTAGATATGATGAGGCTGTAACTAAAGAAATAATCCAGGAGAAAATCAAATGGTGATTGAAGATTCAAGAAAGAAACAATTTAAAGATGCGTTGGAACACATAAATGTAATGAAAAATAAATCGGTAGTATGTATAGAAGATATAAATTATCTATTAGATGTCGGATCTAGATTATTAATGACATTTGAAGATATGGAAAATTCAAGGGCAAAATGGAGGATTAGGGCTGAGACAGCCGAATCAAAACTAAAATGAAACAAAAAAGAGATAGATGCCCATATGAAACATCCCAACATAATTGTGTTCATAAGGCGATGGCAATACCTTTGACTAAAAAAAGTCACCCCTGCGGCCATTCTAACCAAGATGATTGTGATCTCTACTGTGAATATGATGAGATTAGAAAGTCTTGTGAGAGAGCTTCTAAGGGCGAATTAAAGCATAGTGGTGAAGAGGATGACAATGACTGAACATTGTTCAAACTGCGGTGAGTTGTGCTGCGGTAAAATGAAGATAGAGGTAAGGAAGGGATCATATAAATCATTCTGTTCAAATTGCTTTGCTCTGTTCCTACCATTGAAGATAAAAGAGATTAGAAAAATCCTGAAACAAAATAAATATGGTGTTACTTGTTAATTACAACACAAGTTTAAATAGTATTAAATACTACTAAATATATGAAAACGCAAATAAAAAAATGGGGAGATTCAAATGTTCTGGTTTTATCACCAGAGTTTATGAAATACCATGGTGCGATTGTAGGTGATTGGATTGATATGAGTGATTGTATAATAATCTCCGATCAATTAAAAAAGGTGAAAGAAAATGAATTGGAATAGTTGGCATAACTCAATAGCAAGAGAAAGGGCAAAGTTGCCCAAAAGGATGCCAAAGAAGTTGAGAATTAAAATTGCAAAAGCATTATCTATCATTGCAGCCCTACCATTGTTTACTTCATGGTTATTTTTAATATCTGTACCAATGATGATCCCAGTTAAACCAACTCTCTGGGCTAAAGATAAAATTAGATATTTTAAAGAATGGGTGAGTTTAAGATGATAGCAACATTGAAATATTATAGGAAAGAAGATAGCCGACTTAGAAGATTAGTTACTTATAGAGATTTATTACCCATTGAATATAGAATCAAAGTCTTTCCAGTTGAGGTGAAAGAATGAAATTTAAATGTCAGAGTTGTGCCAATGTAGTTGATAAATGTGGTAACAAATGCACAATATGTAGTACATTAATTACTTATCATAACATAATAAGAGGAACAGAAGAACAAAATCTAAATAAAATGGAGGTAAATAAAATCGAAGAAACTGAAACACAAAACACTGATTGGTTAAAAGAAGAAGCTGAAGCACTAAAAGCAAATGCATTTGATGGGGAACGAAAACCTGCTCTAAAATTAGAAGAGAATAAGCTTGTTACTATGACTATTGACTTTTCTGTTCCATTCCAAAAATGGACTGATGATGAAGTTATTAAAAAAATCATACCAGTTAAAGTTGGCGAAGTTGAATTAGTTTGGTGGCTTAATGTTAAAAACCCAATTTATGGCGAGATCATAAAGAAGGGTGCAGAAGGTCAAACTGTATTCAAGGTAATGCAAACAGGAACACAGGATAAAACTAAGTATAATTTAGTTGAAGAAGATTAATTAACTAGGGAAAAAGAATATTATTATTAACCGGCTTTGATTTAGAGCCGGATCATACTTATCCCACTAGGGATATTGGTTAATTCTGCGGTTTCGGCCGCAAGTAATTCACCTCTTTTTTCCTCCCCCATCGAAGGGGAGGTTTAAAATCACAAACAAAATGGACAAAAAAACAGTAAGAGAACTAATGACAAAAGCATTCAAGGAAGGAATGAAAACTCACATGTGTGAGGATTATCCTATGCGATTGTACATAGAATGTGAATTGAGAAAGGCAACACATAATGGTAAGTCAATACTGGGCAAGAAGAATAGAAAGAGAATATAAAGAAAAAATGGAAGAAGAATTTAATAGAGAAGAAGCGTTGAAAAAGAAAGCCGAAGTCAGTTATAAATTAAATAAGGAGAAAGAATGAAACCATTTTATATTCCGAAAGATAAACAGAAACCAAGAGACTTCAAGGATGAGTTCTGTGATGAATCAGATGGAAAATTAGTTTACATTTGCAAACATTATGGTGGAGAATTCTGTCCAGATACTTGCAGTTATGCAAGGGCAGAAGAATTAAAATCAAGGGAATGGGTTCCTGATTATCAAATATGAGATGCATTAATACGTCCTATATCAATAAGGCGTCGTTGGAGGTACAGAATGAGGTTTAATATATTTAGACTTAAAATATGGATGTTAATACATATGATTATGATGAACATATTTTTAATATATATAATGGATTTTAGTAATTGGTCTATTTTAATAAATATATTTACACTATATTTTATAATTTGCATAATAGAAGAACTAAATTCGTCAAATGTCCAGATTGCGTCGCAGGAGGAAGGGAAATGAAAGTCTTAGAATTATTCTGTGGATATGGGACTGCAAGTTTTGCACTAAAGCAATTAGGAATAGAGTTTGAGATTGTAGGTTATTCTGATATTGATAAGTACGCAAACCAGATATTCTGGAATAATCATTGGAAGAATGTAAAGCCATTAAGGTTCACAAACAATCCACCAAGAGAGTTAGGAGATGTAAAAAATATTAATCCGAATGAATTAGATAACTTTGATTTATTAACCGGAGGATTTCCATGTCAAGCATTTTCTATAGCAGGCAAAGGAAAAGGGGAAGATGATGATAGAGGTAGATTATTCAAGGAAATTATTAGAATTGCAGAGATAAAGAAACCAAGATATATGTTATTGGAAAATGTAAAAGGATTATTATCTGATAGGCATAAAAAAACATTTGAAAAAGTGTTGAGTGAGTTAAGAAGGATTGGCTATCATGTTCATTGGAAGGTTTTAGATACAAAGAGACATGGGATCCCACAGAATAGGCGAAGAGTATTTTTTGTATGTTTCAGGGATCATGACGAATGGTTGGACTTTCAATATCCAAGAGATGAAGAATTAAAGTTAATGTTAGGGGATATTCTGGAGAAAAATGTAGATAAGAAATATTATTTAAGCGAAATACAGATTGCCAGATTACTTGCTTCTGGATTTAAACCAAAGCAAGTTTCTAACGCAACCAGGGCAGGCGGTAGGAATAGCCTAGATGGTAAGCATACATGGGATGTTGTTAAGGTTGGAAATGTTAATCCATCAGGGAAGGGTATGAATGGAAACGTATATTGTGGAGATGTTTCCCCAACACTCACCACTAACAAAGGAGAGGGAATAAAGATAATGTGCATAAATCCTAAGAAGCCCGATGGAACACAAACCTACCAGCAGGATAGAATATATGATGCAAATGGGATAATGCCAGCCATTTCTGCCGAGCTCAATGGAAGATTTAATATATTAGAAGACTCGACATTTAGAAGACTAACCCCAAAGGAATGTTTCAGGCTCCAGGGCTTTATCAATGATGAGATAAACATCGAAGGCATAAGCAACGCACAATTATATAAGCTAGCAGGTAACGGACAATCAGTAAATGTAGTTAAGAAAATCTTCGAGAATATGTTCCGTGAGACGCACTTTTTAAATAAGGAGAGTAAAACATGATAATAAAATTATGGCAATGTGGACAATGTGGAATTACAGATAGAGATAGAGCCTTGGTTGAACAATGCTGTGGAATGAAACCAGAGGGATCTTATAAATGTTCTAAGTGTGGAAAGCTATATAGTTTTAATCCAGAAAACCATAAGTGTTCGTCTAATCTAAAGACTGCGGAGAATCAAGAATGAGAAAAGTTGAAGGAATAACTAGACGAGTTCATCCAAAGAATGAAGTTTGGTATTTAAGAATAAAATCGGAAACTGTCTTAGATATTAAAACTCAAAATAAAAGAGAACGAAATATGTTAAATGCAATCAGAAAGATGCTAATAGCTTATAAGTTTCCATCTGACAAGATTGAATTAACAAATAGGAATAAGTATGTTAAAAATGTTCATGTATCTCAAGAAAAGTTATTAAAAATGAAAGCTAATGATAAATTTCCAGAAAGGGCATTAGGACACGTTGGAGTAATTGATGTGAAATTTAATACGACTAATCTAAAGAAAGACATATTATTTCGATGCTGCAATGATGAATGTGATTGCCACATGTTTCTAGGTGGAAGCGGTAAGCCATGTCCAGAATGTTCCCTAAATCTAAATAATACGAAGGTAGATATATGAAAGCTAAATATTATAAATGTGAAATATGTGGGGATATGGTTTACAAGGAATATTGGCAAGGCAAAATTATGGTCAGAGAATATAACCAAAGAATGAATGAAACAAAACCACATGCCTGTTCGCTTTCTCATGGTTCTGGGAAGGTGACAAAATGAAGAAATCTAGTCCAAAGAAAGACTATGGATATTATTGTGATTTGTGTGGGAAATTTGTATGTAAATATTTAGCTGAGTATAATGGGAACTTCATATTTGTCCAGGTTGGTAAGAACCTAAAAGAAAAGGATATTTGTTATGATTGTGCTAGATTAATTGCGGAGGGAGTATTAGATGAATTCTGAAGGAGAACAAATAAAAGTAATGCAGTGTCCATTTTGTATTCATTCAAAGGATAGCCCTAGATGTATGAATCAAGAAAGGGGAAAGTGTGCGTACTTTACAAGGAAGGTGAAAGAATGAGAAAAGAAGTAATAAAATGTCCAATGAAGGTTGTGAATATATTTCCTTATGGGGATGTCTTAGTACCAGACATTAAGAAGCTGAAAGAGAAAATGGCGACGTCAAAGACTTCAAAGTCGTCTACCGCTCAACTTGACAATAATAAAACTAAAACACCTGATTTACACGTAAAATCAACCGCCCAACAATGAAAGGATTTGAATATAAATGCACTTGTGATTGGTCAAAAGATGATGAGTATGGATTTATTCCAAATACAGAATGTCCTGCTCATGGTAAACAAACTAAAGAAACAATATCGAAAGGAGTACCGATAAGATAGTTAGTACGTCTACGCCTTAAATTACGAAAATGAAAAACAAAATTAAATGGGGTAAACCAGATTATAAAAATCGCTGGGGGAAAGTTTCTGAAAAAGAAGTAGATAGACATTGTTTAGGAGGAACAAGTTGTGGAGATATAAAAATTGAAAAACAGGTTATTGGAAGAAAGGTTATCTATTCTGTATTTAGACTTTACAAAGAAGGAGAATTAATTAGGGGATTAGAAATGTTATCACGTGAGAAATTAATAGATGAGTGTAAGAAGATGGAAAAAGAATTAAAAGAATTAAAAGAGGATTCGCATAAGAACTAAAATGGGAATAAATATGGAAGAAGTAACAAGAAAGAAAAACGAGTTTATGAATTCGATAGATAAACTGCTGACAGAAAGTAATGTTAGAACTGAAGATGCTACTAAGAGGATGAATGAATTAAATAGACAAGCTGGAAAAAACCTACAAGAGTTATCAGCATTGCTTTCGTGATTGGCTTGATAAACGATGGAACTAGAAAAACAAATATTAATCATTGCAATACCAATAATTGGTATAATGATTTATACAATAATAGATGAATTAAATTTTATCTATTCGCAGTCCAAAGCTACTACGTCACCACTCAGAGATTAATACAAAGCTTTATATATAAACATATATACATATAGATATGGTAAAAACATGCGAACACAACATAACAAGAAAGCTTTACTTCCAGCGAGGAGGAAAGTGGATAACAACAGATCATTCAATTTGTGAATACTGTAACAAGATACTAACAAATAAACAAGAGGAATACAATGAATAAAACACACAAAGAATTTATGAAAGAAGCTGCGGATGCAAATTCACTTCCAGCACAAACTCAAAGAGCATTAGCTCCAGAGAGTGATGAGGACATTTCAATGTACGCTAATCAAAGTCCTACATCACCAGGGGTAAACGAGGGGGCAGACAAAAAAACTGCCGGAAGTGATGTTCCAGCCTCTCCCGCCCCTGAGGACGACTTAATTAACGACGCAAACTGTGAAGGAGACGAAAATGAAGATTAATTTATCAGATTTCCTATTTCTACCAATATTTATATTATTAGTTATGATAACTGGATATAAGAGATGGGAATTTTATGCCATGTTAATTATGATTGGAGCATGGGGATTGAGACTTTATTATGAGGGGCTACATTTTGACGACGCAGTTTATACCACAGACGAAACGGAGGCTAAGAAATGAGATATGATTTAATATTTTACTTTTTTGCAGTAATGAATGTGATAGGTTCGTTTATATCACCAAATGAAATTAGTTCTGCACTTGGATGGTTTTGTGCAATAATTTATTGCTTTGGATATTATAAGTTCGTATTAGAAAAGGAAGGTGAACAATAATGGAGAATGAAAAATTAATACTAGAAGCATTAAGAATGTTATTATGGGAGAATCATAGAAAGTGGGAATCTATTAATTTAAAACATGGTGGCGGTGGATGTGTTGAAATAAATGAAATAGTAGACTTAGTAGCTAAAATAAATGACGTACTACAAAAAGATGGCGAATAAATTAACCTTAAGTGACTTTGGACAGATGGGAGATTGTGTCTGTGGTGATGAACATGATGAAAGAGCACAACTATGGTTTAAGGAAGTATCGGTTAAGGAATTTATAAGTATGGCAAAAAGTAAAATAATATCAGAGCAGGGAGCATCGGATTATATACTAAATGGTAATAGAGCCGTTGAGATAATAGACGAGCTTGCAGGCGACGCACTTGTATCAGGAGATGAACAAAATGCTTAGACATCGTATATTGCTTGGAATATTAGTACTTTTTCATATAATGATAGCAGTTAATCGTGCATTAGCAAACGATTTACCAATGACAATTTGGTGGGGAATTGGAGCAATAATTCAAGTAATATTATTATCTATTGTTGTATTAAGCGACGCAAAAGGAGGCTTGGACGAATAAAATGGATATACATAAAAGATTAGAAAATATAATGAGAGAAACTATGAATCCGAGAGATCAGAAAGCAATGATGCAAGCATTGGAAATAAGAAGACAGGATCCAGTTGTTCAGTTATCAATAGCAATGTTTAGAGATTCAATGATGTTTAGAGATATGGCACAGTCAATGATTTTAGATATGAGTTGCAAGTTAAAAGAATCTGAAAAGAAGATTGAAGAATTAAATGAAAGATTAGATAGGGCATTAGAATAATGGTAAAAAAAGATTATAAAGAAATAAAAATAAATAGAATAAATGATTTACGTATCGGTGATATAACATTTACAAGTGATGCATACATGGGAACAATAATTAAAATTGGAGAGACATTACTACACAAGCACCCATTTGTAAAGGTTATGTTTATAATAAAATATCCAGGATGCAACAATTCATATACAGAGAAATTCAAAATAATTTACGAAGATAATTTTATTGCTGGTGAAATTGTACTTAGACAATCACGCGAAGCTTTATCAGGAGAATCACAATGAGATTAAAGATAAGATATTCGTTATATAATGAAAGATTCTTACGGAAAAAGATAGGAGAAGCGGAAGCGTGGTTTGTTGGATGTGAAGGATATACAGAACTTATGATACTAATGGATGATAATGGAAAGATTTTCTCAATTGAAAGATGTCATATAATTAGTGGTAAATGGATTAAAGACGACGCAATCTTAGGACAGGACGTAACTAAGGATTAATATGGTGAAAAAAAATAAAACTAAACAAAAATACTTGGACTCTAGTAAGAAATGGAAAGCAGAGAATAAAGAAAGAGTAAAAGAGCAGAAGAAAGAATGGATTAATAATAATCCTGAGAAAATATCACAATATCGTGATAACAGAGAGTTTGGTGGGATGTCTCAGGAAGTTCTAGAAAGAGATAACTTTCAATGTACTAAATGCGGAATGTCTCAGGAACAGTCGATAATTCTATTCAATAATAAATTATCTGTACACCATGAAGATGGTAATGGTAGAAGGAAATCTTTCAAGAATAATGATATTAATAATCTATATACAATATGTATGAGATGCCATAAGATATTACATCACAAAAGAACTATGAATGAAAGATGGGGAGATTTAATTAAGCAAGATGACTCAGATTGGAGATACCCAAAGTTAAGAGAATTGGTTGATGAGGAAATAAATAACGGATTAAGTGTAAAAGATGCTAAGACCAAAGTATCAAATGATACTGGAATGGGCTTTAGTTCAATAGACCACAGATACTATATGAAAAAGAAGTTCGTGAAGTTGGGAGCTAACGAATAATGGAATTTGAATTACAGAAAGATTTTGAGAAAGCAATAAGAAAAAGGCAAAAGAATGATCCAAAATGCTTAAATCCAGATGATATAGAAAAAGCATTAGGATTAGCAATGAAAACCATAATTAAAGAAAACGTCGCAGTTTCGGAGCAGGGCGTAAGTGAGGATTAATATGGCAAAAACAAAACAAAAATATTTAGATACTAGCAAGAAATGGAAAGCGGAGAATAAAGATAGAACAAATAAAACAAGACGTGAATGGGCTAAAAGAAATCCACATAAAGGCAAAGAATCAAACGACAACCATAGATTTGGTGGTAATGTTCAAGCAGTTTTAGAAAGAGATAACTTTGAGTGCCAGGATTGCGGAATGTCACAGGAACAACACATGATTATCTTTAATAAAAGACTAGATATACATCACATTGATGGCTCTGGCAAGAACACACCTAAAGAAGATAAGAATAACGATATGTCGAATCTAATCACATTATGCCACAGATGTCATACAAAAGTTTCAAATATAGAAAGAATGGAACAAAGGTGGGGAGATTTAGTATCACAGGACGATTCAGTATGGAAGTTTCCACAGATAAGATATTTAGTTGAAGCAGAAATAAAGAATGGTTCTGGAATTCAAGAAGCGAAGAAAATCGTTTGTAAAAATACTGGCATGGGTTTTTCTAGTGTGGATCATAGGTACTACATGAAGAAAGACGCCAACTGCACCAAAGACGACGAGGTGGACAATGGATAAAATAAAAATAGTATTAATCATAATAATAGTTGTTAGTTTTATAGGATGGATGACATATGTAATGGATGGGGACCACAATAGATACTTAGAAAAAATAGACAAGAAGGCTCATGGTATATGTGAAAAGGTTGATATGAATTATTTATCTCATATAGAGGGATTCTTTGGGAAATGGATAGTTTCTTGTTATAATGATAGAACTGAAGCAATTGAAGAGGTTACGTTTAAATGATATTCCTATACTGCGTGGAGGACGTCGAATAATGGTAGGTTGTGGCAAAAAGATGAGAAAAGAATTCTCTAAGGGAGTTATTGTTTTTTGTGGTGATTATAATTCTAAAGATAATTATATTCATTTATGTAAAGAATGCAGAGATAAGAAAGATGCCAATGCACTGGCAGATGACAAATATACGTTAGAATTAAAAAAACTACATAAGGGATGTGGAAAAGAACTTTTACTCGAGAGAAAATGTGGAGAGGATGCAGATTTATTATTGTGTGGAGAATGTGGGGATAAGATTGAGGAATTAAAAAAGAACGCAAATGTATTGGAGGCGGTCGAATGAAAGAATTATTGATTGGTGTATTAGGATTAACAATTATAATTGCTTTTGTATTTTGCATTCAATATTGGTTTATTAAAAGCGCAGTTAAGGTTTTATTAGAACCACACTTTAAGAACGCAAATGTATTGAAAGGTGAAACTAATGAATAAAATACAAGAAGAAATGAAAGAGGATGAATTATGGGATTGGTTTTCTGATAAATATGGAAGTGAATGTTATGAACAAGCAGAAAAAGAAATTAAAGAGAAATATAAAGATATGCCATGGTATAAAAAGATGCTTTATAATAATGATCATTTCCAAGAAACATTAAAAAGAACATCGAAAATATTAAATAGTAAATTTAGAGACGCAAATGTTGGGACAGACGTCGGAGGTTCAGAATGATACCACAAAAAAAGAAGATTATGTCAGAAATTAAAAAGATGCAGAAATATAATGAGTCTGTTGATGCCGACCCTGTTGCAAAAAGGTTAGTATACTGTATGTCTGAATTGCTAAGATGGTGCGTTGAAGATACAGTTGGATGGCAGAACCCGTTAGAAGAAGCCATCTCTCATTCTAGCATATTGAATGACGAGTTAAAACTGAAGGAGAAAGATGAATTGATTGCAAAACTTGAAGAGGGAATAAGTGACGAGATTGATAATCTTCGAGAAGAACTAAAACAAATAAAGAAAAAAAACAAATTATTAGAAGAAAGGGATAAAGATTTCCAGAGGAATTTTGAGGCTGATAAAAAGATTTTCAAGAATCAATTAAAAGAAATTAATGAGTTAAAATCAAAATTAGGCGACGCAGTTCATGCGAAATCAGAAGGTGGTGGAAAATGAGTTTGAAAAAAACAATAATTCTTACAGGATTATTAGTATTTGTGTTTATGTCATTGTTATATTTTGTTCCAAAAATATATGACAATTACCAAGATTCAGTAAAAGAAAGAGAAGGTTATTATGATTGTATGATTGGATTTGCAACAGACTATTGTTTAAGTATAAATCTTTCCAATGCTACATATTACGGAAATGGATTTGTACCATACCAATATTTTAAATGTCATAATCCAGATAAGAGGGTTTATGATACTGATGATAAATATCTACTAACAGAACAAGAGTTAAAAGATTGCGACGTGAAAGTAGCCTTTTCAGAAACTAAACAAAACGGAGGTTCAGAATGAAATTAAATAAATTAAACTTAATAGTAGCATTATTAGGATTTGTGTCATGGATAATTTCTGGTAGTGAGATTCTATTCAAAATGATTGTTGCATCTTTTCTATTAATGATACTAACTAACGACGTAAACCGAGACATAATATGAATAATATTATAGAATTAACAAATGGGCAAGTTATAATTTCTGGTGGTAGATATTATAAGGTTAGAGTTTTTAAGAGAGGGGATTCTTTTGAAAATGAGTATGATTTAACAATGTTAAAATTATTAACTAACAGAGAAAAGCGTTTCGCTTTAAGAGGAAACTAAGTAACATGGAATGTAAAACTTGTAAAATTAAGGAAAGAGAAGGCAAGAATGATATATGTAGCTCTTGTAGATTGAAGAATTGGAGAAAAGATAACCCAGATAAAATTAAGGCATATTTAAAGAGATCAAAAGAACATAGACTAGTAATTTCGAGGGCATATTATAAAGAAAATAAGGAAGCATTAAATCTTATGTCAAAGCAATGTAGGCAGAAAAATGGATATGCTTATGAAAAGACTCCAGCTAGAAAGGCAAGGGCTAGGATAAGAGTAATGACTAATAACAAATATCCACTAAAGGGTAATGATTGTATATTTTGTGATAA
>SDBS01003540.1_pt1 | contig 15326 bp, 16 predicted proteins | sample 2277091 | NCBI WGS metagenome assembly SDBS01 (sample SAMN10404972, study PRJNA504765) | marine sediment metagenome | isolation source: marine sediment core GS10_PC15, 163 cmbsf | place: Arctic Ocean: Southern Knipovich Ridge | collected 2010 | reverse complement strand
TATTATATATTAAATTTATATAAAAGTACATAAAAAAATAAAATAAAATATATATACTATGAGAGTATAATTAAAAAGTATATATAAAAATAAAATAAATTTTAATTAATAAACTTTTATATTTAATAAATAAAAATATTAATTAAATAAAAATATTTATAAAGTACTATACCAGTTTGGTATAATTTTTAATATACCCTATTGGTATAGTTAAAAGTTCTAACCCCGTCGCAGAATTCCGGGGCGGTAAAACCCCGTCCAGTCTAAAGAAGTAATGCTGCTTAAACCAAGTCCAGGAAAGGGCGGCTGGTAAGATTGCTGCCGCTGCAGGAAGACTGTCTAGATTCAAAAAATCCGGTTGGGTATACGGCTAGAGTTGGCGCACTTCTTGAGTTCACGAAAAAGATGACTACATCCCCAACCTTCGGTTGGAGCGGCTAAAGTACCATACATTATTATTAATAGATGGGTTGAATTAAATCAGGGTCTTATAATGTGCCAGCTTCTTTATTATATCATTCAAGGGGACGAAGCAGCTGCTTAGACACGCCTGCGCACACACCACACTAAATATACACTCTATATAGTATAATATAAATAATAAAGTTTTAACAACTAGAATAGTATTGTATATAGCAGCATAAGAATAGTTATTTAAGTAAAGAAAGAGTTTGCAAATGAGATTCTGGTCTAGTATTCTCTAACTTACGTTAGTGTGTCCCCAGGCGTGTGTAAGCGACTGCCTCGTACCACCTAATTACAATGTGGCAATATTTGTCACTCGCCAAAACCGATAGGTTTGGTTTGCTCTCTTCTTAATGCAGAAGCAACAAGACCCCCCAACTTTAACAGTTGCAGCACAACCCTTCCTACTAGTTATATAGGTAGGCTAACGGCGTATAATAATTTTGTTTCAAATTGGTTGTATACACTGGCAGCCCCTATGTGATATAATCTACCCAGCCGCGTTGGAGTAACAAAGATGGTAGGACGTCGAGGATTTCTCAAAACTTTAATAGCTGTTGCACTATTACCAGTTGCAGCATTGAAGAATTTACTTGAACCTAAACCACGATGGAATCATAGTTTAATTAAGTCTAATCCTCGTTGGGTACAAGCAACTTTAGCTACTACTCGAATGAAAGACCATATTATTATGCGAAAGGGCTGGACTAAAGAACAAAAAGCTATGTGGAAAGATTGGTTTACACTGAGGAGCTTTTAGATGGCGAAACGTAAAGCCTCTAAAAAGAAGAAGAAAAGCAGTTTGAAAAATGACCCTAATGCACCAGAATTGGAAGATGACCGTGTTTTCGACGGGACTGATGGCCCCCCAATTGCAGATGGTTTTCAGGTAGGTGATTCACCATCTCCCTTGTCAGGTAGGCCACGTGGTGCTTGCATAACAGCAGCATTAAAAAGAGCTTTGGCTGAAGCAACTGAAGAAGGAGTTCCCTTTATCCAAGTTTTAGTTGAGATGGCCCGAGACAAAGCTGTTGACGGGGACTTCAAATTTTTCAAAGAAATTTACGATAGGATTGAGGGCAAGGTTCCCGACTCGATACAGGCCAAAACTCAGAGCGAGCATGTTATCATACGAAAGGGTGAAACTACACCAGTTAAAACTAAAGAGGAGGAAAATTAGATGGCAGTACCAGGAGCAAGCAGAAGTACATATGGCAAGGGCCAAACACCAAAGAAGCCTCAGCCTAAATCTTTACCAGGTAATGGAAATAGAGGTATCCGTGGCTCTACAGCGAAACGGACCCCCACTCGCAAATTTGGATAGCGAAGGGGTCTGGGACATTTCATTAGACTACGCGATAAGTCAGTCTCAAGCTGACTTCATGGATGATGACACCCATCGACATCCTGGTTTTGTAACTGGGTTTGGCGGTGGTAAAACCTATTCGGGCCTTATGAAGTCCATTGACCTTAGTTTGACAAATAGAGGCACCCCAATGGTTCTGATGGAACCTACTTACGGTATGATAGAGAGAATCCTCTGGCCAACCCTGTTTGACGAGATTCTGCATCCTCGTGGAATTCCTTATGAATTTAATAAGACCTCTAAAACATTAAAGTTCCCTTGGGGATCAGAATTCTGGTTTAGTACAGCTGAGAACCCTAAGCGTATCATAGGTACAAAGATATCTGGAGGTTATGTAGATGAATGTGGACTTATACCTGAGATTGCCTGGAAGAATCTTAATTCCAGGATTCGTGACTCCAGAGCTAACCTATTTCAATTGTTTGCTACCTTTACTCCTGAAGTAGCTGGCTGGACCCATGACCGTTGGGGACGAGAGGAATTATATGGTGAACCAAATCCAAAAGGGTATAAAGTCTACCAAGGAGAATCTTCAGACAACTGGACTCTCGGAGACTACTCAGAACGACTTGCAGACGAGTGGGATGAAGACGATGCACAAGCAAGAATTCATGGAAGGTTTACAGCGGCTCGAAAGGGCCGGGTTTATTACACTTTCGACCCAAGAAAGAATGTAACAGCCAAAGCAAAATATGACCCAAAATTACCATTAGGGGTATGCTTTGACTTTAATACTAGTCCTGGTATGCATGTTGAACTAGTACAAAATCGCAAGGATCAAAATCGACTTTACGTAATAGATGAAGTCTTCAAACGTAATCTTACATTGGAAGACTCCTGCAAAATGATTATAGAGAAATATGGCCCTGCTCAAAAGGCCCATATTTATGTTTATGGAGATGCAAATGGAAGACACACAGCCAGCAAGACTACTCAGTATACCATTATCAAGGATATCTTCAAAAATGGCATGGGAGGAACCCCAGGATTTAGACACGGTATTAACATTAAAGTGCCGAACAAAAATCCCAGCGTATCAGATTCGGTTGGTTCGACAAGGGCAGCTCTTTGTAACGCGAAAGGGTACAGACGACTTCTAATCAACCCAGTTTGTAAAAAGTTGATTGGTGACTTTTATAATGTAAGAACGTCCGCGTCCATAGCCGAAGAAGGTGGCAAGGGTATTGCAGGTGATTCAAGCCTCATCCACAAGGGTGACCCGAATTTGACTCATGCATCTGACGCAGTTCGTTATTGGATATGGCAGATAGCACCCATTAGAGACCAGTTTAAGCGTCAGGTAGAACGTGCTAAAAAAGACCTAAAAAAGGCTATCTAAAATGGTCGTTCGCAGAGAATCTGAATCTACCTTAATTCCATTTGCCATCACATCAGTCAATATGAAAAATGTGATCAAGGATGCTCTGAAGAATGTTGGTGAGACTAAGAAATTCAAAGAAAGGTTAGACGAGACCCATAGTCTATATAAGCAGTTTGCACCACTCTGGAAGATGACCGGTGATGTTGCATTAGATAGAGTTACCACCAATGCAGATAAAGAACAGTACTTGATTCAGGGTACTTGTGAAGATGATGCTCTATTTCAAGAAAGAGTTGAAATAGCAAAATTCTTGCCAGAAACACCAGGTCTGGTAGCTGAATTTCTTGGAACAATTTACCAGCAGCCTGTTCAAAGGACTTTACCTGATACAAAGGGGGATGTTCTTACAGAGTTTATGGATGCTGCAGATACTGAAGAAAATCCAATGTCTGAAGTGGCCGAAAGAGCTGCTGAAATGGCATTAGTATTTGGGTCAGTTGACGCATTCCTGGATCATCCTGCAATAGCGTCAAAAAAGCCTTTTATAGCTCTTCTAACACCTGAACAACGTTTAGACTGGCAAGAAGACGAAAATGACAGGTTTGCTTGGGTAAAATACAAGACTGTCCACCGAGAGAAACTTTCTTGGCTTGGAGAAGTTGTCGATATTGAAGAATACCGTATTATCCAACAACCTACTGTATTGTTAGATGGTACGAAGATAAAGGGGACTATTACTAAATATAGAGCCTTTATGGTCGACAGAACTCAGATTATAGAAGTATTTGATGCAAAAGATGGTTTTTGGAAGTTCTTTGATACTTCTGCGCCAGGTACACTTGAGTTTACCCCAATTGAGTATGATTTTCATCGGTTGCCGGTACAGACTTTATATTGGAAGAAAATTGCAGTTGGTATTGGTGATCCTTGGGTTAAACCCCTTGTTAAGTCTGATATTAAGACTTTCTTAAAAGAATCAGACTTTGATTGGGATGTGTTTGTTCATGCTCATCCTAAGGCTCTTGCTCTACTCCATAGTACTGATGATGATGAAGAAGGTAAAGGAGCTCTTGACCGTATTAGTCTGGACACTAATGATGCAATACAACTTAATCCTGGTGATGCAGATAAGAAACCTGAGGATATAAGGTACTTGAAGTTAGAAACAGCTGACTTAACTTTGCAAATGGAGTCAATTGCCACTAGCCGTATATTAACTAGACGTTTGGCTGGTAAAGGCCCAGAATCAGACAAAACTGAAACATGGGGACATCCTGAGTCTGGAAAGGCTCTTGAAGTCCGTCATGACAAAAAAGTTAAGAATTTTGCTACTTTAGCTCGTCGTATTGAAACTTGGGAGTTCATGATCGGTGAACTTGTCATATTGGAAGCTGAACCGAATGGAGATGCTAAAGTTAAGAAAATGTCTATTAAATATCCCCATAGGTTTGATTTGCGTAGTGCAAACGAGTTGTTTGACCACCTTATCTTTGCTGAGAAGATAGGCTCTAAAACTTTGGTAACTGAAATGTCAGATTTGCTGGGGATTAGAATTTTGGGACATGGAGGTACACGTGAACTATATGAGATAATTCAGAAAGAAATTAAAGCTCGTAAGGGTAAATTACGTATGACTATTCGTGGTGATGATGGACTACCTGTCGTTATAGGAGGTGAAGATGATCAAGCTGAGCAGTTGAAGCCCGTCTCATTCAACGACCTTTCATTGGCAATGGAGAGAGCATCTCGTATTGGAGATGACCAGACTGTTGACGTTTTGAGAAATGAATTACTTGCTAGAATAGGTGGGCCTAAGGTACCGGATGTTGATCCTAACTTAATGCCAGCCAATATACGTCGTGATCAGGTAGATGCCCTGATTGAACAAGGAAAAGAAAGAACTGCAGGTGGCGGGGGTAGAAACCCAGTCACCTCTAAGGAGATTCCGGCATGACTTTAAAACCAGGGGAAACGGCACCTCCATCAACGCCGACTGATCGGGGTACTACTCCACCTCCCCCAACGGAGAGCACACCAGAGGCTATCACACTTGATCAAGTGAGAACTCTGATGACTGAGTCTCATGACGCTTTTAGAGAGTCGATTGGACTTAGTCCTGGACAGCGAATAGACCATGTGGTTCATGGTACTACAAAGAAGTTGTTCGGTATCCCGGATGGTAAATCTGCTACCGAGCATCTTGCTGAGTCAGTCGTCGCTGCCTTGAAGCCAACTCAAGAACCGCCTCCGCCGCCTAAGGACCCACCGAAAGATGGCACTCCTCCTGCGACTGATCCGGTTCTTTTGCAGACTATTACGGACCTGAGTACTTCAGTAAAAGATCTTAAAGAGGATAATCAGAGGAAGGATGCTGCTTTGGCTGAAAGAGACAAAGTAACAGATGTTAATACCATGATTGATAGTCTTGGTATTGATCCTAAGCTTGTTGCCTCCTTTAAGAGTCTTACAAACAATGGTTTAATTGATGGTATTGGCAAACCTAGTATTGAAGATGGTAAACTAGTAGTAGATACGGCAAATGGTAAAACACCGTTCAAGGAGAGTATAGAAACTTTCCTTAAGGCCAACCCGCATTGGCAAGGTGAGCATACTGCTCCTGGCTCGGCTATAAAGACCGGAGTGCCTGGTACTGCTCTACCAACTGAAATACAGACTGGGTCAGATTCGGTTGAAGCTAGAAGTACAAGAGCAACCCAAATGGCTTCTCATCCCAAGGAAGTTGGGGAGGCAATGGATAGCAAGATTAACGACCTTGCTGGTAACATAATGCCTGGGAAGCTGTAAGTTAGAAAGGTAAGCAGAAATGGCTGATAATGTAACTGCCTATTTGCCTGTTGTCGCTCAGAGACAGGCAATGGCAACATTCTTAGAAATTCTGTCTGTGTTGGACGAATTCTGGGGATTGATTGATTTTGTTCCTGATAGCACCCAGGGTGGTGACTTCTTGCACATTCCCAAGTTTGGTAAGCTGTCTGGTGGATTTGGTCGTGTTGATGCCCTGGGTACACTGTCCACCACGCAAACTACTAAGACTTCACTATTCAAGGATGCTGTGGCTGTTGTACGTCACAAGAGTCTGTTGGTTGAATACCATCTGATTACCGCACCCCGTGCTGGCATGACCTCTGAAATGTTCAGTATGGAAATTGGTCGTCAAATTGGTATTGAAGCTGCTAAGACCCTGATCGATGATATGTACAACTGTGCTATTGCATGTGCCACCTCGGTGGTAGATGACCATCATGAAGACGTATATGTAGATGACTCAACTGTTGCAAACCAGATTGACTACATTGCGAATATTCTTCAGGATGCGAAGTTCTTGCTTGGTGACTTGATGAACATGATTGATGTTTCGGTTGTTCGGTCTAAGGGCTGGAATGACATGACAAAGTCCAGCATTAGCACTACGTTCAACGTCCCTAATATCATGGGTGATGTCTATCGTGAAGGTCAGTTTGGCCGTGTCCTCGGCACTGACCACATTGTAGATGACCGGATTCCTACAGCGGCAGGACCCACCACTGCTAGCCCGACTAAGCAGCAGACGCTGTTGTTCCGGTCAAAGAGGAAGCATCCTGAAGGTCTTGCACCTTTCGTGATTAGCTTCCAGCGTCCTTTGGAAATTTGGGACCAGCATGTGCTTGGTCTGCAGAGTGTAAAGTTCCAGCGTCAGCCTGAAATGGCTTACGCAATTGGTATGAGGGGTAAGACCTGGGACGTTCCCAATGGTGGTGCTAACCCAACTGATGCGAACTTTAATCTTAGTACTAACTGGGATGATGCGTTTGACGACCACAAGGAAGTGGGCGTTATCCTTATTACCCATAATTAGATAGTGTGGTGGGTAGGGGCCTGTGTTGGGCCCTTGCCTACTACCTAACTAAGAAAGAAGAGGAAAAAATGATAAGGTTGAAGAAGACACAGGTGATTGTACAGTATTTGACAACTGGAGAATTACGAGTAACTCGTAAAGAGATGTTTGGTAAAAAGACTTCGGCTATTTCCTGGGAAACTAAAGAAGGTAAGACAATTATTAAGAGAGCCCAGGCACGAAGATTGACTGTCAAGGAGCTAGAAATTCTTTGGCCTATCCAACAGGAAATTAATCATCTTACGAAGACTACTCAAGGTGAAGCAGCTCAGAACTTTGATTTGGCTAAGAAAGATCTTCGTCAAAAGATGCGTCCACCTAAAAAATTCTTGGAAGAAGCTAAAGAGTTAATGGATGATACAGATACAACTGAAGATGAACTTGCTCACATTACTTTGCTGGTTAACTGGCTTACAAAGGGTTATCAAATTGTTGAACCAGCTGCCAAGAGAATTGCAGAGCTTAAGACTATACTTCGTAGGGTTGCTAAAGCTCATATTAGTAAGAAGGCTGACGATAAGGTCGAAGCTGACAAGTTGGCAATCCGAGCTCGCCGACGTCAGGAAAAGCTTGAAGAAATGAAAATGGACGAAGAGCTTAAGAATATGGAAGATGAAGGTCATGAACCAACTGTCATATTAGATGATACTAAAGATGAGGAAACCAAAGTAATTAAGAAAAAGAAACGTAAAAAGAAAAAGGCAGTTTCCAATGCCGACTAGAATTCCACTCTTAAGAGGTCCAGGGGGCAGACGACTCAGGTTGTGTGTTCGTAAGCCTGACTACTTTATGCGATATAGAGTAGAGGGTATATTCATGGGACCAGACTGGCGACAAGTCCAAGCTAGTGAGTTAGATGAACTCCTAGACTACAATTTGGATAGGTTAAATCGTCTTAATAATTTCCTTGGTGAATTTAAGGGAAAGACAGTCCTGATAATTGGTGCAGGACCTCAGTCTAAGCGATTGACAACAAAGATGGTAAAGCATCTGTCTGAGAAAGAGGATGTCATAATCTTTGGTGTAAACGGAATGCCAGCCTATTGCCGAGATGTATGGGGGCTAAACCCTGGTGAAGTCTTTGACCATGTTGTTGGTGCAGATGCTGTACACCCGTTTGTGTGGGATAAGTGGGGCTGGGATGATTGTGAGGGTGCTCGCATATGGCGTAAGGGTCGTATGATGAGTGAAGCATCCTTACCAGTCGTTTCTAGCCACAGTCCTTCTTTGGCAGCTGACCTTATCTATTATATTGATTCTGTCACTTGTTGCATCTCCCTAGCCGTCTTAGGACTAACAACTAAGTTTAGAACTAAGAAATGCTGGGGACCAACTAAAGAATGGGATCAGAATTTCTTGGTGGAGGCAAAAGATGGAAGAATCATCCTCATTGGCGTGGAGCATAATCGCAGGGACCATTGTTATACTGGCGACCCTAGATTTCTTCTGGATGACAGACCATACGAAGACTGGGGCGATATGGAACCAAGGAAAGACGCCCATAAACGTTTGTCGAGTTTTGCTATGGAGGTTGGCACAAACATTTACAATAGTGCTAGTTGGAGTCTTATTGATGCTCATCCTTCCGTTGATTTTGAAGAATTTTTGGGAATTCCTGATAAGTTAAGAAATAATGTTACGAAAGATGGTCAACCTAACCATGTTGTAAGTTGTTATAAGAATCCAGTTGCTGCAGCTAAGTATTTTGCTGCTATGGCAGATAGCCTGCCAACTGGGGAGTTGCCAGAGTTAAAGGACAAGTTTAAGGAGGATTCAGATGTCATTCGACGAACCACAGAAGACGCTAATCTTTGAACTGCTTGATTTGTTTCAAGGAGGAACGTTTGACTGGGTTGATTACAATACCTGGGTAGGTGGTCAGGTCACTTCTGTCCCGTTTAAGAATCAACTTGACTTTGCTCTTGTGACGACTCTGGTAACCGACACCATTGCAGCTATAGTAGCTTCAGGAGATGGTAGAGAAGCTCGTATAAAAACAGTTATTGCCGAGTACGATGATATCTCACTCGACACGATTGAAGTGGGGGCAGGCGGAGGTGGAGGAGCTTCAGGTGCTCGTTATAGTTCAAGCAAGCAGAAACGGCATCTGAAACAGTTGCTCCAGCGTCATATGGGTATTAGAGTTCGTATGTTCGGTGCTGCTCAAGGCGAAATTGGTGGTAACAATGTAAGGTCTATTAGGGTGACACGATAATGGCTGGATTAAGTAAACAACTTCAGAAGGGTCTAGGACGATTCACTAAACAGTGGTATCGTGTTGCCAATCGGTTTAAAGTTGACTATACTGTAGTAACAGACTTGACTGATGTTGCCAATAACAAGACTCTTTTCTCAGGTATATTCCTGAAGAAAACTCCTGCTGTAAAATCTCAGGAATTTGATATTGGCAGAACCGTGACAATCAAGCCTGGTGGTGGTACTCTATCTCAGGAAGCTCTGCCTATCTTTCTTGTGAGTAGAGAATCTTTGAAGACTGGTACTACCTATCATGAACCAACCAAGTTTGATACATTTGTTGAGACCGGTACAACCGAACCTAAATTCTATATCAAAGATATTGAAACGGTTGGTGAGGATGCTGCTGCATATCGGTTGACAGTAACGACAATCTTTAATGAACATGCTGGAGGCCACCATGGTGGATGAAGTAGTTGAAGCTTTCCCAGCTGTTCTGCAAGACTATAAGCAGAAGACAAACTCTATTGGAGTACCAGTTGGTGATGAACTGAAGTATATGTCTGCTTCAGATCATAATATCATTGCTGAGACTCTTAAGGCAATGTCCAGAGCTTGGCGTGCAACCGCCATGTTGGCATTTGCCCCACCCGCCACAACCGCACTCAATAAGATTGCTTTCAGGTTGACAGGTATTCTAACAAATGGTATACCTCAGGGTAGCCCAACTATGAATACTGATGTTGCTAAAGCATGGGCAGCTGCAGTTGAGGCTCTTGAGATTGGTGGAGATACAACTGGAACAGCTTCAGCAGCTTCAGGAGCATTTGGAGTTGGTCGTGGTATTCTTCAAGTTACAGGTGCTTTCGTAACAGGTAGGTTATATAACTTTGCCTCAAATGGGTCGTTTACCACACTTGCATCTGGTACACTCTTGCCTCAGGCCATTGGGTTAAACAGTAATTTCGTTTACATTGATATGGGTGGTAGAGCTATATTTGATAACTCTAGTATCCAGGTTAATGCATCTGGTGTGGTAGGTATTAAACCAGGTGCTAATTTAAGCTTAGGTAATGTCTTTATAAGTAATACCCTGACTGTCGGGGGTATTGCACTATTTTTGAAGACTATTACTGCTAGTACTCAGTTCCGTCTAACAGAGAGTACTTTTGCTACCTTAACGGGTAATGTTAGTAATTTTCTGACACCTGAAACATCTAACTTAAGAATGTCAACAGATGCAGAATGGAATGTAACTGGTCTAACAAATGGTGTAAACGGCCGAGTTCTGTTTATTACAAATGTAGGTAGTCTTAATCTTGTTTTCACACACCAAGATACCAACAGTCTAGCTGCCAATCGAATTATCTCGGTAACAGGTGCAGACTTAGTTCTACAACCTAATGAGGCTATACTTCTCATATATGATGATGCATCTGCTAGGTGGAGGGGTAGAGCATGGAGTAATGTATTAGATGGGCCTGTTGACGGTGCAATTCAACTTGGCCGTCTTAAAACTGCTGGAAGTAATCCTGTACAGACTCAATGGTACGACGGTCTGTATAAGATTATCGCAATAGATGATGTTGTGGCAGTTGGTGGTGGAGCAGTATCTTTAGTTGATGTTGGGTTTGATCTACCTGATGGATCTGTCCCAGAAGCAGCATGGCTCAATATCCAAACAGCACTAACCGGTGCCGCTGGTGCAACAGCCATTGGGTTAGGTATTGCTGGTGACGAAAACAGGTATGCAGAAACATCTGTATTAACACTTGATGGTAAGTCAACCAATGTTATACTAGCTCCTCCATTAACTTCAGCTGATGATCTTAAGATCTTTGCTACAGATGGGGCAGGTCTTCCTATTGGAACAATACAAAATGGCTCAGTCCGAGTTGTAATTAGATACAAGGTTGCAACAGATTTGCCGAATGCATAGGATAAGAAAATGGCTGTAACTGCTTACTTTACTGCTACCACAGGTTCAGATAACAACAGTGGATCATCTGCTGGTGCTGTCCAAGCTTCTGGTACAGGTGCAGCAACTACAATCTCGGTTGCCACTGTTGACCTATCTGCCGATACACCGGATTTATCTAGTGTTCCAGTCGGTGGAACAATACGTTTGAACGGCCGCAATGATGGTATTAGAGGTACAGATACTTTTGAACTTACTGTTGTCAATGACGGAGCGGATACAGTAGATGTTACGCCTGTTCCAAACAGTTCAACTTCGGGCGTAACGTGGGCCATTGGTGGCGACCTCCTAACGATAAGCCGTGCGGCGGCCTTAACAGATGGAAACACAACAAACATAAAATCCGGGACATACCCCGAAACAATCGACCTTGCTATTGTTGGAACTGCTTTGATCCCTAATGTTTTGATTGGGTATGATACGGTTGTAGGCGTAGGCACGAAAGAATCTGTCAAGGTTGACGGCGCAGCTACTCGTGCAAGTGGGTTCACTACAAGTCTTGGTGCCGTTCCTACATTTTGGGCATTTGAAAACATTCGGTGTACCGATCATACTAGTCATGGATGGGATTTAAACGGTGGGGCAGATAATTTTACCTACAAACGGTGTCGTGCAGATAATAATGGTGGCAATGGCTTCTTTAGTGACAACGTAAATAAATTCGAGGATTGCGAGGCCGACAATAATACACTTGATGGCATAGACGTTGATAACACTTCATGGATTGATTCATGCTTAATACATGACAACGGGGTAATGGGATGCGACCTTCAAAACGGAGTCGTTAAAAACAGTCTCGTGTATGGAAATGGCTCGTCACAGATTTGTTTTGCTGCAGGTGTTTCTCAGGCGTTTGGTAATACTGTTGACGGTGTGGACAAGACAACAACAGGAATTGAGACGATTGGCGGTTCATTCAAAGACCTTCAATTCAGTAATAATCTACTGACAAGATGTGCAACTGGAATCGCGGTAGCGCAAGATGGCAAGGAATTACAGATCGGCAAAAACAACCACTTCCATGATAATACTGCGGATGAAACGGGATTTAAAACATTTACCGGCAAGACAACCGGTGATCCTCAGTTTGTCAATCAGGCTGGTGGAGACTATAATCTTAAAACTAATTCTCCATGTATAGGTGCTGGTGCAGATGCAGGTAGTGGTGGTATGGACTCTGGTGCTCTGCAAACTAAATTTGGATTTTCTCGAAGGGATACGGCGTAATGGTACATAAGGGGTATATAAATGGATAATCCAGTAGGTCAGTATAACAGGTTTCAGACACGCATGCTACAGCAGCGGACTCGCATTGAACGGTTCACTAAGGCCGAGGCTGTGCTTGTGTTAAAGTTGACCGCATTGCGTGCCAACAATTTGGCGGATCTATCGGAGATTAAGAAGGACGCGGCGCTGGCACGTAAAAAACTGAAAGTGCCAAGCGGAGATATTACCTCTCCTGCCGTTGTGGCCTTCGTCAACACCTGGAAAGAATCGCCCGAGACGATCAAGACGGCGGCGATTACTAATGCCGTTGTTAAATATGCAGAGGCTTTATAATGGCCGTTGATTCAGCAGTCCTAGAACTTCCTGATGTGCCATCAAACCTTAAGGTTTTTTGGCCTGTAGATGCATCGTTCGATGGATTAGTAAGCCCTTATAAATATCGGGTGTTTCGAAATGCCAATGTAGAAGTGGGCGCTTTATATGATGACTTGCGGGTTGATACTACCAGGGGGAAGCTAAGGCCTGGACCAAGTAGCTTTATCCCTGACCCAACTAACGACGAAGAGGACTGCAACTTAGCACGTAACGCCGACGGTAAACTAGATTCGTTTTCAATCAACGTGGGCACTACGGTCCTTGGTATTGACTCGTTTGTGTTTAAGATGAGAATACGCCGAAACTCTGGTGATGCTGCCGGTGTGACCGAGATCGGGTTGACTAACAGCGCGAATACTGGCAGTAGCAAGGTTACTACAAACAGAGTTGGAGTCGAGCTATTTAATGATAACTTAGTTGCACAAGCCTATGACAGTGGCGGAGCGATCCGGATAAACAAGGGCACGTTGGCATTAGCGGACTGCGTAGATGTTTGGTTGAAAATCGTTCATGACGCGTCCACGGATTTCTTGTCCTGGACTGTTTACTCAGACAGGGTCATTACCCGCATCTGGACCTCTGGGGACTCTCTTGCGGTTACGGCTACGATAGATGAGATCAGCGTCAATAATTTCCCCATCAGTGGTACAGCAACAATTAACGTGAGCGTTAGTGAGTTTTCTTTCGAGCGGTTCGATTCGATTTCTTACGATACTACCCAAGGCTGGGAAACGTACAAACAAGTAATTTGGGGTGCTGATGATAGCCTTACGGATATGTCGGAAATTAAAATTCTTGGGACAGACCTTGAATTTAGATATGCGTTCGGGAATATTTCATTGCCCACAAATTTTAGCGATCCATTAAGTCTCATTAACCTTCAGGCTGAAACAGATCCGCCTGGTAAGTTTTTCCGTCTGCAAGTGCGGAATGCATTAACTGATGGAATAACTCCGATATTAATTTCCGATGGAAAAACCGGGGGAACACCAAAGAGTTTAGAACCTTTACCATCTACTCCAACAATAGGGCCGTAAAATGGCACCAGGGGTAGGAAACCAAACTATTACATTGGCAGTACTTGGAATGGGTGCTGCTGAGATTACTGAGATGTTTTTAAAAGCTGGGTTAGTTGCTGCAATCTCAGGTGGTACTCGTACAGGAAATGGTGATATCGTAAAAGCAAGCTTGGTAAATGGGACAGTCTACCAGGCTTGGTTACAAGGTAAAACAGCATCAAATTTTTACGGTATTGGTAGTGGTAGTATATTCCTAGTGCCTCTAGCCGGCGCCCAAACCGGCAGTGGACCTGGTAAGAATGTATCAGCTACTCGGCCAATCTCACGTATACTTGAAAAGGTAAATGCAGTCTTAACTGGAAGTGCTAATTTACTTGCTTGGATACAGACTTTCGATGTGGGTGAGTCAATTAATGGACACCTATTTTTGGGGTACCATCCTGATCAAGTTAAGAAGCAGATTACAAAAGGGCCAGTAGTTTATGTTGTTCCTCGTACATTAACGGCAGATGACTCTGAGTCTGAAACTACATTCAGGTTTGAGCTGACAGTATCAGTATTGTTTACCTGGGGCTTTGATCATACTGAACAGGCGACATTCATTGGTGAGTTCAACTTTATTGACTTGATTATAAATGAGTTTGCAGCATTAGGTCTAAACTCAATTGGTGGTCAGAATGTTAATCTAAAGAGATTAGGCTTTCCTCGTATGTTAGACCGTGATCCTAATAACCCTCAAATCCGTGTAGCTGAAATGAACCTAGTTTGGAACATGGGACTGGAGAGATAACATGGCTAATAACTTCAATCTGAAAAGTGCGACATTTGGTGGTCAGTCTATGGGGTTACCAAAGTTGGCGAATGCTGCTTTGACTGGTAATGTAGCATCTAACTCATCTGGTGTGGATGTTGGATTACATCAGCAGAAGTTGGTAGAACGTCACGGTGATTTCCAAGTATCATTTAATGATCTTGCTGATGCTCTATCAATGATGATAACTGAATTCGGATTAGAAAAGACTTTGGTACTTGTTACTCCAGATTTGGCGGCTGCTGACACCACAATTACTATTGTGAACTGTACATGTAAAGAGGTTCTTATCAATGCTCAACATAATGAGTATGGTGCTCATATTGTTTTGTTTGAAGCTAGATATGCTGATGGTGCTGCTAACCCAGTTTCGCAATCATAAGGGTATACTATGCCTATTATTTTTGATGGACCTGAACGATCTGAAATAAACCGGATTATCGACGGTAGGATATCGGGTTCTCGTAAACAATCTGTAGATAGTGCAAAGAAATTCCGTACTCGTGTTAGGAATATTAGTGGTGGGGGTAAAGGGAGTAATAGTGCTACTATTGAGGGAGGGCTAAGTTTCTTTGGGCAACGCAAAAAGAATGCTAATAAACTGGCCAGCCGATCTTTGAATCGAGCTATGGGGCAAATCCTTACTAAGACTGGTCTTAACTCAGTTGGTAAC
>SDBS01003539.1_pt1 | contig 15329 bp, 11 predicted proteins | sample 2277091 | NCBI WGS metagenome assembly SDBS01 (sample SAMN10404972, study PRJNA504765) | marine sediment metagenome | isolation source: marine sediment core GS10_PC15, 163 cmbsf | place: Arctic Ocean: Southern Knipovich Ridge | collected 2010 | reverse complement strand
GCCCAGCAGATGCTCCGCGTCGATGATGAGAGCCCCAAGTCCATGCCGGTCAAAACCGCTGAGAAGATCGCCGCCGCACTGAGAAGCCACGTCGCCAAGGCCCAGGTCGTCGCCCTCCAGGACTATGACAAGGGCGTCCTGACGGACACGAGCACTGCTGAGCTGATCGCGATTGCCCGGAAGGCGGGGGCGAAGGTTGTGGTCGACCCTGCGCGGATCAATAACTTCGGGCGCTATCGGGGGGCCTCCGTCCTGACGCCGAACCGTTACGAGGCGGAACTGGCCAGCAACGTGAAGATAATCGATGATGCGTCGATGGAGCGTGCGGCAAGGGAGATCATGCAGGTCTCCCAGGCCGATGCCGTGGTGATCACCCTCGACAAGGAAGGGGCGTTTTTCCTCCAGCGCGACGGGCAGCCTACACGCATCCCGACCCGCCCGCGATTGGTCTACGATGTAGCCGGCGCCGGGGATGAGGTGCTGGCGATGCTTTCGGTGGCGATCGGACAGGGCATACCGATTCAGCAGGCGGTTGAGCTTGCCAATGTAGCCGGCGGCCTGGAAATAGAGCGGTTTGGGGTGGCCCCAATCAGCCGCGGGGATGTTATCGACGAGCTGCGCAGGATGATAGGCCTGCGGGGCAAGAAAGTGATGGCCCGCAAGGATCTTCTGAAGGATCTCGCACGCCGGCGCCAGGCTGGGCATGCGATAGTATTTACCAACGGGTGCTTTGACCTGCTGCACATGGGCCACATGCAGTATCTCCAGCAGGCCAGGGAGTTGGGCTCGTGCCTGGTCGTCGCGGTCAATTCAGACGAAAGTGCAGCACGGCTGAAGGGACCCGGGCGCCCTGTGATACCCGCGGAAGAACGGGCCCAGATGCTCGGTGCGCTGGAGTGTGTCGATTACGTGACAATCTTCAACGAAGATACGCCCGAGCGGCTGCTGGAGTTGATAAAACCGGATATCCTGGTAAAGGGCGGAACGACGAAGGTAATTGTCGGGCGCGAGATTGTCGAAGCTTACGGCGGGCGGGTCCTGACGGTGGACCGGGCTGAGGGCCTCAGCACGACCAATATTATCAACCGTGTTCTGGATACTATCCCGGTTGTCGATGATTAGCAGGCCCGGCCGAAAGAATGAACCAACGCTGGACAGGAGAACGGCTGTTATGAGCAACAAGGCAGTTTTTATGGATCGTGACAGGACGCTGATAGAAGACCCCGGCTACCTGAACGACCCCAACGCCGTCAAACTTCTGCCGGGCGTGGAACTGGCGATCAAGTCCCTCAAGCAGGCCGGCTATCTCATCGTGATCGTCACCAATCAGTCCGGTATCGCCAGAGGGCTGATTACCGAAGAGAGCCTCGAGGCCATCCACGCCGAACTGCGCCGACAACTGGGCGAAAAGGGAGCACACGTGGACGGTATCTATTACTGCCCGTATCATCCTGAGGGCACGGTCGACGCCTATGCCATAGACTCCGAACTGCGCAAACCCAAACCCGGAATGCTCATGAAGGCCGCCTCCGAACTGGAGATAGACCCGGCCCAGAGCTGGATGGTAGGCGACAGCGCCCACGACGTCGAGGCCGGCCAGCGGGCCGGTTGCAGAACCATTCGAATCCGAACCCCCGGCCCGGACCAGTCACGCGCAGACGATGAAGACGTCCAGGCCGACTTCGTCGTGCGGAACCTCGTGGAAGCCGCCAAGCTCGTCCTGCGGGCCCCTCCCCTCGCCGCGCCGGTGCGGGACCATACGACGAAGGAACCTGCAAAACCCGAAGGGCTCCTCGAGAGCGGGCCCCAGGCCCCAGCCCCCCTGGAGGGCTCGATGATGTCCGACCGTCAGGTGCGGATGGAGATACTCCGCCACGTGAGGCAGTTTGCCCAGAGGTCGCTGACGGATCAGGAGGAGTTCAGCATTACCAAGCTGATCGCGGGGATCGTGCAGGTCCTGGCGTTGCTGTCGCTTCTGCTGGTGCTGATAAGCGGCGTGGGCGGTGAGGCCGACTCGGCCCAGTTGTGGGCGCTTGTAGCCATAGCGCTGCAGGGAATGGCGCTGACGTTCTTCATGATGCAGCGGTCCAAGTAACCTCCGCGGAGGTTACAAACTTGCGGAAACAAAGAGGGGTTTGAGGCGTCAAAGGTTATAGATCAGAGGTCAGGCTTCGCACGATTGTCGCGCTTATCCAGCCTCTGACGTTCAGGCTCACAGAAGCCAAGGGAGACAACTATGCTCAAGAAAATGCCTGTGGCTTTGATCTTGTTTCTGATGTTGGGTTCCGTCCCGGCCGGTTGCTATCGGTGGACCAAGCCAACCCCGCCCGCAAAGCCTGCCCGAAAGTCGGCAAGTACCCCGACGACGGCCGCCACCGGCCCCGCCACAGGCACATTGCCTGCTGCCGCGAAGGTCTCGATGTTGTCGCCGGCCGCTACGGATGCCATCGACGCCGAGCACCTCAAGAAGGCGCAGAAGCTTATCAACGGCGGAATTGCCTTCCTGCTGGCCGGACGCGATGCCGACGGCGGATGGAGCTTTGCAGCGGGCAATGTGCAAAAGCCCGCGGCTACGGCGCTGGCGCTGAAGGCGGTCGTTCAGCATCCCGGCTTCGACAGCAAATCCCCGGTTATTGACAAGGGCTTCAAGATACTGCTGGGTTACCGGCAGAAGGACGGCGGCGTTTACGACCCGAAGCAGGGCTACCGGACATACACGACCTGCACGGCGGTGATGGCGTTCGCCGCGGCGAAGGACCCCAGATTCAACTCGGCGATTCGCAGCGCGGAGCTGTACCTTCGGGGCATTCAGATCAAGCCGGGCGACAAATTGCCGGACGGCCGCATAGTTAAGGCGGGCGACGCTGAGGAAGGGGCCGTCGGGTACGGCAAGGACGGCGAGAAGAACCTCAGCGTGCTCAGTTTCTGGATGGAAGCGATGCACGATGCAGGTGTGACCGGCGACGACCCGGCGATGAAAGGCGCGCTACAGTTCCTGAGGATGCTCCAGAACGACAGCGAGGAGAACCCGCGGGCCGTTGCCGGCGAAGGCGCCGACGACGGGGGCTTTGTGTACAGCCTCAAGACCTCCAAGGCGGGCCCGGGACCCGACGGCAAGGGCCTGAGAAGCTACGGCTCGATGACCTACGCCGCCTTCAAGAGCCTCCTGTACGCCGGGGTCGGCAAGGATGACTCGCGGGTGAAGTCGGCCTTCAACTGGATCCGGCGATACTGGCGCCTGGACAGCAACCCGAACATGCCGCTCAAGCAGTCGCAGGAGGGGCTGTACTATTACTACCACGTGTTTGCCAAGGCGCTTCGGGCGTACGGCGAGGCGGAAATCACCGACACAAAGGGCCAGAAGCACAACTGGCGCCACGAGCTGATCGACGCGCTGGGCGAGCGAGTCGCACAGGATGGCTCGTGGGTGAACGACGCCGACAGGTGGCAGGAGGGCAGCAAGGTTCTGGTCACCTGCTACGCGGTGCTGGCTCTCCAGGAATCGCTCCAGAAGTAGGGCGGCAGCCATGCACGGTGCGTCCGATGCGTCCGAAGAACCCGCCGCCGGCGTACTTACTCCGCGCTCAGTGACGTGGGCGGGACTGGGCGTAAATGCAGTGCTCGCCGCCGCCAAAATTGCCGCGGGGTTCGCCTGCCGCAGCAGGGCGATACTGGCCGACGGGCTCCATAGCGCTTCGGACCTCACCACCGACATCGCGGTGCTGGCATCTCTGGCCGTTGCGGCCAGGCCCGCCGACACCTGCCACCCTTACGGCCACAGACGCGTCAGTACGATGACGGCCATGTTCGTAGGCGCGATGCTGCTGGCCGCGGCCGTGTGGATCACGTACGACGCGATCATCTCGATGCGAAGTCCCCACGCCGAGGTCCTCGGGCTGCTGCCGCTGGTCCTGGCCGCGGCTTCTATCCCGATCAAGGAATTGCTGTTTCACCTGACACGCTTCGTGGCCAGGCGCACATCGAACATCTCGTTGCTGGCCAACGCGTGGCATCACCGCACGGACGCTTTTACTTCGGTGGCTGCCGCAGCCGGGCTGGCCGGAGTCGCCTTCGGGGGCAAGCAGTGGGCCTTCCTCGACCATCTGACGGGCATGGTGCTGGCCACATTCCTGTTCGTGGTGGCGGTTCGCATCATGGTGCGCAGCGGTTCGGAACTGGTGGACCGCGCCCCCAGCGCCGCGACGCTGTCCGGTATCGAACGGGCCCTGGGGGAAACTTCCGGCGTCAAGTCCTACCATGCCTTCCGCGCCCGCCGCGTCGGCGGAAAGGTGGAGATGGATGTCCACGTCGAGGTGGATGAGTCTCTTACCGTCGCCGAAGGCCACAACATCGCCGCCGCCGTCCGCAGGCGCATCATAGAGGCCGACAGAAACGTCCTCCAGGTAGTGGTCCACATAGAGCCTCACCAGAGGCAGCCCTGACCCGTGCCGGCTGCTCCCCCCCAGACGCCGGCCGGTGCACTACTGTCACAATTCCCCTTGCACGGCGAACCAAAGAACGTATGGTATTGCCCTATTCTGTGGCCGGGCGCGACCCGGCCCGTCTTGGAGAGTGGACCATGGAGATTCGGCCGTTTCGTGGGTGGCGTTACAACCTCGCCGATGTCAGCGCCGTAATCGCCCCACCGTACGACATACTGACCGCTGGTGACAAGCAGAAGCTGCTGGGAGGAAGCGATAAGAACATTGTGGCTGTCGATCTGCCGCACGTGCCGCCCACCGAAGCCGGCCCGGATGAGGCCTACCAGAAGGCGGCCGATCTCCTACACCAATGGATCGCAGATGGGGTAATCCATCAGGACGAACAGCCCTGCCTTTACGGCTATGAGCAGACCTACACGTGGGGCGGCAAGACGTACAGCCGCCGGGCGCTGCTGTGCAGCGTTCGAGCTACCGAACCTGGCGGTGATGTCATCCCGCACGAGCACACATCGAGCGGCCCGAGGGCCGACAGGCTCAAGCTGACCGAATACACCGCGATGCAGCTCTCGCCGATCTTCGGCTTCTTCGAGGACAAGGCGGACGCGGTGGGCGATGTCCTGTGGTCCGCCGTCACCGCCGAGCCCGACGCAAGGGGCGAGATTAACGGCGTTACCGAGAAGCTGTGGGCCGTAAGCGACTCGGACGTTATCCAGAAAATTGCCCGAACCCTCACAGACGTGCCGGTCTTCATCGCCGACGGCCATCACCGCTATACCACGGCTTTGAACCATCGCGATATGCTGCTGGGAGTCGGCGGAATTGACAGGGATCACGAGGCCAACTTTGTCATGTTTGCCCTGGTCGCCCGGGACGATCCCGGCCTGCGGATCCTGCCGATGCATCGTATCATCCACAACCTGAGCGAAGATTTCACCATCGACAGGTTGGTCGCCACCGCCAGTGAGTTCTCCTGGCAGCGGTGCAGCGTCGAGGACGCAGACGTTGCCGACGTCGGCTCGTTCCTCCACCGGTACGGACCCGGCGCCATGGCTTTCATTGGCGCCCTCCCGGCCGAGGTCTGGATCGCGAAGCTCAAGGACCCCGTGGCCATGGTCCAGGCTGCGCCCGACAAACCGGATGCGTGGCGCAACCTTGACGTGGCAGTACTTCACAAGCTGATTATCGACAGGGCGCTGGAGGCGTGGCGGACGCCGGATCTTTTCATCGACTACACGCCGGACGGGCGTTCGGTAATGGCCGCGTGTGAGTCATCCCGTGCGCAACTGGGCGTGTTCCTTCGGTCAACGCCGCTGGAAGCGGTTGAGCGGATCGCCCTGGCCGGAGCGGTGATGCCTAACAAGAGCACGTACTTTCACCCGAAGCTGGCGACGGGCATGGTGCTCAAAGGCCTGGAATAGAGCGCCGCATCGCGATTCTGGAAGGGAACCCAAAGCCCACGTCCCCAGGGGACGTGGGTTTTATCTGTAGACAAGCCGCATCGCGATTCTGGAAGGGAACCCAAAGCCCACGTCCCCAGGGGACGTGGGTTTTATCTGTAGACAAGCCGCATCGCGATTCTGGAAGGAAAGTCAAAGCCCACGTCCCCTGGGGACGTGGGTTTTATGCGTAGATGAACCGCATCTCTACTGCTTCGGTTCTTTCGCGTGCCGATTGAGTCCAGCCACGATCGCGCAGACGGCCGCCTGGTCAATGTTCGTGTCGCTGCCCACGCCGAACACCACCTCGCCGGTCTCGAACCTCAACGGCACATAGGCCATCGCCCGGGCATCGGCGCCTTTTCCGACAGCCTGCTCGTGGTAGTCGTCCACGCTGAAGGGCTCGGCCCCCAGCTTCTTCATGCTGTGAACGAACGCAGACACCGGGCCGTTGCCGTCGGCGACCACGGTCTTGGCCACACCGTTGACCTTTATGTGCACCTCTCCGTGAATCTGCGTGGGATCTTCATCATCCGGACGAGGCCAGTAGCCCACCAGCTCGTAAGGCCCGGACGGGCTCACGAACTCCTCCATGAATATGCGGTAAACCTCTTCGCTGGTAACCTCCCGGGCGACCGAATCGGCGAACCTCTGCACCGCCACACCGATTTCAGGCTGCATCCCCTTGGGTGGCTCCAGGCCATAGTCCTGCTCCAGAACCCACACCACACCGCCCTTGCCCGACTGGCTGCTGATGCGGATCAGGCCCTGGTACTCCCTTCCCAGATCGCTGGGATCCACGTGGAGGTAAGGCACCTTCCAGCCGATGCCGAACTTTTCGCCGGCCTCAGTGAGCTTGCGCATTCCCTTTCGGATCGCGTCCTGGTGGCTGCCGCTGAAGGCCGTGAAGACGTACTCGCCCGCGTACGGCTGGCGATAGTAGACCTTCATGCCCGTCAGGCGTTCGACCGTATCGGCGATTTCCGGCAGGTTGGAAAAATCCAGGCCCGTCCGGATACCGCGCGAGTAGAGATTGTTCGCAACGATCACCAGGTCCACGTTTCCGGTTCGCTCGCCGTGTCCGAAAAGCGTGCCCTCCACTCGGTCGGCCCCGGCCAGCAGCGCCAGCTCGGTAGCCGCCACCGCCATGCCCTGATCGTTGTGTGAATGGAGCGATACGCACACCCGCTCGCGTTGTGAGAACCTGCGGCAGAACAGTTCGATCATATCGGCGTACTGATTCGGGGGGCGTCGCTCGACGGTAGCCGGCAGGTTGAAAATCAGCGGCTTGTCGGGCGTGGCCTTGCCCCAGGTCTCAAAGACCGCCTCGCAAAGCTCCAGGGCAAAGTCAAGGTCGGTGTCGGTGTATTCTTCCGGCGAGAACTCAAGCCGTATGTCGCTGCCGCTCATCGGCTCGATCAACTCGCGCACCTGGGCGATGGAGCCCGTCACCATCTCGATGGTGCCTTTGCGGTCCAGGCCGAATACCTGGCTCATGTGCAACTCTGAAGCCGCGCAGTAAAGATGCACGATGCCTCGCCCGACGCCCTTGAGAGATTCCACCGTCCTGTCGACCAGTTGGGGTCGGCACTGGCTCAGCACCATCACGAACACGTCGTCGGGCACGTGGCCCTCCTCGATCAGCCGGCGCGTGAAGTCGAAGTCGCCCTGACTGGCCGAAGGAAACGAAACCTCTATGTGCTTGATGCCGATCCGGCAAAGCAGGTTGAAGTACTCGAGTTTCCTAGCCGGATCCAGGGGGTTCGGCAGGGCCTGGTTGCCGTCGCGCAGGTCCACCGAACACCATACGGGGCTCTTCTGGATGTTCCGCCCGGGCCATTGGCGGTCCGGCAGATCTATTGCCTTCGGTGGGGCATATTTCGGCGGGTTCATGACTGTACTCCTCTGGTCGGCAATCCAGGCAACCGATAACCACAAAAAAAGCCCCGCGTCGTTTTCGGATCGCGGAGCAAAAAGCGGCAAGTCAAATCCGCGGTCCGTTAGCGCAGCAATAGCTCCTCTAGCAGCAAAAGCAGGAACAAATTGTCCGCGCAACGGACCATCGTTAACCTCTATGTTAGTATTATCGGTCATGTCGCCCGGATGTCAAGCGGCGTGCCAAGAAAAACTTCCACCCGCCTCAGGCCTACCTTCGCGAAATCTGTACAGCCCGTGGATAAAAAATGACGGGCCGCCCTTCGCAGGACATGCCCACCCATCGCCCTCCGGACGGCCCGACTTACTGGCACCGTCAGGACCCTTCAGGTGGCCAGATTTGTCACATCCTCTATGACGTCGACCAGTTGCGCCGGCGTATAGGGCTTGGGGATGATCTGATCGAATCCCACCTCGGCCAGTCGCTCTCGGTGGCTGGCATTTGTATTCTGTACCGCGGCGATGACCTTGACGGCCTGAAGGTCCGGGCTCTGCCTGATGTTCTTGCACATGGTGATGGCCTGGTCTTCGCCGAAGCCGAAATCGAGCACTATCACGTGAGGCCGGAACTGCTGGGCGACCACGCCGGCGGCGAAGTCGTCATCGGCGATACGGATGTTGTACCGGCCGGATGCGCCCATCTGCTGCACCAGATCAGCAGGTGCGTCCTGGTCAACGATGAGCACTTTGCACTGCCCACCGTCGAGGTCACCCAGCGGGATTCCGTAGTTCTTCATGAACTCGACGAGGCGCTCGCGTGGTATTCTTCTGTCGCGGCTGCCCGGGATTCTGTATCCCTTGAGCTTGCCGGAGTCGAACCACTTGCTGACCGTACGGGCTGCGACGTGGCAGATTCTGGCCACTTGGTCGGTCGTCAGCACTTGTTTTCCATTGGTCGTTGGCATGTTTGTCCCAGCGGCGGCGATTCCCGATCAGCAATTGCATCGTGATGGTCTGTCGATCGTGACTGCCGCTCCTGCCCAACCTCCTGTCTGCCTGCGACCCCCTGAATCTTCATCGGCGTTTGGCCGCGCGGCTTTAATTGCGCCTGGAAAAAGACTCCACAATTGCGGAATGTGCCGCCTGGAGCACCTTTGGGGTTTTGTGCATGGCCGGCCTCTGCGGTATAGTGACCCGTTCGTCAGGACACAGATGGAGGCCCGTGTGTAACGTGGACTTGCTTCAGGACTTGAACGATCCGCAGCGCGAGGCGGTGACTCACGTTGACGGCCCGATGCTGGTGCTGGCCGGAGCGGGCTCGGGAAAGACACGGGTCATCACACACCGTGTAGCCTGGCTGATCCAGCAGGGGGCGAGCCCGCATAACGTCCTTGCCATCACGTTTACCAACAAGGCGGCGGATGAGATGCGCAACCGCGCCCACGCCCTGGGCGCCGCCGGGGGCGCTACCTTGTGCACGTTTCACGCCTTGTGCGCACGGCTGCTGCGGGAGTTCGCCCCAGATGCGGGAATCCGCAGGAACTATACCATCTACGACAGAAACGACCAGATCCGCATCGTGAAAGAGGCTGTTGCCGGGCTTTATACGCACGGCTCGCGGTTCTCCCCGCAGACGATACACGCAGCCATATCCAGGGCGAAGGACGACCTGAAGACCCCACCCGCCCTGGCCGGCGAGGCCGGGACTGATTACATGAAGACGGTCGCCGAGGTGTACCGCGAATACGAGAAGCTTCTGGCGGCCAACAATGCCCTGGACTTCGACGATCTGATGCTGCGTGTGGCGTTCCTGCTGCGGGACCACGATGAGATTCGCCGGCACCTCTGCGACCGCTACCGCTGGGTCCTGATCGACGAGTATCAGGATACCAACCGCGCGCAGTACATCATTGCGCACAGTTTTGTCGGCGAGCACGGCAACATCTGCGCCACGGGCGACCCGGACCAGAGCATCTACGCCTGGCGGGGAGCGGACATCAACAACATCATGGAGTTCGAGCAGGACTATCCAAACGCCCTGGTTATCAGGCTGGAGGAGAACTACCGATCCACCAAGGCAATTCTCGCCGCGGCGTCAAAGCTGATTTCCCGTAACGTCCTCCGCAAGGAAAAGTCGCTCTGGACGCGGCGCGAAGGCGGCAGCGACGTTCACGTGCTGCACTGCGATGACGCCCACAGCGAAGCCGCCGAGGTCGTCTCACGCATCGCCGGTCTGCATGCACTCGGGCGGAACTACGGCGACGTGGCGGTCTTCTATCGCCTCAACAGCCTGTCTCGTCTTCTGGAAGAATCGCTGCTGCAGGCCGGCGTCCCATACCGTATCGCCCGCGGCGTGGAGTTCTACAACCGAAAGGAGATCAAGGACGTCCTGGCGTACCTTCGGCTGTTGGCAAACCCGGACGACAGCCTCAGCTGCCGGCGAATCATCAACATCCCGGCGCGGGGCATCGGGGCCGTTACGGTAAAGCGCCTGGCGGCTTTCGCCGAGGCACCCGGCCGATCCTTGCTGGATGCGTGCCGCGCGGCGGACGATGTGGGGCTGTCAGCCGCGGCAGCAAAAAAGGCCCGGGCGTTCGCCGGGCTGATCGATGATCTGGGCGGCGAGGAGGACCACCCGGTAAGGAAGATTGTCGAGGAGGTGATCAGCCGCACGGGGCTTGAGGACATGCTGCGGAAAGGTGGCGAGGAAACCCGACAGGCCCTGGCGAACGTGGGTGAGCTTATCAACTCGGCCGCGGAGTTCGACGCCCTCAACGAGGCCGGCACGCTGGGGGACTATGTCCGGCAGGTCTCGCTGGTGAGCGATGTTGACGGCCTGGAAGCCGACGGCGGAGCGGTCACGCTGATGACGCTGCACTCGGCAAAGGGGCTGGAGTTCCCGGTGGTGTTCATGGTCGGCTGCGAGGAAGGCCTCTTGCCGTTCGAGCGTGGCCAGGTCGGCGACTCGTGGCAGAGCTACACACCGCAAGACCTGGAAGAAGAGCGGAGGCTGGCCTTTGTCGGCATGACCCGGGCCATGGAGGAGCTGACCTTCTCGTGCGCTGTCGAGCGCATGGTCCGGGGCAAGACCGAGCGTCAGGCAGCGTCGGTGTTCCTGGCCGAGATCGGCACCGAACGGGTGACCGTTGAGGACCTGACCACGGCCCCGGCTGTCCGTCGGCGGCGCACCAGACCGGGCGCCGGAGGGTTCTATGCCGACAGCAAGCAGCGCTCTGCTATCGAGGCGTTGCCCGCCGGTGACGATCTGTGGCAATGCGATGCCTCGGAGGCCGAAGTGCCTTATCCAGCCCACTACGAGTACCTCAGGGAGGGCTGTACGGTCCGTCATCCGGCTTTCGGCGTGGGCAAGCTGCTGTCTCTGAAGCAGCAATGGCCCCAGACTCGCGCGACCATCGACTTCCAGCACGTCGGCCGCAAAACGATCGTGCTTCAACACACGGAACTTGAGTTGATGTGACTGCGGCCTGATCCTGGGACGGCTGACCTCCTGTGACGCCGGTGGACCAGACGCAGAAAAGATTTTGCAGGGCAGTGTTGACAGATTCCGTTTCCCCGCGGACAATAAGACGGATAAGGCCGGCGGGTTATTTGTGGAAGTGCTTCCCGCCCCGCCGGGCGCAATTAAGAAAGTTTGTGAGAAGGAAGTGTGTTATGGCTACTGGGACAGTGAAATGGTTCAACAATACCAAGGGTTACGGATTTATCGCCGCTGACGACGGGCCGGATGTCTTCGTGCATCACAGCGACATTGACGGTGAGGGCTTCAGGTCGTTGAATGAGGGGGAGGCCGTCGAATTCGAAATCACAGAGGGAGAAAAAGGTCCGAAAGCCGTGAACGTGCGCAGGACCTCGTCGGAGGGGGCCCCGCCACAGGGGGCCCCGCCACAGGAGGCCGCGCCACAGGAGGCCGCGCCGGAAGAGGCCGCGCCTGAAGAGGCCGCACCGGAAGAGGCCGCACCGGAAGAGGCCGCGCCGGAAGAGGCCACACCGGAAGAGGCCGCACCGGAAGAGGCCCCACCGGAAGAGGCCGCACCGGAAGAGGCCGCACCGGAAGAGGCTGCGCCTGAGGAGGCCGCGCCTGAGGAGGCCTCGCCGGAGAAGGAATGAACCCGGCCGGCCCCGGCCGGAACGAACGAGACTATCGGCGCCGCCCATCGGGCGGCGCCTTTTTTTGCACGTGACGGGAAAAACCGAGGCGCGTTCTGGAAATCTCGAACGCAAACGGGTAAGATCACCCAACGATCGGGCTCGCCGTTTCATTAGTAGGGAGAAAATCATGACGCAAATTCCGCCTTCCGTGCAGCCCATTGGAGATCATCCGGCCCCGGCGGCGCCTGCCCAGGGCAGTCGGAAAATGGCCGGCAGCGCACTGGCCCTGGGGATCTGCGCCTTCATTCCCTGCCTGGGGGTTATCACAGGGATCATCGGGATAATCCTGGGGATTGTAGCCCTGGTGAAGCGCAAGGCCGGCCAGGCGATGGCCATCATCGGCATCGTCCTGGGGGGGTTAGGGATCCTCATCGGCCAGGCAATAGGTGCAGTCCTTGTGACCATTCTTGTGCCCGTCGTTATGGTTGCGATGGGCGACTCACAAAAGACCGTGTGCCAGAACAACGTGAGTGTGATTGGCAGAAGTATCGAAATGTACAGGGTGAACCATGACAAGTACCCGGCGGACCTGGCCGAACTGGTCTCAGAGGGCCTCATCTCCGAGAACAGCTTGCGCTGCCCAGGCGCATCGAAAGAGGCATTGCGCAGCTTACCCTTGAAAGATGGCCGTGAGATCACTTCGGGCTACTTCTATCTGCCCCCGCCCAGGGACGCCGATCCCGGAACTATGGTTTTGTGCGATTACAGGGGAAATCACACGGATTGGCGAACCGTGCTGTACCTCGACGGCACCGTCCAGCTTCTTGAGGAAGGGACCTTTCGCAGCCAACTGGCCCTGCCGAAAAACGCCGCCTTTGCCGATGCCCTGCGTGAGGCCGACCAACCTTAGCGGCCCAGCCCCCAAGCCTAACCTTCCAACAGGGCCAGGAGCGGCCCCTTGGCGGCTTCCGCGCCGCCGCGTTCGAACGCCTCGCCTGCCTCGTTCAAGAGATCTGCCTGGCGCTGCGTGAAAGCCATGGGGGCTGTGGCGTCCAGGTCGGCCAGTCCCAGCGCGGCCAGAATCGCCAGCTTGAGTTCGCCCAGGCCCCGGCCCGTCAGCGCTGAGACCCTTACCTCCCCCGGACCCCGTGCATCGTGCAGGTCACACTTGGCCGCAACGTGCACAACATTTCTCTCAACCAGCCAGCCGGGACGTTCAACGGGCGCAGCCGCGCTGATCAGCAGGACCAGGTCCGCATCGTTGGCACACTCTCGTGCGCGGGCGACGGCCTCCGCGTCGACGCCGTCGGCCTTGGCCCACAGTCCGGCGGTGTCGGTCAGAAAGATCGGCGCGCCGTCGAAAAGGGCAAGCTCTCGAACCCAGTCGCGCGTCGTGCCGGGCTTGTCATGCACGATGCTGATCTGCCGCCCCACCAGGGCGTTGGCAAGCGTGCTCTTGCCGACGTTGGGTGGGCCTGCCAGCACGACCTGCGGCGGGTTCAGCAACTTGGCCTGCCTGGTCAGGCCGGCCGCGGCGCGGCGCAAGGCCGTCGCGACCTGGTCCGACCCTTCGTCGCCGGTGACGATCCGCCGTGCCAGGCGGCTCAGCCCGGCCGACCACTGGTTGGATATCGCCGCCACCACCAGTTCACTTCCGGCCCGGGGCAGGGCTTCCAGCATCTCCGTGCCGACGGCGGGATTACTCCAGCGGGGGTGTGCCGGCTCCAGGCCGGTGGGCGTCCGCCCGTCCTGCGGGCGGATCTGGGCCCCGCAGCGGGCAAGCAGTTGCAGCACTGCTGCCGCGGCAACCGGCCCGCCGTGGATGTTGATCTCCACGTGCTGTTTGCAGCGGCAGATGATGGCCTGGTCGATCACCCGTTGGCCGTCGACTATGTTCCCCAGTTGAAGTGCCCGGTCCGGGCGGTTCTTGTGGCCCTTGAAGGGGCGAAAAATGGCCGACAGCATTTGCTGCACCTGCCAGCCGGCAAGGATTATCACGGCGATGCCGCCGCGCCCCGGCGGGGTAATTGACGTTGCGATGGTCTTGGACGTATCCGGCATAAGCAGCGATCGGCGCGCGTTTGCAGCCAACGGTGGGCGGCTGCGGGTTACTGCTGCTGGGGCAAGGTCTTGTAATACGCTGCGGCCACGCCGCGAATTACGAGATCCGGCACGATGGCCTGGACAAGCTCGGACCCGCCGGGCTTGCCGCAGACCAACTCCGCATCGGCACCGGTCACTATCACAAGAGGCCAATGGCCAAGCTCGGTGGCGTAGGCCTCCACCAGTTGTCGCAGGGCGCCCCGCGCAGCGGCCAGCAAACCGGAAAGGATCGCCTCGTTCGTGTCGGTGCCGAATGGGCGGTTCATCGGGGCGATCTCCACCAGCGGCAACTGGGCCGTGCTCGACTGCAGGCTCTTGGCGGCCATCCCAAGACCCGGCAGAATCGACCCGCCGAGGAACACGCCCTCATCGTCCACACAGTCAATGGTAATGGCCGTGCCGAAGTCGGCTACCACGCAGGCGGCGCCGAGGCGGTTGAAAGCAGCCACCGCGGCGCAGAGCCTGTCGGTGCCCACGGCCTGCGGATGCGACAGCCTGGTCTCGATGGGCAGCGGCATGTCGCGCCCGACAACGAGCGTGCGCTGTCCTGTTGCCTTGGTGGCGGCCTCCAGGGTCTCCAGGCCGGCGGGGTTCACGCTTGCCGCGGCGAGATCTTTCGGCGAGGGCATCCGGGCCCAGAGCTCGGCAAGGGCCTTTGTCAGGCCCGCCGTGTCATCAATCGGCACGGTGTGCAGATCCGAGACCTCCTCGCCCTTTACGTGGGCGAAGTGGATCGCGCTGTTGCCCACATCGCATGCCAATACGCTTGATATCTCGTCCATGGGAGAAACTCCCGGTAGCCGGCAGTCAGTCTGCCGGCGGCTGGTGCTCTTGCAGTATCTGCCATATCCTTTCAGCCAGGATATTCACGCCGCGTCCGGTGACCGCACTTATGGGCATTACCTCTGCGGCGACGGCATCCTGAAAGCGCCGCAGACTCTCCTCACTGCCTGTCAGGTCCATTTTGTTGGCCACCACCAGTTCGGGCCTTTCCCCCAGCGCCTGTGAATACTGCTCAAGCTCGTTGCGTATCGCCCGGTAGTTCTCCACGGGATCGCCGTCGCTCGGGCAGATGTCCACCATGTGAACCAGCAGGCGCGTGCGCTCGATGTGGCGCAGGAACGCGTGGCCGAGGCCCGACCCGGCGTGTGCGCCCTCGATCAGGCCGGTCATGTCCGCCAGTACAAAACGCCGATACCCGGACATCTCCACGATACCCGGCCACGGCGTGAGCGTAGTGAAGGGATATGACGCGATTTTCGGGCGCGCTTTGGAAAGCCGCGACAGCAACGTGCTCTTGCCCGCGTTCGGCAGGCCAAGCAGGCCGGCGTCCGCGATGAGTTTCAGCTCCAGGTGCAGACTG
>SDBS01003535.1_pt1 | contig 15338 bp, 12 predicted proteins | sample 2277091 | NCBI WGS metagenome assembly SDBS01 (sample SAMN10404972, study PRJNA504765) | marine sediment metagenome | isolation source: marine sediment core GS10_PC15, 163 cmbsf | place: Arctic Ocean: Southern Knipovich Ridge | collected 2010 | reverse complement strand
CGTTGAGGGTTACACTCTCAGAACGCATATAATATAGTAAAATGCCAGCGGTCGTCAAAATCGATTTTGTCGGTCTTTATCCGGCGGGCGTAGTCGATACGTATCGGCCCCGCCGGTGACACGATTTGCACTCCGGTGCCGTAGCTGTAGGCAAGGGAGCCGAGCTTAAACTCGCTGGTGTGGGTGAATCCGTTGCCCACGTCGACAAAAACCGACTGCCAGAGGGGAAATGTCCTGAGCAGGTCATTCAAAATGGGGATGACGCGGAAGACCTGCAGCGTCCGCCAGCGGAATTCCTGATTGAAGACAAAGGTGTAATTGGCTCCCCTGGGGCTGCCGTCCTCGCGGACAGGTCCGAGCGAGTTCTCTTTGAACCCCCTGACCGTATTGGCGCCCCCCAGGTAAAAGCGGTCATCAACAGGTACTTCATCCGATGCGCCAAATTCCTCGGCCCAGCCGACCCTGAAACGGGTGGCTGATATCCAGCCCGGCCAGACCACCTGGTAGCTGGACCAGCTTGCTTGCCACTTATAGAAATGGTTGTCCCCACCCCAAAAACCCCCGAAATACTCGACCGAGAGATCGGTGACCGATCCTTTCCGAGCGATGAAAATATCGTCCCGGCTGTCACGCCTGAACTTCGTGTACAGCTTGCGCCTAACAGATATCCCCTTCTTCAATTCCTCCTTTAGTTCCACTTGATCTTCCGGTATACCATAGATATTAACCTTTTCGTACTCAAGACCCAGATCCGTTTTGATCTCCCGGCCGAAGTTCTTGGTGGTGGACACTGCTATTGACCAGGTTTCTATCCGGTAATCCTGCACCGGGTCTTTGACACCAGGCTCGTAAGTGCCCGTCAGAGAGAGGGGCATGCGTATTCCCAGGAACCACGGTTCGGTAAAGCGCAGGCGGTAGTTATGATTCAACAGTCGCGTGTCGCGCCCGACGCCGAACGATAGTTGCGTCTGTAGGTTATAACGGCGAGAGCCAAGAAAGTTGCGTTTGCCGAACCCAGTCGTGAAATCCCAGGTGAGGTCACGCACCTCCGACTGGCCGACACCGGTCTTGAATGTAACGAAGGTTGGTTTCCTTTCGCGCACTCTCAGCACGAAATCGGGCCTCAAGCGGTCGGCGAGGGTATCGGCGCTACGAAGCTGGAAGGTGCTGAAGTATCCTGCTTCAACCAGACGCCTCTGCGAGTCGATAATGTCGTTTCGTCGATACAACTCCCCTGGTTTTATCTTCAGCTCCCGTCTGGCAACCTCTTCCGGGTAGCGGTGAGCGCCCTCGATGCTGACGTCGCCGAACCTTACCAGCGAGTCGGAGACAATGTGGAAAGTAACGTCTGCTTGCGGTTGGGCATCGTTTGTATCGAGGGCGAAGGACACCGTGGCGTATGGATACCCCTCATTTGCAAGAACGGTCTTCATGTCAAAGGTGGCGTCGTGGAGATCAAAGAGATTGATTGGTTTACCTTCCTTTTCTCCGGCGGCAATCTTTACAAAGTCCGACGCCAGCCGGTTTTCAAACGAGCCGGTGATCTTCTTCTCGCCATAATGGAACTGCCGTCCCTCGTGAATGACAATGCGTACCAGCGCGGAGGAATCATCGCCAAGGACTTCAAAGTTCTCCTGAACCTGAACACCGAGAAAGCCTTTTGAGAGATACAGGTACTTGATTTCCAGTGTGTCACGTCCATACGTCTCGCGTTGAATCCGTGTCCGCCGATCTCCTTTGATTGTCTTCCAGAAAGAACTCTTCCGTGAGTACATCCGCTTTTTGATCTCGGAGGCTTTGAAGAAGCTGTTGCCGGAGATGACAATGGAGTCAATCGGCGGTTTGGATCGAATCCAACGTAGCTCAGTGCGGTCTATCCCGTGCACCGACGCTGAAAAGCAGATAAACATAAACCAGAAAACGGCGGCGGAAAAGAAGAGTCGGGGCATCAAAACTCCCAGTGCAGTTTGAAAGCTAAATGATACAACTCTTCCTCGTCGCGCAGACCCTCAAGCAGAAGAGCTTTGTTGAAGCGATACTCAAACCCGACTTCCTGCCTGGTCTGACCCGAAAGGGTGGAGCGACCGTATACGTAGAGATTGTGAGCGGTATAGAAGCCGACCGTTACCCTGGTCTTCAGCGGGTCGTACTCCCCGCCGTAGAGGGGGTCTAATTCAAATGTTTCCACCCCGAGGTGGGCCAGTTGCCTGGCACCGATCTGGGAAACCTGCGATGAAATCAGGCCGGAGAGGCGCTGTTCAAATTGGCCGGAAGATGACACCGAATCTGAACTGTAGTAGTTGGCCACGATTAACGGCAGGATGTCCTCACGGGTGAAATCGGATTCTTCGGCAGCGTTTATTTCAGGTGCTTCAAGGGTGCCGGTCACATGTATTCCCAGTTCTAACGGCTGCGTTGTTTCCGGTTCCTCGCCAACGGATCGCCTTATGCCTGCAATTCTGGTGTAGCCCGTTATGTCCAGCCGAGGATTGATCGTCGGGTTGCCCTCAAAGATGACTTTGCTGCCCGGTTCAAGCTGGAACGTTTTGTCAAAGAGAAAGCCCCGCCCTCGGAGTATTTCCATCTCTCCAATAAACCGATAGATACCCTTTTCACGAACGAGATTGATCTGACCGGCAAACTCAGCATTGATATCCTCGTTTTTTATCCAGTAGTTGGAGAGCACGTCGATATTGATGTTTAGATCCCATGCATTCTCACCGGAAAGGGCATACATGATCGGTGAACCTTCTTTTTCGGTGGCAAAATTGACCAGATACTTCATGGATACAAGAGTCAAGTCTCCGGTGACCAGGGGAGGGGTGTCACCCTCGACGTGCAAATTCCCCTTAACCACGCCCCGGATGTCGTCCAATTCGTACGAAAAAGGAAATTCCTCCGCCAGGGTGATATCGAGATCATAGTAGAGACTGTCCAGCGATTTGACAATAATGTTACCCTCAAGATGTGCCTTTCCCTTTCTATTTCCCTTTTTATCTTTGGCATAGAGCTCAATGCGATCAATAATGATCCTGTTGTCTTTCATCGTAACTCCCGCTGAGTCGGCCCAAATCAACTGTTCAAGGTCGAAGTATTTCAGACGGGCGTTCTTGATGTACGCCTCCCCGGCCAGATGGGGAGCGTGGGGAGTGCCGGAAAGGGTGAGGTCGGCAAAAAAGTTGCCGTCAAGCTGTTCGACCGACGGCATGACTAAACTGACAAGGTCAAATCTGCGATCACTGGCAGAAATATCGATATTTAGAGGCAGCTCCGGGAACCGTTCCACCACCTCGGAGGTAAAGGCAAGATCGACGTGGAAGGAACCAGCGCCGCGATAGTTTCCGGCGGCGGAGCGAATCAGCAGGCTGTCCAGCGTCAGCAGCCGATTGTCGTACTGCAAACCGGTCACGAGGGCGCCCAACTGCAAGTCGCGGTACGTCAGTGAATCGACCGAACCGAGAAGGTTGAATTGCGGTTGATCGAAAGTCCCCTTAACCAGTGCCTCGCATGAAAGGAAGCCGTCAATCGGCAGTGTCGTGTCAAACAGATTCACCCACGGTCTAATTGGAATGCGGTCAACAGACAGCACCAGATCCATTGACTCATCATAGTCAACCCTCCCCGCCACCGATAACCCGGCGTCGCTGGTCCCAATAACGGCGCGCTGGAAGTTGAAACCGGAGGAATCAATATCAAACTCTATTTTGTAACGGTTGTAAAAGGTCTGATCAAACAAGGCGAGTATCAACGAGTCAACCGTCATGTGCATTGGATCCACCCCGTAGTCAAGAAGCCCCTGGCCGTTGAACCTTGCATACTGATTGCGCATACTGAAGGTATCGATCCGCACCAGGTTGGAATCGACCGACAGAAACGCATACCCGGAGTCGTACGGCAGATCCCAGGCGGCGCCGTCGTAATACGAAATCTCGACCGTTCCTCGTTTTCCAGTCAAGAATCTTTTCATTTCGACGGAAGCAGCGAAGTTATCGCTGTAAAGACCATACACCCACACCGAGTCGGAGACAAACAAGCCGCGCAAATCAGGGTCGGCAGTGGCTCCCGATATTGTCGCGTCGGCATGTCCCCGGCCGCCCGGCTGATCGATAAACAGCTTTCCCTGGTACCGATCGAGATTGTGGAGATCGGCGGCAACTGTCAGGTTGATATCGTCCGAGTAATCAATCCGTCCGGCCAGATAGAAAATGTTCTCAAAGTAGTTGATCCGGAAGGAATCGGCAAAACAGATCGAGTCGGCCGTAATTGTCAGGTCACCAAAAGCTTCATGGAGGGGGTACTCATCGAAGGACGATTCGTGTAAGTCAGTATTGATATTCAACAGCAACCTGTCACTGTGAAACGACTCCCCTGCCAACTCAATGCGACCGGTTAGATTCGATTCAAAGGCGTTGGGCACGAGTTGCTTAAGATTGAAGTTTTTGATCTCGGCGCTGATGGAGTACCGTTCGAGGGGAGTGGAAAAATCTATCCCGCCGCTTCCGTCAATCGTGCAGTTACCCAGGATGGTTCCATAAAGGGTGTCGACTAAAAGACGGCGCTTTTCAAAGCGAAAATCGGCGGAAAGGTTCTCAAAAGCGGCGAACATGAAATTCCCAGCGATGTCCACCGAACCGTCAATTTTCTTCCCCACAAAAGAGACGGTGCCGTTGAGGTCCAGAACGCCACTCAGCCTTACTCCGAACAAGGCGCTGACGTCATCCAGGTCGATATTGTCCACAGCAAAAGCCACCCGGCCTTCCGGCGGATCCGCAAACTTTACGTTGCCGTTGAGCTTGGCGCGACTCTCGCCGGTGACGACGGCAACATCAGAAAACACCAGCCTTCCCTCAGAGTAGGTCAGTTTGCCTGCTGCGGCAGTAAGCGATAACCGTTTATCACTCGAGGTAAACTCAAAACGTCTGAGGTCCACCGCGTAGGTCTTATCCCTGCTCTCGACAACCGCCGACAGAACGATGTCGTTGAAACTCAAGGTGTCTGTATTTTCCAACAGCCTGAGGTTGGCGTTGTTAATCTCAAGATTACCGATTGTGAACGAAGGAACTTCGCGCCTTCCGTCGCCGCTACTCTTCGACGAAAAGCCGGGTACTAACCAGCGTCCGGAGCTGTCGCGCACAAGAGTCACTATCGCAGAGTCAAGGTAAAGGTAATCCAGAATGTAGTCCTTGTTCCACAGGTTCGACAGAGAGTACGCAGTGGAAAGCCTCGGGAGGTCCAAAAGCAGGTAATAGGAACCGGAATCGACGAAGTATACCGTTACATCTTCAAGGACAATACCGGAAAAGATATCACCCTTCATTTGCCCGATTGTCACCTCCAGGTTGTATCGCTGTTCAGTCAGTGCGGCAAGTCGGGCATTAACAATCCTTTCCAGACCGTCGAACTTGAAGATATACACGTACAGCGAACCGACAAGAAGCAGAGCGCCGGCAAGAACAGCAAGAACGATTCTCCTGAAGGTACGCATCAGCTCATGCCCAGTCTGTCAAGTATCGACAAAGATGCCGCATAACCATCGCCCGCCGCTTCACCGAGGTCGTGTATCACCTGATGGACCAGTTCCGACGACGCCCCGACATTGACGGCACCTTTAATGTGCGAGAACAGTTGGGTTTCACAGTTTTCAATCATCAGGCAGGCGACAATCGCCAGCTCCCGGTCGATAATACCAAGCCCGGGGCGGGAGAGCACCTTGCCGTAACCCTCAATGACCATCCACCGGAACACTTCCGGCGCCAGCGCTTCCACCTTTTGTTTGAGGGGAAGATAATTTTCGGAGTAGACTCTGCGGCACAAATTGAGACCGTTGGTAAACCAGGTCTCGGATTCTTCAACGCTGATTTTCTGCAGTATCGAATCGGCTTTCGGCAATGGGAAATGGCGATCCAGGTGTTCAGCCGCCTGGAGCATGCGCGGGAAACCAAGAAAGAGGTACGATTGCAAAACGATTTCATACAACTGCCGGCGGGCGAGGCCACACTTTTGACCGACCTCTATGGTCCGGTCGAGAATCTCCTCATCTGCCATAGCGATGGCAGCGGAGTACAATGCCAGCGCTCTGGTATGACCGTTCTGCCGGGGACAAAAGTCGGTCAGGCGGCTGAGAAACCGTTGTAGATCAACGCTCGTGTTCATAGCGGTAAGGTAACGGCGGAACGTGGAAATTGGCAACGGGAAACTTGCTACTTACGATCTATTAGCTGCTTCTCAATCCGGCGAAGCGCCCTCTTGAGAGATTCAATCTCGATGCGAAGAGAATCTTCCGACATGCGGTGAGGATATTGCGCGGCCGGTTGGGCAAAGAATGCCTGTAAGGAATCGAATTGGAGGTTACCGATTTCAAGACGGACGCGATACGGAGTGTCATTCCTAATGAAACCCAGTTTGACCACCGTTCCGGGGAAAGTTTGACGAACTCTGTTTCTCAGATCAAGAGCAGAGCGCAAGGGGCTATCGTTCATGCTCAGCAGCAGGTCCCCTTTTTTCAGTCCCGCCCGTTCGGCTGGTGAAGAAGGTACTACCGCCGTGACCATCACGCCCCTCTCAATGACGCGGCTTGTGCTCATTCCCACGTTGACAAGCATGTTCGTGGGTTTAAGTTTAATCCCGGGCGAAATCTCTATGTTGGTGGTGGTGATGCCGATGTACCCGACCGGACGGTCACCTTGCATCAGGATATGGCGGACAATGTCGGGGATTTTGCGGGCCGGTATGGCCAATCCCGCCTCCAGCCGACTCTCGAAACCAATACCGCCGGTTATCAAGCCGACCAGATTCCCGGAGAGATCAAATACCCCCCCACCGACTGTCCCGGACGTGATCGGCGATGAAAACTGGATAGTGCCGTCGGGTCTGAACCCGGCACAGAATCCGAGGGAGGGGCAGGCCGGGATGCCGTAAGAATTGCCCATCGCAATCACTATCTGCCCGGCACAGCCCTCGCGGCTGCTGAATGAAGCCGGAACCCCAATTCTCCTGTTGATGTGGATGACGGCCAGCCCGGTCTGATGGTCGATGCCTCTCATTTGGGCAGGTATTATCTCATCGCCAAAGCGTACGACAATCCGTTCACAACCGATCACCGCCGGTGCAGCCACCAGAATATGCCCCAGCAGGTCATAAATAATCCCGGAGGAAATCAAGCTCTGTACGGCCTCGTCACCCTGACCCTGAAAGGCCTTTGGCGACACTGGCGTTGACGACTCTATCGTTACTACCGAACGGGAGAGCTGGTAGATCAGCTCGTTTAACCCGCTTTCGAGACGGAACAGCGAGGTGTCCGCGCCGGATACGGCGCCCGAAAAAAAGACCGCCCAAAAAGCCACAGCAGCGATCTTCTTGGCGGCCTTAGATAAGCGCGTTGCCATTTTTAGTATGCCCTTCCACCCTCCTTAGCGGATGGTGACTCCAGTGACATATATATCCTTACCACCGGTCGCACTTTGTAATAACCCAGTACGTACGGAACCGGCGTTGATGCCTGTGCCGACGCCGTCATTAGCCCGTAGGACCGATCAATATCACGCCACGCTCCCTGCTGAACAATAGCGTTGGATAACCTGTTCATTCTTTCCGCCCACGCCAGTCGGCTGCCCAGGGACCAGTCCTTGTCAAGATTTGCCGTCCTTCTGACATTGTCCACCGGCTGCACCGTAAGATAAGAATCATCGAGGGCGGTTCGCCGGGCGAAGATGTCGTCAGCCAGATGGATATTCTTCGGTGAGAAGGCAACGATGGCCAGCAGGATCATCAGGCTCGTGGTGACAAAAGCGGGGATTGCCTGGCGCCAGAGGATGACCGGCGCCCGCTTCGGCAGGAAAGCCTTGGTGCGTGTCTCAGCAAACCGTTCCTGAGCAATTCGGTTAAGCAGCTTGCCGTTGAAGTCATCGCACACGGTCAAGATAGAAAGCTTCCCGTTCGCCTGAGACATCGACCGATACACCGCCTCTTCCCGGCGGCAGGTCGAGCAGGTCGAAAGATGCTCGCTGACGGCCGGCTTGAGACGGCTGCTTAACTCACCATTGCAGTAAGCTGACAGGTAGTAGCGTACTTTTTGACAGCGCATTATAACTCTCCATCTTCGGCCGCAGCTTATCACGCAGCATCATCCGGGCGCGATTGACACGCGATTTCACCGTGCCGAGGGGAATAGAAAGAATCTTGGCCACTTCTTCATACGGCTGTTCCTGAATATCCCGTAATATGAAAGCGGTCCGATACTTCTCCGGAAGCCCTTTAATAGCCGCGTTAAGAACCTGCGGCAACCGGTTGGGCAGTTTCATTTCCACCGCAAACTCGGCTTCGTTTCCCTTCATTTCAGTTATGTCGTAAAACTTAAACTTCTTCCTTTTGCGCAGCTCGTTGCGAGCCAGGTTCAGCCCAATCGTGTATATCCACGTGGAGAAACAGTGTTGAAAATTAAACGACTGCCGATGCTGGTAAACCCGGACAAATGTCTCCTGAACCACGTCTTCAGCATCGTCACGGGATAACAACATCCGCCCGATAACGTTCATCAGGCGGTCTTTGTAGCGATCCACCAGCTCGCTAAAAGCAACCATGTCGCCGTTCTGGACAGCCCGCATTAAGCTATAATCAATATCCTTTTCCGGTTTCTTAGGCATTCATATTACCTGTGTTGGCATCGTTCTACCTTTATTACCCGTTGATGAGAGTAAAGTTCCCAGTTTTCTTGCCTGCCCCACAACTCGAATATATTGTCAAACAACAAGTTACCTTATTATCGTCAGAAAACAAGCAGAATTCAGCCCCCATTTCTCGGCAGACTGTTCGGTTTCCAGAGAAGAAGCCTGGCATCGGGTAAGCGTTCTACCGGGAGTGGTTTGACTGCTCAGGATGGTCCGAAAAGAGCCGTCCAAGGTGAAAGGTAGAGCAGAAAACCAAACAGGGCCAGCAGGATAACCGGTATCGCCAGTTGGCGGTAGACCTTAAGCAGGTCGCTCTTGAAGTACTCGTTGGTGAGAATCAGGCAGAGATGGGTCGGTGAAAGCATCATGCCCAGATAGCCGGAGAGGTAGGCCAGCAGTATATGGGAGGGCATGATTTCGGGCTGATAGAGGAAGCCAGCCAACAACGTGTAGCCCAAAGCGACAAAGGCAGCCACCATCCCCGTCAGAATCCCGGCGGCAAAACAGACCAGGAAAATCAGCAGTTCTTCCGGCAGGTTGAACTGCAGCGATAACTTGGGAATCGATCCGATAGCGCCGGACAGTTCGAGGGCCGTTTGGAACGACAGGGTGCCGAAAATCAGAAAGACAAGTTTGAACGACAGCCCTTCTTTGAGCGCTCTTAGCAGATTGTCCTTCGGCGGTCGGGCAATCAACACGAGCACGATAAACGAAATCAGCACCGCCAGGGCCAGGTCTATCTTCAAGATTGCATACACCGTTATTGCCAGGCCAATCGGCCAGATACTGCTGAGAATGCCCAATAACGGTCTCCAGAAGTGAGTCGCGGCAGCATTGTTGTTGTCTATCTTACGAATGAAAAAAGCAAGACCGATGACCGCCATTATCACGGTGAGAGGAAACTGCATCAGGGAAACAGTGCCGATTGGCAGGCCGGTAATAGCTTCCGTTAGAATGATCCCCGGGTAAATAGGCCAGAAAAACTCAACGATGTGGCGAAACCAGTAGTTACTGGCCGTTCGGAACTCAGGCGGGTACTGGCTGCCGACCAGGACGTTGTCCACCAAGGGAGCGGACAGAAGCGACCCGCCGGGCATCGGCATCAAACCGACCAGTGGCGGCAGAACCGCTACGGCCGTTTTGTTTCCGCCGGGTAGCCCCTTGCAGGCCTCAGAGAGCCTTTCAAGGAACTTGAGTTCCTTTAACAGCCGGCCCAGCGTGGTAATCAAGACGATAACCGACGTAAGGGAAATGAACCGCTTTGACTTGACCAGTTCCCAGTATCCATCCAGAAGGGCTGACAGTTCAACCCCGTATAATAGTGATGTTATCACTCCCGCGCCGAAAAGAGTGACACCCACCGAGAGCTTCTTGCGCAGGGCGAGAATTATGATGACAAAGACGGCAACCAGCTTGACGGCTTCCATGGCGGCCAGTATACCAAACCCCTCTCAAATGTCAATCAACGGACTTGACACAGCACAGGCATTCTGCATAGCTTGTTGGCCTGTTCCCTGAGACTCAAATCACGAGAAGCGGTGGCATTATCCTTCAGGTTTCGTGGACAATAGGTCGGGTTCCGATCCGCCTGAGGCGGGGAGAAACTCGACCTTCGCTACCGAAGATTTCGTGGGCGGCAGATGTCCAGAGGCTGTCTCAAAAGGCAACTATTCTGGCCCGCGTAGGGTGGGGGCTTGTCTCCCACCTTATCATCGGCGGACACAAGGCCCGCCGCTACGCGGAGTTAGCAAATGGCAACTTCATTTGGTGCCATGTCCAGTGTGGCTGGAGTCAACTTTTAAGACAGCCTCTCCACATCTGCCCCATGCGAGTTGGCGCGCGAGGAGAGGCTACCCCAAAGGTCTGCCGTTGAGAGTAGTGACCACCATCAACGGGCGCTTTGTGCCGCGCGGGCAGGACAAGATCTCCGTGTTCGACAATGCCCTCTTGTATGCCGAAGGATTGTTTGAGACCTTTTTGGCCATTGATGACCGCATTATCTTCATGAGAGAGCACCTTCAGCGCCTTTACCGAGGAGCAAAGGTCATCGGACTGAAAATCCCCGTTCCTGCGGACAGATTGTCTCAGTGGATAACCAGAACGGTGCGGGCTCACCCGGATCGTATCACGAAGCTGCGCCTGACGATAACCAGCGGTGAATCGGCTCGGTTTGTAGGACGGCAGGGCAAGCCGCAGGTCATTCTGAGCGCCTCCCCGCACCGGATGCCTCAGGTGCCGTTCAAGCTGTGGGTGTCGGATTTCCGTATCGACCAGGATTCCATCTTCCGCCGGATCAAAACGTTGTCGTATGCCATTCATGCCGCCGCTTTGAAGCAGGCCAGACTGAAAGGCTGCGACGACGCCCTGCTGCTCAACGAGAAAAACCAGGTCGCCGAGGTGACGTCAGCCAATATTTACTGGGTTGATAAGGGGAAACTATTCACGCCGCCGTTGAGCGCCGGGTGTCTTGAGGGAGTGACGCGCAAGCTCGTTATCAGAGAGGCTGCCAAACTGGGTCTGAAGATCACTGAGAAAAACAGTACCCTGGACGGTTTGCTCAAAGTCGACGAAGTCTTCATTTCCAGTTCGCTGAAACTGGTTGTGGGTGTCTCGCATCTTAAGGCATACAACAAGACCCACGCCATTAAACAGGGACCAATTACCCGTCTTGTCAGCGACCACTTCCGGCGCTTAGTTGACATGGGCTGACAGGCTGCTGTAACCGTTGCTGTACGGTAAGGGGCATTTTTTTATTGACAAAAGTGGTTTTCAGACTATACTTAATTGGAGAATTTTTGGTTCAAAGTTAGTGGTTGAAGTTAGATGAATAGTTCAAATGTTGCCAGTCAAGCAGTGACAGCACTGACCTCAACAAGTAGTAGTTGGATAACAGTTACAAGATGGCTGTTTGAAGCGTCTAAAATGTTTTGGAAACCAACAGATTTCCTCAAGCAAAGAGTAGATAAGCCAAAAAACTTCATTCCGTATATTCTGGTGATAGTAATCTCATTCATCTTTACAGCCGCTACGGTAGATATTGCGTTCAGAGAGAGAGTAGCACAGTTACAGGGGATTGACATAACAAGTGTTCCCCCTAGAGGGCTTCCAATTAAAATAATGGTCGCTGCTCCACGGTGTGTAGTAGGATGGTTAGCTCCTCTGGCATTCGTCTTGTGTGTTTGGGGATGTAGTAATCTTTTGAAATTGAGGAGAGTTAATAAACAAGAGTTGCTCTCAATACTCTCTATAATACTCTATGGGGAAGTCATCTACCATCTAGGTTCGTTTTTCAGAATGGCAATGATCCTTGTAAAGAATACAACGCATGTTTCAGTTTCGTTAGGGGTAGTGGCACTCAAATTCGGATGTGATCTCACAAGTGTATTATACCGTTTGTCCACGAAATTTGACTTGTTTCTAATCTGGGAGATTATTATTGTTGGAGTTGGCCTGTCGATGCTCTATGGATGCTCAAGAAGAAAAGCATATCTCTTATCTGCTCTCTCAATTGAACTAATTCCAGTGCTTTGGATTTTGAAATAAAGTGCTATTGTTTGCTGAGATGAGCAGTATGAGTTGATTTGTTTTACGATGTTTAGCACGAAATGAGGAGGATAGTATGGATCATACTAAAATTTCTAGTAAGGCCTTCAAAATCCTTCATGGTTTGCCTTACGTAATCGGTGTAATCACCATTGTCTTTGTAGCTTGGAGTGTTTGTAAGATTAACCTCACTGGGCATCCTAACGTATTAGGTATCTTTGGGTGGCATGTGGCTATTGTCCACCTCGCTCCAGCAGGGGAGAATAACACGGGAGAATCCGATCCTTTCTCTGGCCTTCGTCTCTTATACGTGGATAATGATACCTACTCAAATGTCGATCATGCACAAGTGTGGAATCTTTTTGAGAATACACGGGATTCCTTAGCTCAAGATAATCAATTTGTCGGGGGCTTACCCACTGGCTCTATTGAGAAGGTTGAGCAGGAGGATTCCGTTGCCTTAACATTGCGATACAACCTGGATTGTCAGTGTCCAAAACAGTATGAGGTCATATTATTTTCAGTTGATCTCACTGGTTCTGTGCCTTCAATCGGGGAAGTTACTACTTATAAGGAAACTTTTCCAGAGGCACATCAGCGCAAGCAAAGCCTAGAGGAAGGAGGTGATAAGTTTGCAAGAACCGATTAGTGTTCATGCTTCTTGTGTTAATTTGCATAAGAAGTGAAACCTTAAAAGCTTTACCGCATTGGAGCGAACCTATGTTAAATAAGGTTGTTTCTGTTGTATGCGTAGTACTGCTTGTCTTCACCGTGTTGGGCGTGGCGCTGGCCCCCTCGGCGGCGGCCGCTATGGGTCCGGCATGTGACGCGTTTTACAATAGTAACTACGTCACTGGCGGGGGTGCCTTGCTCATACAGGCGATTGCCTGCTTTTATGAGGACCAAACGTTCTTCTGGTAAGGGCCAATTGATCGTCTACGCATGACGTGACGGGTTCGTGTGTAAACCACACGAGCCCGCACAAATTCTTCTCCAAAGGAGGTGATTATCCATGAGAGGATCTTCTGAAATAGAAGAGAAGCTGGAGAATGCTCTGAAGTGTTTGTGTTGGCCATTCACAATATCTGTTCGGTGGTTATCGAAGCGGCGGATTATCCGTCAGCTTGTGAGCCTGGTGGCGTTCCTGAGCAAACCATTCCGTACGGTTTGGAATCGATATTGGAGTTTTATCGGGGGTGATGATATTCCTGATGAACTTGCGTGCGTACATGGTTTAATGCAAAAGAAAATATATCAGCGGAGTGCACTTGTAGTGTGGCCGGTGATCGGAGCGTGTGTGGTGGTGATAAGCCTTGGTATTCTTTCAGAAGAGCCGACCATGGTAACCATCACCAATGCACGACCGCCGATTACTGTCGCTGATATGTATGCCCCTCACAAAGATTCGACATCTACTGATTCGATTCCTGGAGCAAAGCAGAATGTACCAAAGTACGTACAGCATGGCAGTGGATTTCTGGGCTTTATTGATTTGCGGCCCAGGGATGTAGCTCTTCCTGATCCACTCACCACGGTACCATCTGAGATATACGCTGTTGGTCCGCCTATCCTCTTTAATGAGGAAGAGCCGATTTCATTTTCGCCTGTTGAAGGTGATGAGGATATAGTGGTGATTCCATTTGATGCAGATTACTTCTTTTCTGAACAACCAGAGCCGGAAAAGGAGTTATTGAACCGTCCATGTTCTGTGACATACAAACCTGATCCTCAGTATCCACTTTTTGCTGAAGAAGAAGGTAAACAAGGTAAAGTAGTAATCCTTGTCTTCATCGACAGCACTGGAAATAAGGTTCCCTTTCCCTTGGGGTTAGAAGGTGATATTCAAACTCTAGAATATGTTGTTCAAGGCAGGGAACATACTTTTGACTATGTTGTCGCTGAAGAAGAACCAACGGGTTCGTTTTTTGCATCAAGCTTCATCAGAGTTCTTCCGCAATGGAGATTCCTACCGAAGGTTGAAAACGGTATTGCTGTTAATACTTGGTTACTGATAACGTATCAATTCTGTACTGGTATAAATTGTTCTAGATTGGAACTGAAGCAAATGCGAGAAAAGGGGCACTTGTAAGAAAACCATTGATCTTGTATCTGACGGGTCAGTGGTTTTCTCTTTTTACTGTCTACTTGACGGGATATATATGATCCGTATCTACTCACCTATATAGATAAAGCAGGCGATTATGGAATACGGTCCCGTTTCGGTAGCCGTTTACGTCAACAGCGCTTTCCAAAGTTATAACAGCGGCGTGTTTAATGGCTGTAGTGACGGTACCGTCAATCATGCCGTTGTGCTGGTCGGCTGGGATGATAACCAGGGGCCAAGCGGCGTCTGGTTTATGCGCAACTCATGGGGTAGCGGCTGGGGTGAAGGCGGCTACATGCGCATTCCGTACGGCTGCTCCAATATCGGTTATGCTGCCTGCTACGTCAATTATGCGGGCGGCGTGGTGTTTGAGGCCGACACGACCATCGGCTGGGTGCCGTATGATGTCAGCTTTACAGCTACCTCGGGGCTGCAGGTGGATACCTGGACGTGGGATTTTGGCGACGGCGACTCGGTTTTTGTCCAGTCACCGGTGCACACCTATGAGAAGGCCGGCTTGTTTACGGTGAAGGTGGAAATCAATGCCGACGGAGAGATTCGCTCAAGGGAAAAGCCTTACTATATTAAAGCGCTGGCTGATTCTCTTCTTCCGACTTCAGGCGAGGGAGGCCGCAACGCCACCGTTGAAATACCGGTATACGCGCACAACTTCTTACCGATCACAACCATCAAGATTCCGGTTGAGTACTCCGGGGACCTGGATGTCACTCTTGATTCGTTTTCGACCGTCGGTTGCCGAACGGAATACTTTGAGCAGCAGACATATCTTCATTTCAATCCGGCCGGTAAGCAGAAGACATTCAAGCTCGTGAGCTCATATTCCGGCACGTCACCCGACCTTCCCGCAGGGGAAGGTGTGGTTGCAAATCTGTACTTTACGGTTTCCGGCTCGGCTGAATATGAGGAAACGACATTTGTAGAGATCGATGGATACGACAGTTTTTCTCCCGAGTTTGCCGGCCACTTCGCCAACTACACGCCCAGAGTGACCACGGGCACCCTTT
>SDBS01003534.1_pt1 | contig 15339 bp, 12 predicted proteins | sample 2277091 | NCBI WGS metagenome assembly SDBS01 (sample SAMN10404972, study PRJNA504765) | marine sediment metagenome | isolation source: marine sediment core GS10_PC15, 163 cmbsf | place: Arctic Ocean: Southern Knipovich Ridge | collected 2010 | reverse complement strand
AGTGCCTACCAATACACCGACACCAAAAGTTAACAAATTTTCAGGATCAGACCATTTTACGTTAGGATTCAATTCATTTAAAAGTATCCAAGTATTTATAGCTCTACCGCCTATCCATCTATTGGCATATTTTTCTGACGGTTCAGTCCATATTTTGTTATTGGTAAGGTTAATTCGTAAAATATTACCAGCATAACCGTAATGTTTTTCCTGCATGTTTTTCACTTTATTACTCCTCTCGCTCCGAAAACACAATACTTAACACAAAGAGGAGTCTCTTCGTTTTTACAAAAATCACAAGTTTCATCTATTCTCATAGTTATTTCTTTATTCTCATTATTTCTTAAAATTGTGGTACTAGACAATTCTGGATTAAAAAACTTATGTCCACTTTTATGAAAGGAACAAGCTAATTCACACCTTAAACATCCTTTGCATTTTTTTGGATCCAACCATAATTTAAAAACCTTCATTATCATTGCCTTCCTTTTCACTTAATTTTCAGATTTATATAAAAAAACTATTTTTATTTATAATTGAAACAAATATTATATAATTAATCTTCATCCCTATTTTTTTGTAAAATCAATTTAATAGAACTAAAAATTTCCCGAGGATATTTTAATAATAAAAAATCCTCGGGAATTTGTCTAATCTTTTTTGCTTAAAAATTTAAGACGTTTCAAGCTTATATATTTGGAATTATTTTTGTAATTATTCTACTCTGATCAAGGAACCCATTTACCATTCCGCGAAACTTTTAAACTTAAACCACCGGTAACAGATTGACCATCTTCATCTAATTTGGTTAATCCTATAACACCATTATACTGGAAATCTGGATTAGCAATATAATTAACTATAGCCTTTCTATCAGGACCAACCTTTTTCAAGGCTTCTAGAATTATTCCTACTGGCATCGTAAGCATAGGGTCTAGTAGCGTGATATCCGCACACCAGATTTGATTAATACCGGTAAGTCTTTATCCTTAATCAAATTAGAGTATATTTTATTATTGTGTTTGCTATTGGTAGTGGCGACATATTTGTGTTTTATCCTGCCTTGTATACCTAATTCGTTCATGATTTTTAATACCTTCTTATGATTTACTATTACCTTATCCCTTCTTAATCGAGCGGTAATTCTTCTATAACCGTAATAGGGATGTTCACGGGAGATATCCTCTATATTTTTTCTAATCCTTAATTCTTTTTTCTTTTTATTTATATTCTTTTTTGGCTTGTAATAAAGGGTGGATCTTTTTATATCCATTAATCTACAGCCTTCTTTGATCGATTCAAATAAGGACTGGTAATTCCTTAAGGCTTTAGTTTTTGCCGCTGGCAACCTTTCAGATTCCACCTCACGATGGACACCCTTGCCCTATTAAATAGTCTTTACTAAATAGTAATAGTCTATCTAATGTTAATAAATCTCCCCACAGCAGAGCTTCGGGGTATCTATTACTCTCTAAAACAAACTAATTTGCTGACAATGTAACTTTTTATATTCTTTTTCCGTTCCTTGATTTCTTACATATTTGCTTATTGTATCTTCACTGCCAAACTTGCTTACAGTATTTACAAAAAATCCATCTGACCAAAATTCTCCACCCCATAGTTGCTTTTTTACTTCCGGATGTTTTTCAAATATTTCTTTGGCAGTTATACTTTTTATCATTCTTATCATTTCTGTCACACTATATTTCGGAATCGACTGTATTAGAAAATGCACATGATCTCTGTCTATTCCAATCTCTAAAAAACTTATCTCATACCTCTTGGAGATTTCAAGACATATACCTTTGAGAGTTTCGTCTACTTCTTTGTTGAAAATAACCTTTCTATATTTTGCTGGACATACAAAATGGTATATTAGTACAGATACATTATGTGATTTGTGAATATACTTACTCAAATCACTTTACTCCTCTACTTTTTATACCATTTTATCATATTTTATTGATCGCAGCAGAGCTGCGGGGAATTGAACCCTAAGAGATTAAACAGGGCTTGTCTTAAGCTAATGGTTGCTACTTTAAACCCCATAGCAGACTTTCACTGCCAAGCTATTACCCATGCCGGGCGCACTAGATACCCGCGGACATGCCCATGGCACTTTAAAAAATTATATTAAATATTTCTCTATATCTCTCTTTAATATATAGTTTTAGTCTCTTTCTTTATAAAATTAGTGACAATTTTTTTATATTTTATTAATAAGACTTCTTTGCAATTACCTTAAGTACATCTTCTGTAATATTGAGAGCCTCATCAATATCTTTTTCTGTATGTGCAATAGATATAGAATACTCTTCAAACCAGCCACATCCCATAGGAATTACACCTTTACTCAACATACCATACCAATAATCTTTCCACATTTCCCTATTACACTGATTAGCTTGTCTATAAGTATGAGGTTTTTCAGGAACAAATTGTATACCTCCTAAGGGTCCTTCGTGTGTAACACAAGCTGGAAGACCCAAACGATTTATTATTTCTTCTAATCCAGCTGCATATTTATCACCTAATCTATCTACTTTCTCGTATATATCTTTGGTTAAAACTTTTGTAAGACAGGTTAATCCAGCGACAGTGGTTAGAGGATTAGCATTATAAGTGCCAGCATGAGAAATTGGTCCAAGAGGTGCAAGGAGTTTCATCAAATCTCGACGTCCTCCAAAGGCACCTAAAGGGGTTCCTCCACCAATTGCTTTAGCAAGAACAATTAGGTCAGGATCAACTCCATATTTCTCGCAAGCACCGCCTTCTGCAATTCGGCATCCAATTTTTACTTCATCATAGATTAAAAGGACATTGTACTTACGAGTAAGTTCACGTACCGCCTTAAGATAACCAGGATTAGGTGGAATTACTCCTCCATTAGTCATACAAGGTTCTAAAATAAAGCAAGCAATTTTTCCTTCATGTTTTTTTAGCTGATATTCTAAACTTTCGAGATGATTAAATTGAACAATATAGATATTTTTTGAAGTTGATGAGGGAATACCTTGACTTTCTACATTAGAGGAGGGCATCCAATCGGGACCAGCAGAAATATTGGTTGGTACAGAAGTACTGTGCATTAATATATCAGAACACCCATGATAAGCTCCTTCCACTTTAATTACTCCCATCTTTCTTGTGGCCCCTCTAGCCAGACGTACTGCATACATAGTACCTTCTACTCCAGACTGTGTAAAACGAAGCATCTCGGCTACTGGATAACGGCGATGAATCTCCTCAGCTAATTCAGTAGAAGATAATGCGGGCAAACCATAAAGAGTACCTTTTTTAGCTTGCTCGCTAATCGCCTTAGCAATAATAGGATTAGCATGTCCCGCAAACATGGCTGCAAAAGACATAGAAAAATCAATATATTTATTACCGTCTAAATCCCAGATATAAGCACCCTTAGTATCCTTAACAGAAAGAGGATAAGGATCCCAATACCTTATTGGACTACCTACACCACCAGGCATAATTGCTTGAGCTCTTTTAGCCGCTTTTCCAGAATTAGGAGTTCTAGCAATATAATTATCATAAAAACTCATAATAAATTTCCTCCTTATAATTAATCATCTTAATTTATTTTTTTACTTTTTCTCTTTACAAAAAAATTATTCATTTTCTAGTTAATATATTTAATTATCACCTCCCATACTTATTATTAATGTGCCTTTCAGAAAACTCTGAAACCCTTGTCTTACAAGGCTTTTAGAGTACCTCTATTTTATTATTCACCTCCAGCATTAAAACCCTTATCTGATAAGGGTTTTAGGAAGGTTATCGATTAATTTCTACTCATTTTATCAATTTTTTAAGGGCTTGGAGGTGAATTTTTTTAACCTTCTTGAGTTTTCTGAAACCCTCATCTCTATCTTAAGCAAACATTTTACTAATTTGAATTTGATTTCACCTCCACCTAGCTTTTACCCTATAATCTTTTAAGGATAATCTTTTTTAGTTACAATACTTTTCAGAAAAGTAGGGGGTAAGACTATGAACAGGTTTAAGGCAAACCAGAAACTTTTATTTAGAGCTGAAACTGTTTTTAACTTAAGACCTTTAGAAAAATACGAAATTCTTTTCTCTTTTCTTGATACCTCACCATTGGAGATACTATATCCTTCTACCGGCAGACCACCTATTCCCTATGAAGCTTTACTTAAAGCCCTTATTTACAAAAACATTAAAAATGTATCTTATCTTTCTGATCTGGTAAGAGAACTAAAGGATAATCCTGATTTAGCTTTAGCCTTTGGTTTTCATCCCCTCCATCTACCTTATGTAGAGAACTTTTCGGCCTTTTTAGGAGATACTGAAAATAGCATCTTCCAAAAGGTGAGAGATTCTCTGGTAAGCAAGTTAATCGAGCTTAAAGAGATCAAGGGAACTCATCTTACCTTCGATTCCTCTAATATCCCGGTTAAGGTTAAAGAAAACAACCTCAAGACTTCTATTAAAGATAGGTTTAGTAAGACCAAGAGACCTAAAGGTGACCCGGAATCTCGTCTTAGTATCATGGTCCATTTTCCCAAACCCTTTCAGAAAGAGTTTAAATACTTCTGGGGTTACCGTAATTTTGTTCTCTCTGATGCCTTATCTGAATTACCTATTTTAGAAGAAACCAGGGCAGCCAATGTAGTAGACAGTAGGGTTATTATCTCCCAGCTTGAATTGGCTAGAGATAGATTCGATCTTAGTATCTGTGCGGTAATCGCCGATGCTGGTCTTGATTCGGCAAAAGTTCTTAACTTTATCATCAATGACCTTAAGGCTAAGCCCTATATTGCTCGAAATCTAAGAAGAAAAAAAGATCTTAAAGTTTCCCCGAACGGTAACCGTATCTGCCTAGCCGGATTTGAGATGTTATATTGGGTGGCACTCAAGTAATATTGAGTGCCACCCTTCTGTCCCTGGATGCATCCCCAGTTTACCAAAGGCACAGGTTGTTTTGCCTATACTCAGGTACTTAGCGAAGATATCCGCAAACAGATTGCCTATGGCACTCCGAAATTTAAGAAAGTTTATAATCTTCGCAGTGGGTGTGAAAGGATATTTTCCAGGTTACTTGACCTTTGTATGCAAAATCCGAGTGTCAGAGGACTTCGGGCTGTTTCTAATCACTGTACTATTGCCCATATTACTGTTCTTTTGGTTGCCTTGACTGCTGCTAAGACAGGTAATAAAGATAAGATTCGTTTTGTAAAATCTTTCCTTCCTAATATTTAATTTTTAAAGAGCGAGTTTTTTGAAAGCCTATTATTAATTCCTCACTCATCTTCAGAATTGAATCTCTTTTTATATTAATAGTCTCCGTATTATAAAATTTTGAACGAAAAGAAATTCCAAAAGTTCCAATTAATGGAAACTTTTGCTACAAATACACAACATTAATATCCTAATGGCTACAAAGTCATCATGTTGTTTTAATAGTCCATTTAAATCTTTTAAACTATCTAGCAAATTGAAAAACTGACAGTCTTAATTAGTATTTTTAGAATTAATATCACTCTATAGATTTCATTAACAAAAATTATATATTTGTGAAAAGTCACAACTAGACAAACTTTTAACAATTTTGTAAAAAATTTTCATGGATACATGGATAGAACCTAATTATAACCTATCTTCTAACTCAAATAATTTAATTTTTAATTCTACGTGAATATGAATCCATATTAACAGCAATTACTATAATAATTCCAGTTATTACCATCTTTACAAAGGAGGAAACACCAATAAGATCAAATCCATTAGATAAAATTCCTAATAGTAATACCCCAAAAATAACTCCAACATATTTACCTTCTCCGCCTCTCCAGGTTATTCCCCCAAGCACTACTGCAGCTATACACTCTAAAGCTAAACCTAAACCTAAATTTGGTTGACCAGAATTAATTCTTGATGACATCAATACGCCTCCAAGTGCAGATAACGTGGAACACAAAACATAGACCATGGTTAAAGTAAATTTAACATTTATTCCCGAAAGCCTTGCTGCTTCAAGATTTCCTCCTACAGCATAAATATGACGTCCAAATACTGTTTTATTAAGTAAAAAATATATCAAAAACACTACAATTAATGCAATTAAGGTCGGTATTGGAAGACCAAATACATACCCGGTACCCAAAATTCTATATGAAGAAGGCATTCCACAAATACTCCTACCTTTCGATAAAATTAAGGCTAGACCATGAAGATAACTCGTAGCTCCTAGTGTTATCGCAAATGATTGAGCTTTAAGTATAGATACACTTAAACCATTTATTAAACCTATTACTATACCAACAATTATTCCGCAGCTCATTCCTATAAGAACTCCATATTGTTTTGCTATCAATGAAGATATTACACTCACTATTGCAATTACTGCTCCACATGAAAGGTCAACACCGGTAGTTAAACACACTAGAGCTTGACCACTTGCAAGAATCATTAAAAAAGAACTTTGTCTGGATAAGTTAATAAAATTTGATAGTGTAAAAAACCTTGGTTGAATAAAACTAAATATGCCTATTAATAAAATAATTACAATAGGTAAGTAAGCTGACATACCTATATCATTCTTAAAAAAACTGATTCTTTTTAATTTAGTCAAATTCATATATTTTCATCTCCTTATGTTATATAAATAATTTATTTGTATAACTCTCTGACTACTTTATGCTTTCCCCAAATGCGCATTTTAATATCCGTTCTTCACTAGCTTCCATTTTATGTTTTCCATTATGAAACTCTCCAGTTATTTTTCCTTGATGCATTACCAAAATTTTATCACTCATACCTAGAATTTCCGCAAGTTCATAAGATATCATAATAATACTAGCACCATTTTTTGTAAGCATATTCATAAAATTATAAATTTCTCTTTTCGCACCAACATCAATTCCTATGGTTGGCCCATTAAAAATAAAGATATTTGATTTACGATTTAATGCTCTTGCCAATAAAACTTTTTGTTGATTCCCACCACTTAAAAATTGCACCCCTGTATGAACTGATGGAGTTTTGATGTCCATAAGGGAAATAAATTCTTTAACTTTTGCAATTTCCTTATAAGAATTCATAACACCAAAATTAGAAAATAATGATAAGGATGATAGAGATATATTCTCTTTAACTGATAAACTTAATACTAATCCGTCTTTTTTCCTATCTAAAGGTAAATAATTAAGCCCCTTAGACATAGATTTTTTAGGATTAATTTTTTTTATGTTGATTGTGGCCTTATCGTTATATATTTCAATTTCTCCACTATCAAATGATCCCGCTCCAAAAAGTGCTTTTCCAAATTCTTCACTACCACATCCTACAAGGCCAAAAATACCAATAATTTCTCCCGCATGCACATCAAGTGATATTCCACTAAAACTTCCTACTTTAGTAAGATTACTAGCTCTAAGTAATTTTCTTCCCACCTTTCTTATAACTCTTGGAAATTTTAATTTAATATCTTTACCGGTCATATAAAAAATTAATTCATCAATATTTTTCAAATCTTTAACTGATTTTGTAATGACATGATTCCCATCTCTTAAAACAGTAAATCTGTCTCCGATTATTTTCACTTCTTTAAGCCGATGCGAAATGTATATTATAGATACACCCCTTGATTTAAGTTTTTTTAAAACTTCAAAAAGCTTGTCTCTATCTTTTTCAGTTAGGGGTGCAGTGGGTTCATCAAGAATTAGCACTTTTACATTTCGATTAATTGCTTTACATATTTCGACAATTTTTGATTCACCAGTATCTAGATCTTCTGCAATGGTTCGAGGATCAATATTATAACCAAAATTTACAAGATATTTTTTCGCTAAATCATTTTGCTTTTTATAATCAACTACTCCTAAACTATTAATAATTTCTTTACCTAAAAATATATTTTCTGCCATGCTTAGTAGTGGGATTAAACTCCTTTCTTGATATATAGTAAATATTCCGATTTCCCTTGCAATATAAGGATCATTTTTTTCTAAAACCCTATTATTAAAAAAAATTCTTCCCTCACTTGTATAATATGCACCAGATAAAATCTTAATAAGTGTAGATTTCCCTGCACCATTCTCTCCAATAAGCATATGAATTTCACCCTTAAAAAGTTCAAAATTAATATCATTAAGAGCTCGAACACCAGGAAAATCTTTCCCTATAGAATCTAGCCTTAATATTGGGATTATTTCTCTTTCCATTTTAGATACACCTCTCTTTTCAAAAAAATACAGATACTTACGCTTTTACATACGCGGTGATTTTAAAATTCAAATCTATGCTTATCCTCTACCTCCATTCTCTTTTATTTTCTAGCAAGTTTTTCAGCTTAATTTAGTTCATTTTTGAAACGTAATTAGTAATTCTTTTATCTTTTTACTGCTAAATCTTTTATATTCAAATCATCCGTTACAAAATCTAGATCCAATTCTTTTAACTTTTTCCTCGTAGGTATACCTGAATTATCCCATCCTCTTAACTGGTAATATTCTTCTAACATATTCCTGAACTCTTTGGGTGATATGTTTATTCCTCTCGATGGCCCGCTTGGTATTTTTTCATAAAATCTCTTAGGGATAGCATCGTCTTCTCTTGAGATAAATTCTCTTAAATTCCATACTCTAGCCAAATTATTTGCTCTTTCTCCAATCTTTGAAAGTTCGGCAATATCTATATCCCATCCTAATGCAGCTTGAAACAGGTTAACAATATCACTAGGGCGTATTGTTTGAGGAGGAGTTGTAAACCAACAAGTAATCATAGATTCTCTCAAAGCTGCCCAATCTTGTGTTTCTTTTACTGCCCTTGGTTTGCCTTTGGTAGAATTACTTTTCATGGCTTTTACTATCCCTAATTCTGGAATGCTGTTTTTAATTTCAAAAACGGGATCTGGTTCGCATTGAGTATGACACGCGCCTCTCACTGATGTAGCATAATTTAAAGCCAACCCTTTTCGAACTCTTGGGGTGTGAAATGGAATTTCTAATCCTTTACTATGCATAGCATACTTTTCAGCACCTCTCCCAATTTTTTCTGCAGCAGCTTTAACCCCATTAGATAATAAACGCCCAATTCCATCCCCTCTTACGATTTTATGAAGTAATTCTAATATAGAATTTGAATCTCCCCATTTAAGTTCAATCCCGTCTAAATCAAATTTGGATATTATACCATTCTCAAAACATTCAATTGCAAAACCTATAATAACTCCTGCAGAAATTGTGTCTACACCAAAATCGTTACATATATTACTTGCTTTTATCACTGTTGCAATATCATTAATTAAAAGATTAGATCCAAATGAGCCCTGAGTTTCATACTCCGCCATTTTTAACCACTTTCCATTAATTTTTACTATCTTTTTGCAAGCAACTGGGCAACCCCAGCAAGATTTACTTTTGAATTCATATTCTTTTGTAAGATCTAAATTTTCTGCCCCTTCAAAAAAAGTAGTTTGGAAATTTTTAGTAGGTAGCATACCCAATGAATTAAGAAATGAAGGCGATCCAGCAGTGCCAAATTCACGAATTAAACTGACAAGAGAGTTATTGTTTTTTAGTTTTTCCCAAAACTCTTTATATAATTCTGATACATAATGGGGATTTTTTTCTAATATTTTACCAGATCCTTTAGCTACAATAGCTTTAAGATTTTTTGACCCTGCTACAGCCCCTAAACCACATCTACCAACTACTTCAAATGAATCATTAATTATTGATGATATTTTTAGTAATTTTTCCCCCGCAGTTCCAATACATGATACACTGACTTTATCGCCATATATCTTCTTTAGTTTTAATTCTGTTTCAAAAGAATTTTTACCCCACAATTCCTTAGCATCGTGAATTTCAATTTTACTATTATTCAAATATAAATAAACAGGATTAATAGATTTTCCTTGTATTACCAATCCATCAAATCCTGATTTTTTCATTTTAACCCCAAAGAATCCACCTGCATTGCCTTCGCCCCAAATTCCAGTAAGAGGTGATTTTGAAAAAACACCATATCTTGAAGATCCTGGAATTCTCACTCCGGTTAATGGCCCAGTTAAGAATACAAGTACATTTTCTGAAGATAATGGATCTATTTTGGGTTTTACTTTTTCAAATAAAATTTTAAGTGCAAGCCCTCTACCGCCTAAGTATTTTCTATAATCATAATTCTTTATTGACCTAACTTCTACTTCTTTTTTTGATAAATCTATATATGCAATCCTTCCAACATATCCATATAAGCTCATTTTTACACCACCAATTCCTTAAATATTATTTAATCCTTTTTTGGATTTTTTATAAATTTTATCCCTTTCTAAATAAATTTCTTCATCCATGTATTTTGCAGAAATAAAGTTTTTATAAATGTTTTATACAACTATATATTAGAATAGAGGTAGCGATATAAATATACCCACATTAATTAAACTAGACTTGTTATTTGTATTTAAATATGAAAATTATATATGCCTGTATTATAATCGCAACCTGTATTTTTCTTTGCAGATGTATTTTAGATATTTATCTGCTATGTTGAAAAATTTAAATATATTATGTTTCTTTTGAATAAAAGTGAAAGCCCCCAGCAGGAACTGGGGGCATCTTTTGTCTACAAGCAAAAAACCAACTTTAACCCTTCAGGCGGCCGCATAAAACTCCAAGCAGGAGTCTGGAGTTTTATGCGGCTTAATAAATTGATTTTATATTCTGTATAAATTTCTTCATTATACTCGTTCTAACTAATTATACCTTATATATTTATTTCCATTCCACTGTTCCACCCAACGGAATATTCCAGTCTATTGGTGCCAAAATTTCAGAACTAAAATCAATATCATTAACATTTTCTGGTGTTATCTCAATAGGCTCTATAAATAAAGTAGCACCAGCTATCTTGTCAAAAGAATCGTTTAGCACCCTATTTACAACACTCATAAGAATTTTTGCAGACCTTACTGGTGGATTAATTACACTATAATCTATCAAACCCTCCTCTATCATAGGTAAAGTTGCACTTTCGGGATAATTCATCACTACGAGTATCTCATCTTCTTTTCCCGCAGCTTTTATAGCTTGAGCACATCCATGAGCAAGAACATCTGCGCATAAGAAAGCATCAACATCTGGATATACCATCATATATCTTTCGGTTACTTCCATTCCAATTGCTGGGTCAACATCACTCCATTTTTGTCCAACTATTTCTATACCAGGATATCTAGAGAATCCAGCCAAGATACCTTGGTAATTAACAGTTGTCCAATTGGTTGCAGCTGGACCACTAAGTAAAATAACTTTTCCTTCTCCTCCTAATTTATGTGCAGTCCATTCTGCTTGCATTTGTCCAATTTGATAATCATTCCCTATTACCTGTCCTGAATGATTTCTTATATAACAATTTTGTTCAAGAAAGAATATTGGAACTCCCCTTTTTATAGCCTCTTCGCAAGATTCAACATTCCCTCCTGAACTTATTGGAGCAATAAGAATTGCATCTACACCGAGCTCTACTAGATTCTCAACTTGACTAATTTGTGTCGATAAATCATCATATCCTTTTGCCGCTAAAAAAGTAACACTTTTACAACCAGTTTTTTCCGCTTCTTTAAAAATTCCGTACGCATTATTTATCCAAAAACTACTTTTACAATGAGGTACAGATACACCGATTTTATATGGTCTATCAGCCATTACAGAAAATTGCTCTTCTACTGAAATTTCACCCCATTGATAAACTATTTGTGCATAACCAAGAGATTCATTCTCCTGAGCTATTACAACACTTGAAAAAATTAAGGTTAACGCTAAAATTATACAAAAAAATATAAAACATCTCTTAATCATTTTTTTTCTCCTTTTATGAATATGATTTAATTTTACTATCTTACATTTTACATTTATTGATATTATTTAAACATTTTTTTCACCTCTTTTCTTCTTTTCAACATATTATAGAAAACTTTAAAACCCTTTTCCTTGTTATATTAATTAAGCTAAAATATATATAAAACCTGATATTTCCTTAATATTTTCTTAGTAAAATCTACTATCTAATGATTTTCTCCAAAAGTTTGATGTAATAAATCACATCTAACCGGGATTCAAGTTTAATTTTGTATATCCTTTAAAACTAAAAAGATCATTGGTCATCTGATTATTGTGTTAAAAAAAGCGAGTTCGAATGATGAGAAACAAATCCTTAAAAATCAGAAAAAGAAATAAGCCTATTTTAGCCTTATTGAAAAAGCTCAAGGCAGAGCATCCCCTCTGGGTCTACCGTAGATGCTGGACTTACCTTTACTATCACGATAGTCTGGTGATTAACAAAAAGTGCATCTACCGGCTAATGAAAGAAAATGGGCTTTTAGTAACCAAGATAAGCAAATACAAGGCCAAGAGAAGGATTATTATCTCAATCATATCTGGGGAACGGATATAACCAAAATCAAAATCGACTGCTGGAGATGGTATTATCTGGTCTTGGTTTAGATTGGTATAGTAAAGAAATTATCGGTTATTCCTAATCCTTGCAAACCAAGAGCAAGAAATGGCAAGAAGCTTTACATTAGGCAGTTCAACAGCGTCTTTCGGAAGGAATCAAGGATGGCCTAAGAAGACGCAATTATCTGGTTTCTGATGATGGCTGTCAGCCGACTTCTTTTTCCTATATGAATGCTGTTGCTTTTTTAGGGATGAAACAGATCTTCATCAGTTGGCCCAACCCGAAAGGTAATACCAATACCGAAAGAATAATCAGAACCTTAAAGGAAGATTTGGTTTGGTCTTATGATTGGGATGATTCTTTTATCTACTCTTTAATGAAATCGATACTATATTTTGGATATATTTATATGCGACATCTAATAGATATAAGGTTTTTTAGATAATAACTATTCTGTAAAACTTCTCATATACAGAGCAAATTGATACTAGATTTAAATATTTAAATATTTAAATTTTCAAGGTACATAGACCAAATAATTTAAATATGCTAATTAATATTTTCTAGTATTATCTGTAAAATATGAATGCTTTTTATATATTAAATCCTATGTAATTGCTAAAAATTATCTTTAACATAGAAGTTTCAATTACTAATAATATCATTTTGCATTCATATCAATAATCTTTTCTATTTTTAATTTTCTTAAAATATTGTAAAATTCTATCTTTTATTCCTAAACTATAATCCATTAATATTTTATACCTGATATACTGCTCCACTTTAACAAAAGAACTATTTTAAGTTAGAATAAGCTCAGAGCAAGAAAGGAGTAAATGAAAATGCTAGTTTTTAAAGATATAACTGTAAATAATTGATAGTATTTATTAGTTTATTCTAGAAATTTTATTTGCTGATTTTAAAAGGTCGTCAATTATCTCTGAAATTTTATATAAATTTAATCTACTTGTAGGGATAGCAAAAATTAATGAAAAATTCACATTACCATTTAGTTCTTTAATAGGTACAGCAATACACTGTACTCCTCTTATATATTCTTCTCTATCAATAGAATAATTTTTTATTCTTATATCCTCTAATTCCTTTTTTAGTTTATCAATGTCTACTATAGTATTTTGAGTATGCTTTACTAGTTTTGTTTTTTTCAAATAAGAATTAACAAATTTATTGTTTTTATAGGCTAAAAATATTTTTCCTGAAGCAGTGCAATGGGCTGGATGTCGTGACCCAATTTGTATGTCATATTTAATATTGTACGTAGTGCTAATTTTATAAATATACATAATACATTTTTTTTCAAATGTTGATAAGTTTAATGATTCATTGTATTTTTTAGAAAGATATTTCATTTCTGTAATGGTGCGATTCAATATATCTTTATTTCTCTTATTATTTATACTAGCACCTATGCTAAACAATTTTAATGTTAATTTATATTTTTTATTATTTGGATTCTTCTCTACTAACTCTAATTTTTCTAATGTTTTTAAAAATCTATAAGAAGAACTAATATTAAGTTCTATTTTTTTACTTATTTCAGTAATACTAAGTTCTTCATCAGTTTCATCTAAGGCTAATAATTCAATTATTTTGAATGCGCGTTCTAATGATTGATTCAATTTAATTCCTTTATATTTCACATAGTAAAATAACGTTTCTACATATTAAAAACTTTTATTTATTCTAATCTTTTATTTTCTAAAAGTCAAGTACTTTTTGGTGTTATTTTATAAAATATTTTTTATTTTACATTATAGGGTTTTATACTGCTTCTATTTACCAAAAAAGCCATTCTAAGTTAGAATGAGCTTAAACATAAAGAAGCTATATTCTATGAAACAGAAAAAGTTGATTAGGTAACAAAAAAATTAAATTGTTCTAGAAGATCTAAGTTAGCAAATAGGGAAAAAAATAAGTAAACTTTCTAATAAGTGCCGGACTTCTTAACCACCGTATTATCATTAACAGAATCAATTACTCCAATATGGCCATCGGCCCTTTTGAGACTAAAAACATCACCAGGAAAGAGTGAAAATTACAATAAAAAAACACCGCTGACTTACTATTCAGCTAAAAAAGTGTAAGAATAAACTGATAATAGCGAGGATTATGACCATGATTGGAAGACAGTAAGCAAGGTAATAAAAAGAAGCAAAAGAAGAAAAAAAATATCCAAATAAGAAATCTCATCTTAGAATTTTATATCCTTACCGAGAACAGATTATGAAATGGATAAAATAAGCCTAAACTGCGGAAGGATATTTGAAAAATTACAAAAACAAATGAAATATTATAACTTTCATATCTACACAGACTATAAATGTCTTTATTCCCAGGTTTTTTTCAATTGTAGAAATAAAATATAAATAGAATTAGAAGAAGATTTTTTGTACATACAATTTTTTATCTTTCTTTTTAGCTTTTGTTTTAAAATCCTAATTAATATTACTTGAGTAGTTATATAACTTGATTTCTTTTTATCCTTCTTTTTAAGAGAACATCATTTTCTTCTAAAAAATAAAATTATTTCCATCTTATAAAATCATCCGAGCGTCTACTACTAGCAAACCCTTTTCAAATACAAATATGGGATTTAGGTCTATTTCGTTAATTTCAGGATTTTCCATAGTAAGTTTAGAAACCTTCATTAAAACTTCTTCTATGGCCTGGATATCTCGGGGAGGTTCACCTCTTATTCCTTTTAGAATTTCGTATCCCTTAATCTCGGTAATCATCCCCTCGGCATCTCTTTCTTCTAAAGGAATAATGCGGAAGGAAACATCTTTTAGCACCTCTACGTATATCCCTCCCATTCCAAACATTGCTACCGGGCCAAAATGGGGGTCTTTTATCATCCCCACAATAACTTCTACTTCCTTA
>SDBS01003533.1_pt1 | contig 15340 bp, 14 predicted proteins | sample 2277091 | NCBI WGS metagenome assembly SDBS01 (sample SAMN10404972, study PRJNA504765) | marine sediment metagenome | isolation source: marine sediment core GS10_PC15, 163 cmbsf | place: Arctic Ocean: Southern Knipovich Ridge | collected 2010 | reverse complement strand
TGGAAGGCCGAAGGGCTCCAGGTTCGCCGCAAGCAGCGAAAACGCAGGCGATTGGGTAATAGCAAGAACGCCTGCCATCGCCGCCGTCCCCGGTACAAGGACCACGTCTGGGGTTACGACCTGGTCTCGGATCGGACCGAAGGCGGCGGAGCGTTGAAGCTGCTGACGGTGGTGGACGAGTACACGCGGGAGTGCCTGACGATCGAGGTCGGTCGGCGGTTCACGGGAACCAACGTGGTGGACACGCTGGCGTACTTGTTCGCCGTGCGGGACCGACCACGATACCTGCGGAGCGACAACGGTCCTGAGTTCGCGTCCAAAGCGGTGCGGAATTGGCTCAAGCGGTTGGGCGTCGGGACGCTGTTCATCCAGCCGGGCAGCCCGTGGGAGAACGGCTACGTGGAGAGCTTCAACGGTAAGCTGCGGGACGAGTGCCTAAACGGCGAACTATTCCTGAGCCTTGCCGAGGCCAGATACGTTGTCGACCGGTGGCGACTGGACTATAATCACTATCGGCCGCACAGCCGCTTGGCGTGGCGGACGCCGGCAGCATATGCGGCCAAGTGCCGCCGACGGAAGCGGCGGCGACCGTGTGTTCCTCCGGGCTCGGCTGCGCCTCGCCCTCCGGAACACACGGTGGAAGCATTACCGTGACTCTCATTCAGATTGGTACAGAGAATGGGGGCAGGTCAGTCACAGCCCGGACGAACCGGGTGATCTGTGCAAAGCTGAGAATCCCCTGGTGGAAATGCTCTGCCGCGCCTGGCTCAAAGACTCTTGGCGCATCGGAAGCCGCATCGCACTGTGCCGAGACGCCAAACGTTGGTTCTGCGGTATTCTGTTCTCAGGTAGACTGGGGTGGCGAATCGCCATGGGCCGCCGCGAAGAGCATGGTTCTGCCCGGCCGCCGGTGGCCGCAAGTCCCCTTGTGCGTAGCGTTGGTATGCATCCTCCTGGTACCAATCCGCACACCACTCGTAAATGTTTCCGATCATCTGGTAAAGCCCGTATGGGCTCTTGGCGGTGGGATAAGCGTTCACGCTCGAGATTGTTTCGGGCTGTCTGTCTCCTCCGGTGAAGAGGGGTCTTCCCGGCTCCCATTCATCGCCCCAGGGAAACTGTCGTCCGTCGATCCCCCTTGCCCCCTTCTCCCATTCCAGCTCAGTTGGCAGGCGAAGTCCCGCCCACTTGCAGTAGGCCGCCGCCCCTGCCCACTTCACCCATGTTACAGGGTAGTCTGCCCTTTCAGGGTCGACCGTGTACGTGTCGCCTTCGTTGCCGATCGGATGGGAAGGATCGAGGCGAATCCAGTCCCTCAGCCTGGTGGGTTTGGGCCGGCGGTCGTTGAGAAATTGACTGTACTGCGCGTTGGTAACGCATGTCAGGGCCAAGTAGTAGGCCGGCAGGTGGACGCGGGACGACTCTTTGCCTGCCAGAAAGTCACCCTCGGGCACAAAGGCCAGCACTGTGCCGTCGCGGCTGTTGCGAACTCGCCATACTTCTTCCGCGGGCCCCGGTTCAGGCAAGGCTGAGGGCGACTGGGGAGCGGGCGATTCGACGGTATTGGCCCCAGGGCGTGCCAACTGTGTGAGGATTTCGCTCAGCAGGTCGGTTTTCGGGCAAGCACAGGCGAGGGCAAGCGCGTCGATGGCCAGCGGATCTTCAAGGGCCCTCAGCGCCTCTTCGGCGATACACCTGGTCTGCTCGTCGCTGTTGGTCAAGGCCGAAACGAGAAAAGGTACCGCCTGCGCGGTCTTTCCGGCGGCGAGCTTTTGACACGCTGAACGCCGGGTTCGCACTGTCGCGTTGAGCCGTCCGGCCCACTTCGTAAGACTACTTTGAGTTTCCTTCATGTGAGTTCTCCTTGGCACCTGGGCCCCTTACGGTGTGGCCAGAAGACACGATATTGTCCACGGTCTGGCGGAGGAATATCGGATCGACCGGCTTTTCGAGGTAGAGATCCGGTTCGGTCCCGAGGACATTGTAAAGGTCTTGCGTGGATAGCGCGATTCCCAATCGTTTGCTCACCCCGGTGAGCATGATGACAGGGATATGTTTTGTCTTGGGATCGTTCTTAAGATCCCGCAATGTGTAATATCCCGCCTCACCGGGCATGTAGACATCCAGTATGATAAGGTCAGGGGTGATCTGGCGGGCCTGTGACAATCCCTCCGGCCCGTTGCTGATGCCGATCACTTCGAACCGGTCCGGGTCCAGAGCGGTACGTACAAACGCAACGGCAGTCTCATCATCATCTATGACAAGTATCTTGTTTCGTTGGCAGTCCATGGCTTTAGCTCCCACAGGCGTATTCCCTTTGGTAAAGCCTGATTCCGAGAATTCCTACAAGTTGTCCAAGTCCGACAAATGAGCTGAATTACCGCAGGCGGTTCCGCACCGTCGTCGATCAGCGACCAGCGATCGCCGCCGCCAGTTCTTCGTCGTCTGAGAGGATCAGCCGCTTGGTCAATCCTGCAATCTCCCGATAGAAGGAGCCACCGGATCCGTCCGATACCTTGTCGCAGAATTGAGGCGCCCACTTACACAAATGGTCGCGGAGGAACCGCTCCTGCACATGGAGGCATCTGTCGATCCTCGACTCCACGTCTTCTGCATCGTCCGCACAAGTGCCTGCCACCTGAGCCCACAGCTCCGCCTCGTGAGCGGCCAATCGCTGCATCATCTCCAACTCTATCGCGATATGGTCTGGTATGCTGTCCCAGTGGCCTTCGAAGGACAGTCCCGCAGCCTCGATGAACCGCTTTGTCCGTACCGTGGAATCACCCCACAACTGCCCTTCGCCGTCATGATGTACAGAGGCATAAGGTGAAACATGCGGCCCCGGACCGACAAAGGCACGGGTGTATTCCTCGCGGAGGTGCTCGGTCACGGCCTCCACGTCACCGGCGAGATCTTCGGCCACGTCGCAGCCCAAATCGCTCAGGGCCTCGGCTATTGGTGGAGATCTGAGTTGTGCCACGACTTGCGAGGTCGGCACATCGCGGAAGACAAGCGCCAACAGGCCATAACAATTGCTGCGACCGTCGGCCTGTTGGCGCTTCTGGTCAGCGTACGCCAACAGGGGCCGCAAGCTTTTCATGCCTTGGTTCTTCATGCCTTCGTTACCTCGACGACCGTGTCGTTCCACCGCATGGCGCCTCCGATAGGATCACCCAGGTTGGGGATTATCCAGTTCGCGTGCACGCCTCTGCCCTCGCGCCACTCCTTCCGGCCCTTGTCCTTGGAGCCTTTGCCCCACCACTTGTTGTGGCAGTCGGGCTCACAGGCATGGCCCAGTTTCTTCAGTTCCGCGCAGGACTGGCCCGAAGCGTATGCGCCGTAAGCCCAGTGTCCCATGTGGTTTGAGATTGCAATGACGCCACGGGCGACCGCCTCGGTAACGCGCGCCTTGGTGACGATCTCGCCGATCGACGACTTAACTTTGATCGGGTCGCCGTCCTTGATCTTTCGCTCTTTGGCGTCTTGGGGATGGAGCCACGCGGGATTCTCGTGATAGATCTCGGTCAGCCACTTGCAGCTCTGCGTCCGCGAGTGGGTCTGGACATTGACCTTGAACGTGGTCAGGATCAGCTTACCGCCCATGTTGGCATGCTCGGGGATCGGCATCCAGGAGGGGATGGCGTCGAATCCCTTGTCGGCGAGTGCCTTCGAGCGGATCTCGAACAGGCCGGTCTTCCAGCGATGCTTGTCGGGCGGGAAGCACTTGCGAGCCACGCCGTCGCCGCACTTCTGACCTTTGTACTGTGAAGCGGCGTGCTTGCTGTCCAACGACGAATAATCCGTGTCGGCCGCTTCCTTCTTGTAGTACACGCCGGTGGCCTCGTCCAGAGTCGCGCCGGTGACATCCACCTCCCTGGCATGGCTGAGATAGGCCGGCTTGGCGGACTTGTCGTACCATGCGCCGTGCTTTTTCATGTACTCGAATCCGCCGGCTTCTTTGACACCCGGAGTGTTCTCGCAACAGTTCTCGACGAAATCCTTGGCGGTGCTGAAGCCAAGGTCCATGCCCAGCCGTTTGGCGAGATCGCAGACCACGTTACAGAAGTTCCGCGATTTGCCCAGAGGTTTGACCATCGGCTGGCGGATGTAGTACTCCTTGACCTGGCTCGGGCAGACCATGTCGTCCACAGCCCATCGCTCCAGGTAGGTCGCGTCGGGAAGGACCAGGTCGGCCAGATCGGTGCTCTCCGACATGGCCACGTCCACGGCCACGATGAAGGGCATCTTCTTCTCATCCTTCATCAGCTTGATGTTGGCCTCTATGTCGCCGTTGACGTACACGGGGTTGTAGCAATAGATCATGTAGATGTCGGGACGTTTTTCGGCGGGGACCTTGTTGATCATGTTGAAGACCTGATGCGAGGCGTGGTGGGTCGGATACGCATAGCCCTCGCCATCGATTATGGCCAGCTTCTTGCCCTTTGTCTTTGGGGCCTTGAACGTGTACTTCCAACTTGCGCCGACGGCGCGGCATCGCCCACCTTTGCAGTCGATATTCCCGGCGATCGCCTCGAGCATCTGGATAGCCCGTTCGGTCTGGACGCCGTTGTAATGCATGACCGCCCCGCGATAGCTGATGCAGACGCTCGGTTTGGCCCGGCCATACTCCAGGGTGATGCTGCGTATCTTCTCCGCAGACACACCGCTGATCCCTTCGGCCCACTTGGGTGTGTACTTCGCCAAGTGCGTCTTCAGTTCGTCGACCGTCACATTCGTGTAGGTCTTGATGAAATCCTGATCGCAGATTCCGTTCTGTATAAGCACGTTGCACATGGCAAGCACTACCGCGAGATCCGTTCCCGGCTTGATGGGAACCCACTCGGCCGACTTGGCGGCGGTGTTCGAGAGCCTCACGTCGAACGTCACCATCTTCACGCCCCGCGCAAGGGCCTCGATACAGCGCTGTGCCATCGGGACGTGGTTCGTGTGGCACTCCAGGACGTTGCTGCCGAAGTTCAGGATGTACCTCGTGTTGTCCAGGTCCCAGTTGTCGTAGTGCCCGCCCCAGGTGAGCTCCTGGGCCGTCCACTTGGCCGACTCGCAAATGCCTGTGTGGTTGCCGACGGTCTTGGTGCCGTAGGCCGTCAGGAAGAAGCTCTTGATGATCTTGCTGTCTGAGCCCTTCATTCGACCGTAGTGGAACATGAACTTCTCGGGCTGCTTATTGTCGAGGAGGGTCTTCAGGCCCTTCACCGTGTGGCCCGGGACGATCTGGCCTCCGTCGATGAGCAGCCCCATCGCCTTTTCCCAAGAGATTGCCTTCCATTTTCCATCGCCGCGCTTGCCCGTGCGGATAAGGGGATGGAGAAGCCGATCGGGGTTGTAGATGATGTTGACTCCGGCTTGGCCTCTCGCGCAGAGCTTGCCGTTGGTCCGGGGTAGCTCCGGGTTGCCCTCGATCTTGACGAGGCGCTCCCTCTTTTGGGGATCATCGGGATCGACCTCCACGTAGCCGACGATCCCGTCCCGTGTCACACACTGCCAGCAGGATGAAGGGATGGCCCTTCGCTGTTGCCCTGTCTGGGGCGAAAAGTCTTTACCACCTTCGGCCAGCTTGACGCTGCCCGATAACGCTGCGCCGGCACCAAGCCCGGACGCAGCCAGGGCCGCACCGGCCGACCCGAGCTTTACGAAATCTCGTCGTGTCATGTTTGACATTGTCTGACTCCTCATAACTGGTTTGCCGACTAGGTCAACGGCAGAACTTGGCCGCCCATTACGATGACATAGCGCATCGCCGCGGTCCCAGCCAGAACCAGAAGCGCGGCTATCACTTGGGCAAATCGGCCGGGCTGTCGCCGCGCCAGGGCAAGCAGTGGAAGGACCAGGCCCAGGATGACGTATACCCCTATGAACAGGAGGCCATACGTGCCGAACAAAACGACGTTGGCGATCTCCGTCTTTCCTGCGCCCCATGACAGGGTCAGGATCTCTGTCAGCGCCAGTATCAAATCCACACCGACCGCAATGGCCAGGGCCTTGGAAAGGACCCGCCTCTGTTCGGGCTCGGCTGAGCCCGACAGAACGAGCACTACGGCCAGCCCGGAGGCAACCGCGGAGGCCAGGAAGATCACCGGCACCAGCGCGGAATGCCACAACTCGCGTCCAGGCATCTGGTACAACAGCATGCCCGAGTAGAGCCCTGCCGCCAGGGCAAGAACGCCCCCCACATAGGCCAGCACCTTGGCCTTGCCAGCCCAGCCCATAACGTGAAGAAAGGCGTACAAGACCGATAAGCCCATGAAGATGCTCATCAGGTACACGCCCCAAGAGGCCACGGCCGTCGGGTTAGGGTAGAGGAACAAGTTGAAGAACCGCAGCGGCTGGTGCAGATCGAGCAAGAGGCACAATAGCCCGGGGCCCAACAGGATCGGCGTGGCGATCGCCGCGATCTTCTCGATCTTGGCATATTTTGGTCCACCGGCGATCCGGCAAGCAGCGACGGTCAGGAAGGTACCGGCGGCCAGGCCACTCATAAAGAAATAGACCACGATCAGAACACCCATCGCTTCGAGGTGATGGACGTTGTAGAATTCTGTCTGAGGCATTTCAGAGCTCCTTTCTCGGGTGTCCCATGACGCCCGCATCGGCACCGATATAGAAAACGCGTGGTTCGGTTCCGAGCGATGGTTTAAGGACCTGGACATTTTCTCTGGCCACGAGCGTTGCTACCTGGCTGCTCGGGTCGTTCAGATCCCCGAAGGTTCGCGCCTTGCCCTGACAGGTATTAACGCACGCGGGAACAACGTCCTTATCCACCCGGTGCACGCAGAACGTGCACTTGTTGACGATCTTCTTGTCCGGGTGGAAGAAGCGCGCATCGTATGGACAGGCCGCCATGCAGAGCTTGCAGCCGATGCATCGCTCCTCGCGAACGAGGACGACGCCGTCATCCCTCTTGTAAGCCGACCTTGTTGGGCAGGCTTCAACACATGGAGGATGCTCGCAATGATTGCACAGCCGCGGTAGGAAATGACGCTGTATGTTTGAACGCGTTCCGCGTTCCACCTGCTTGACCCACGATCGCCAGACACCCAGGGGCACACTATTTTCGCTCTTGCAGGCAACTGAGCAAGCGTGGCAGCCGACACATCTGCGCAAATCGATTACCATGGCGTAGCGCGTCTTCGTACCGGACACATCGCCGGCTGGCGTTTTCGCAGCTTTGGCATGGCCGGTCAAAGTACCCAGCGCTCCTATCGCCCCAAGAGCACCGGCCTTCAGTGCTTCGCGCCGTCCGAGCGGTTGCCTGTGTTCGGCGCCCGGTTTGGGAACCTTACTTCTTTCCTGTGCTTTCATGTCCATCACCTTTCTGCTGGGGGTTTTCAGTGGCCCTGTCCGTGTCGCGCAATCCGCGGGCTAGATGCCACTGCATAAGACTCAATAGCCTGTTCTTCACACGGAACGCTGTGGATATGGAACCGGAAATCCGGATCTTTCCGGCAAAAAACGCTCCGTCTGCGTCCATTTCGCCTGACAGCAGCGCCCAATGGACCTCTTCAGTAGCCTGAATTTTCACGTCGAACGTATCGCTGGCGCAGAGACGAGCACGTGCGCCTTGGCTGTCGAATGTGATCATGATCTGGCGGCCGGTGTCGGTGGCGCTGAGGATCAGTGTCGTGCCCTTCAGCTCGGCAATTTCCTTAAGCAACCGCGGGTCTCGGTTTACCCTTTCGAGGATCCGGTTCAGCTTGCCGATGATCTCGTCATTGCTCCATGCGATGCTCCCACCCGGGAGAGGGAAGATGCCGGTCTCCTGGGAGCAGGTGGCGGATGCAGACCCCGCCCGCTCTCCGGATGGCCATAATGGTTGAAGATTGTGATTCACTCGTGGGGGCGGTGCGTCAATTTGGCGACTCATAAACCCATCCAGGTTTTCCGACAAGCCAGCCGTTGCAGAGGCTTACAGAAGAGAGTGTTTTCAGCTCTTCCAGAGCGTCGCGGGGTTCCCGATGGTGATCCAGTACGTCCCGATAAATACGCACAACGCGGCCGGTGTGGTCACAGTGCGGGCCGATGCGCAGGACATCGACCCCAGCCTTCTCCAGTTGGGGGAGATACTCCACCAGGCAGAAGGTTCCGGCCGACAGGGTCAGGGGTCCGTCGATGCGGAACATTGGCTGATCGCCCGCCTTCAATACCATTCCTTCAGGGTAGTCCTGGCAGACATTCCGGCATCCAGGTCCATCCGGCAGGAGTGACCGTACCGTGTGGCAGGTGTAAGACATCGCGATCGGAATGTGTCCGTGCACCATGACCTCCGTAGCCACCGGGGATTTTCCTGCGATAGAACTAATCGATTCCAAACCAAGCTCGCAGGGCAGGACTATTCTCTCGACCAGGCTCTTGGCGAGGATGTGCGCTGCGGCAGAGTTGTAGACGTTAAGGAACATGCCGCTTACGGTCGGGTAATACCCGGCTAACGCCAGAAACGCGGGACTGTTGACCTCTATGCGTTCCACACGCTCCGCAAGCTTCCTGAAGGCTTGATGCTGCCACCGCTCCCTCACGAGGATGGATGAAGATGCATAGACCTTCTTGCCTGCTCGCGTAAGTTCATCACAGATCCGGCCCATCAAATCACGTGAAAAGCACGAGCGGTCCGGGCAAATCGTCTCGCCCAGGCATACGTAGTCGACGGGGCTTTGGGCCAGCTCGTGGTAGAAGCTCTCCAGCTTACTCACGCCCCAAATTGATGATGCCGGGCCAACAGATAATCTCAATGGTCTAGCCTCCAGCCAGCGCGCCGAGCGACGTAGCCTTTCCTTCCATAACTGACCGGAATTCCGGAGTCTCGTACGTCTGGTGATGGAAAGCCGCGGTTTGGCCCAGACCGTCTATTGCCGCACGCCAGACGCTTGTAGCCTGCCTGACGTACGCAAGAGATCTCTGCCTTCCTTCAATTTTCAGTATGTCTACACCGGCAGCGGCAAGTTCCGGCAGCAGGGGCAGCGCATTGAGACAACCAGGCTCCTGGAAAGCGTGCAGCCGCCGGCCGATGACAGGATTGTAATACCTTCCCTTGCAGGGCGTCGGGTACGTACGCGGCTCCGGATGGATATAGTCCGTGATCTCTACGCCGTTGAGCTTCAGTTTTGAGTTGCCCTGTCCATGCTCTTCCACCTCCACAAACTCAGGAGGCGCACATGCTCCCACGCTGTTAGCGCTGACTCCTGTGATGAACGACGAGAGGCAACACCTTCCATCGTAATTCGCGCACAGGACACCGAAGACCATCACTTCCAGCAGCACATCTGTTTCGTGGCGAACGGCGGCAATTTGCTCCAGCGAGAGCACTCTTGGCAGAATGACACAACTGATGTCGAATTCTTCGCGGTAAAAGCCAATGGCTGCCGGATCTGCCGCCCCTGCCAGGCAGCTAAGGTGCAGTTCGAGATGTGGGTGCCTGCTTCGGGCATGGTCCAGCACGCCCAAGTCCGCGGCGATGACCGCATCGGCGCCGATGTCATCGGCATCGTCAACGGCTTGCAGGCATTGTTCGAGCTGGTGATCCAGCGGATGGGTATTCACGGTCACGTGAACCCTGACCCCGTGCCGGTGAGCATAGTCGACCGCCTCAGCAGCCTCTGCTGTCGAGAAGTTCAACCCCGGAAGGTTCCTCAGATTTGTTGGCGACCGAAAGCCGATGTACACGGAATCAGCGCCGGCATCGACCGCCGCCATCAAACTTGGCAGGTTGCCCGCTGGTGCGTTAAGTCGAATCCTGCTGTCTCTGGCCATTGTCTTTTCCTGCCACAGGAAGCGTGAACGAAAACGTCGTTCCCTTGCCTTCCTCGCTTTCGACCCATATTCTCCCATCGTGGGCGTTGAGAATCTGGCTCACGATTGACAGTCCCAGTCCCGTACCCTCGACGGCTTCCACCTTGATATTGTCAGCCCGGTAGAACTCCTGGAATATGCGAGGGACCGCCTCCGCAGGAATTCCCATGCCGTTATCCTCCACCTTTACCAGTACCTCTCCGCCGGTATTGAATGCACTGACAGCCACTCGTCCGCCCACGAACGTGTATTTCACCGCGTTGACCACCAGGTTGCCGAAAAGCTCGTGGATAGCATCTGCGTTGCCGTAAACCATTGGTAAGCCCGCCGGAAGTTCCTGGTCCAGCGTCAGCCTCTTCTCGGACGCGCGCGGCTGCACCTCATCGAAGACCTTCTTGACGATATCCGCCAGTTCGACTTCCGTTTTGGGGATCTCTCTGGCGGCCTTGATGCTGGAAAGGCAGAGCAGGTCCTTGACGAGGTGCCCGAGGTGCTCACCCTTGGCCTCTGCCCTCCTGATCATGTCCAGTGCTTTTTCCGGGACCGGGCCGGTCAGCCCTGTTGTCACCAGTTTGAGACAGCTTGTAATCATGCCGGCGGGCCCGGCCAAATCGTGCGCCACTCTCATGACGTATCGCGATTTTATGCGGTCCTGCTCGGCGAGCACCGCGTTGGCTTGCTCCAATTGCCTTCCCCTTGTGTGCAATCGCTCAGCTATTGAAGTGGCGAGGAAGGCGGCTACCCAAAGTGTTGTGATGATCGCAACCACAGTGACAGTCACGAACTTCCAGTTACCGTAGAGTTCGACAGGCAGGAGCCCGTCAATATGGCGATGAGCGATGAGGCCCGCGAATTCGACCGTCGCCAGTCCCGCTATGCAGGCCGACGCGAACAGAACCTGCAAGATAACCTTCAACCATGGCAAGAGGATGGCTGTGATGATCGCGTGAAACAGGTAGTAGGAAATAAAGGGATTCTCGATGCCTCCGCCGAAGTGCATCAGAACGGTAAGCGCCAGAATATCGACCACAACTTGTACCGTCGCGAATCTATCGTTCCATCTGCCTGTTGGCCTGCTCCTGCGACTGAGGATCAAGAAAACAGCGTTGTAAAGCGCTATGCCGGCGGCGATGAGCACAAACGGCAAGATTGGCAACTGCCGCAGTGACAACGCGAAGCGCCCTACCACGGCAAAACTCAGCACTCCCGCAGCCGCCAACCATCGCAGCCGAATGAACCAGCCTATCCTTTCCGCTGCTTCCTCCGGCACTGATGGCGGGCCCAGGAACGTCACGCCAGCCCCTCCGGGCAGGGCCCTTGGACCCCGGGCCTTTCCGGCAACGGTACCCCGGGGACTGCTGATTGTCCGCAGCAGACCGGGCTGAAATGCCGGCCCCAGCCGGCACGGCTGATCCCTTCTTGCGACTCGCATGGGGGCTTGTGGATACTGAGTTTCAGATATGCCGGTTGCAGCTCGACCCGCACATCCGCGCCGCCGCCCAGCCACCGTTCAACTGAAGCGGCTGCGTAGTCCTTGGGATTGACACCGTGGAACCTGAAGATCCAACTGCGGAGCAGGCGGGCAAAGCCGCTTCCCGTCAGCAGCTCAGCATGGGCCCTCGCAGGCACGTCGGTGCGCAGATCGTAAACCCAGAACTGACCACCAGGGCTGGTTACGCGCAAACCCTCCGATATTCCCCTGGCCGGTTCATGCCAATGATGCAGTGAAAGTGTGCTCACGACCAGGTCAAAGGTGCCGTCAGCGAACGGAAGGTTTCGCACATCCCCTTGGATGAGCCGGATTGAACGGCGGTGCGTACGAGTTACCTTTCTGGCGATATTGAGCATTCTGCGGCTCAGATCGATCCCCATCAGCTCCAGATCAGGATTGCGCTGCGCGACTTCAACCAGGAGGTGCCCCGGCCCGGTCCCCATATCCAGGACCCGGCCACGCGCAAGCGAGGAAGTGATCTCCGAAGCCACGTGCCGATGGAATCCACAAAGCCCAGGCGCCGCTGCCTTCTCATAAAGCACAGCCATCGGCCCGGGTATCTCTTGAGGCATGCAGTTGCGAATCCTCCGCAGCCAGCTCACTCGGGGGCCGATTCCCTCCTGGACCGTTATCTTCTCAGAGCGACTTTGCACTTCTTTGTTCAGCAAACTCTCGTGCGTATTCTTGTCAGAACTCAGCGGGCAATGCCTGGAGTTGTTCGTACGTGAACACCGGCCCGTCCCGGCAGACGTACTTACTGCCGATATTGCAGCGCCCGCATAGGCCGATCCCGCACTTCATTCGCATTTCGAGTGACGTGACAATCTCGCCGGGCTGGAAACCAAGCTTGCTCAGCACCGGCAGAGTGAACTTGAGCATGATGGGCGGTCCGCAGACGAGGACAATGGCGTCCTTTGGGCTTGGGGCGACCTGCTCCAGGATTACCGGAACAAACCCCTCCTGACCTTTCCAGTTCTCGTCGCCCTTGTCCACAGTGATATGGGTTTCCATATCCTTACGAGCCTGCCACTGCTCGAGCTCCGGCTTGTAAAGAAGTTCACCCGGGTTGCGCGCACCGTAGACGACGGTAAGTTGTTTGAATTTGGCACGGTTGGCCTCGTGCAGAATATATCGGATCGTGGACCGCAGCGTGGTGAAAGCGAACCCGCCGCCGACGATCACCACATTCCCGCCCTCCATCCGCTCCATCGGAAAGGAATTGCCCAGAGGCCCGCGCACGCCAATGCGATCGTCCACACGGCAGTTATGAAGCGCATTGCTTACCAGCCCGTCCGGATACCGTTTCACGGTGAACTCGAGGACCCCCTCGTCCATGGGGGATGAGGCAATGCCGATTGGACATTCCCCCACGCCAAACACAGTGAGCTCAGCGAACTGGCCGCACTGATAGCGGAAGGCCTTCGCTTCCTCGTCGGAGTCGAATGACAATTGAAACGTCTTGAGATCCCCGGCATCATTCTCCACCGTTATCTTCTGGATTGTCGTCAGTAGCGGACGGTAAGGGTTCTTCATGCTCGTCTTACTTCTGTGCTGCTGCCTCGGGCGCTGCAGTCAGTTGTTTGAGAAGTTCCCGAATGTCCAGGTTGACCGGACAACTCCGTATGCAACGTCCGCACCCTACACAACCGTTTTCACCGTAAGATCCGGTGTAGTAGCTGAACTTGTGCATGACCTTCTGGCGAAGCCGCGCGGCATTGACGGCCCGCGGGTTGTGGCCGGAAGCGTGCAGAGTGAACGACGGGAACATGCAGCAATCCCATGTGCGGATCTTCCTTACTCCGCCGGGTGTTTTTTCATCCGTCAGGTCGAAGCAGTAGCAGGTAGGACACAGATAAGAACATGCGCCGCATCCGATGCACTTCCGCGACACCGCCTCCCAGATATCGTTCTCGAATAAGTCATCCAGGCGGGACCTGATGTCCTCCTCGGGCAGGTCACTCTTGATTTTGCTCACGGCCTTTTTTGCCCGCGCTGCCCAGTTGCCGCCGGCGCTGGGCGAGCAGAACTTCTTGTAGCGTGCCAGGAACTCCTTGCCCTTTTCCGTAATGACCTTAGCCTCCAACGAATCGCCCGCGTCGCTCAGCAGGACGTCCGCGCCCTGGCCGGCATGAGGATTACCTCCTACTGCCGTGCAGAAACAGCTGCGCAGAGGCCGATCGCATCCCAATGCAACGACCACGGTGTTCGTCCGCCGCGTCACGTAGAATGGGTCCTTGACCTGCTCGGTGTCGAAGATCCGGTCCAGCAGCGTCAGCGCACGGCAATCACAGGGGCGCATGGCAAAGATGATTCGCTTCTGATCCTCCAGCGCATCGTCAGCAAAACCCTTGCCGTCGAACTCGTAAACCGTCTCGGCCCTCGGCAGGAACAATTCCTTGCCAGATATGGTGGAATTTCGATAGTCCAGCATCAACTCGTCGGGGGAGCCTATGCGGCCGAAGACAACTATGCCAGCGTCATCCTTCGGGCCGTAAACCGCATAGTCTTCCGATAAGGCGGCCAGGAACTCTCCCAACCGTTTCTTTGCGATCTTGGTATCTGCCATTGGCGACCTATCCGGGATCTGTTATGAAGTTCTCCGGATCTTTGGCGTCGAACACCGTCAGTGGGGGCGCCCCGTCGATATCGAGCCCCGGTATATAGCTGAACAACTCCTCGGCCTCCTTGACGAGCTTGTAAGTGAAGGTCCTCAGGTCGACGCCCATGCTGCATGCCCGGACGCATGCGCCGCAGTCGACGCAGCGGCCCGCCTGGTGGAATATGCGACCGAGGTGGTAGAAGATAATATCGCTGAGCTTGTTGCCGGCACCCACCCAGTTCGGCCGGGTCTGATCGGCGAAGCATTCCTTGCAGTAGCAATTCGGACAAGCGCTGCGACATGCCTTGCAGAGCACGCACTTCGAAATCTCACGGCAAAACTGCTCCCACCGTTCCGGCGCGGGCTTTTTTGAGAACTCCTCGAAAGGATCGTCGCCGGCCGGTGCGGACTGGCCTTCGGCGGGTTCGCCAACCGTAACGTCGCAGACCGCGGCCGTCTTGTGTGCGCAGAATCTGCACGATTCGGCGAGTAGTTGATCTCTGTCGAATTTTCTTTCCTTACCCGTCTCGTCTTTGATGGTGACCGTGCCGTCGGCTTCTTCGGCGGAGACGATCTCGTCGGTTCCCAGCAGCCTCTGGGCGACCATTGCGTCGATCATCCCGTTGCAAGGTGCCGCAATGATGACAAGATTTTCCTTTGGAACCTGTTGTTCTTTGATCAGCCCCACGGCGGAGCGCCCGTCGCAGCCCTTGGCGATAATCGCCACCTTCGGCGCGGGCGGCTGCTCTTTCAGTCGCGGATCAATCGCGAAGCACTTCGGCAGATAGACCGCGAGGTTGTTCACACAGTAGGAGTTCCACGCGAACCGCTGCGCAGCCTCCGGGTCAGTGACAAAGCAAGGCGTTGCCCGCATCGGAAGCGTACCCTCGGTGAAGCCCACCACAAGATCCACCTTGCCCTCTGTAAGCAGTTGGGCAGCGGTCTTCCTGATTTCTTCTTGAGCGGCCGTCATTTCACCGCCACGGTCGGGATATTAGTTGGCCCTATGCGCTTGATGTCTTCGGTCACCTTCTGCATGAGCGAGGCGAACTGGGCGCCTTCAGATGCAGACACCCAGGAAAACTGAACCCTCTCGGGCTCGATGCCGACGTGCTCCAGGAAGCTCTTCAGCATGCTGAATTTCCGCCTGGCCACGAGGTTGCCGCTGATGTAATGGCAGTCGCCCGGGTGGCATCCCGAGACGAGCACCCCGTCGGCGCCGCAGTGCAGTGCGGCGAGTATGTGCATTGGATTCACGCGTCCCGAACAGGGCACGCGGATGATGCGGACGTTCGTGGTGTATTGCATTCGGCTGACGCCCGCAAGGTCCGCTCCGGCGTAGGAACACCAGTTACATAGAAACGCGACGATCTTGGGGCTCCAGTCGTCTTTGTTCTTTTCCGTCATGGTCACACCATAACTGCTTCGATCGCAGCGACGATCTGTTC
>SDBS01003532.1_pt1 | contig 15341 bp, 17 predicted proteins | sample 2277091 | NCBI WGS metagenome assembly SDBS01 (sample SAMN10404972, study PRJNA504765) | marine sediment metagenome | isolation source: marine sediment core GS10_PC15, 163 cmbsf | place: Arctic Ocean: Southern Knipovich Ridge | collected 2010 | reverse complement strand
AAGTTGTACGCACGGCGCGCACAATATTTTAGCTGTCAGCTATATCTATTTATTTTACAAGAAGTTATAGCGTATTTTGGAACGCCCAACTTTTTTGGTTCCGGCTATGCCGGGTTAGGATGAGGGAAGAACATGAAGATTAGGAGGCGGGGGGATAGTGGAAAATGGGGTTGTTTTTGGGTTTATTGGGGGTTGGGTTGTTTTTGCTTGACAGGTGGCGGAGCGGGCTGCATCGGAGCCTTTGGATTGATCTGAATAATAAAAACAAAACTTGCTTGACTGCACGGCAACACAACCATATAGTTGTGTTATGATACCGGAATTTGTAGACATTGGAGGTCCATGGCGCGTTTTGCCACCGGGAGTACATGCTGCAACACTCGATGAAGTTGAGGTTCGCTTTGCAGCGTCTGCCCACCGTAAGCGCCTGTTCTTCGGATTCAGGAATGGCGTCATAGCTCTGCGTAAAGCTGGATGTAATAGAATCCTCCTTGACGGTAGCTATGTTACAGACAAGCCCCTCCCCGGTGATTTTGACGTGTGTTGGGAGCCAACAGGTGTTGATCCCACAAAGCTTGATCCTATCCTTCTTGATTTTACGGATGGTCGGAAAAAACAGAAAGAGTGCTTCCATGGAGAGTTCTTTCCGGCTAATTTGTCTGCGGATGGCAAACACTTCTTTCTTGATTTTTTTCAAATTGATAAATACACGGGAAACGCAAAAGGTATTATTCGTATACGTTTCCCAAAGAGTAAATCGCGGAGGATATTATCATGATAACGAATGAGCGACAATATCGAATCACAAACGCTCAGCACGAGAAACTGAAAGCAGTAATTAGCTCTTTTGATGTGAAAGCAGTTACGAGGCAAATTGAGTCCCAGATTTTGGCAAAGGCGGAACTGGCTGCTCTACAAAGCGAGTACGAAATACTCTCTATGCAACTTCATGAATATGAAACCTTAAAATCAGGGACTGTCGAAGTACTGAAGGCCGCCACGCTGGAAGAATTGCCAAGGATTCTTATCAGAGCACGTATTGTCAAAGGACTTTCACAGCGTCAGCTTTCAGAAAAGATCAATGTGAGAGAACAACAGATACAGAGATACGAAGCAGAAGAATATGCTTCTGCGAATTTGCGCAGGCTTTCCGAGGTGGCAAATGCACTTGGCTTAAACATCAGCGAAGTGGCCGAATTCAGGTCAACATCGACAGAGGATTTAGGTGGAGACAGTGATAGTTTTGCATGGGATGAGTTCCCAGTCAAGGAAATGTATTGTCGCAACTGGTTTGAGGGATTCTCCGGCTCTTTACAGGCGGCCGTGGCTAATGCAGAAGAACTTGTAAAGGATTTTGTTGAAAGTTCTCTTGACATGCCTGTACAAGCAGCGGCGCGTCAGCGTATTCGTTTGGGAGGAGTAGTAAATAGATATGCTCTGATTGCCTGGCAGTGCCGGATTATAAAGCTTGCTAAGAAGAAGAAAACAACCAGGAAGTATACAGAAGCGGTGATTACCGACGAGTGGCTGACTATACTTGCTCACTTGAGCCGTGAACAAGAGGGTCCTGTGAAAGCCGTTGAATACCTGCAAGATTCTGGAATCATTTTGGTTGTCGAGCCCCATCTGCCTCAAACTCATCTGGATGGGGCGGCGTTCATGCTGTCTAATGGTTCACCAGTGATTGGGATGACGATTCGTTATGATCGACTTGATAATTTCTGGTTTGTTCTTTTTCACGAACTTATTCATGTAATGAAACACTTACAGAAGGGTCGTGTGGAAAGTATATTTGACGATCTTGATGTAGAGGCTACTGACATAGAGTTGGCAGCGGACGAGCTAGCAGGGGAAATCTTTGTCCCTGATGAGCGATGGGAAACAGCTTTGGCTCGATATGTTAGAAGTGAAGATTCCATTAGAGACTTAGCAGATGAAATGTGTGTTAGTCCGGCAATAATTGCAGGGAAGATAAGAAGAGAAGCCGATAACTACACGATACTGACAAACATGGTTGGCCAGGGCGAAGTAAGGAAGCTTTTCTCAGATGTCCACTTTCCTTAGTAAAGGAGCATATGATGACTTTTGACCATTCCCACTACGTACCATGCCTCCGATGGAAACAGGGGGAATACCAAGCTATTTCACGATTGTCAAGTATGACAAAGGGACGGCTGACACCACTAATAGAAATTCCAGAGATAGGGTGGGATTTCGAAGAGGGAAGAGAAAAAAAGACAATTGATGAACACTTGTTCAGATTTGCACTAAAGAAAATCTATAAGAAATGGGGCAGATATTCTTGCTTTGTCGATTTGAATCTCATTGATCCTTCTGAGCGGATGGCAAATAGAGTTCACCCCGTCCGCTTTATCTTTGACGAGCTTCGTACCATGAAATGCTCCGGCATACCTGTTACTGACTTGAATAGAGACGAGCCATACCAAGAAGAAGTTAAGAATGTCCTGGCCAAAGACAAATCGGGCGCTTGCCTCAGAATAAAAATTGAACAAGCAGCGAAGAACACACATGAAGCCGCAATAGATGCATTATTGTCAAAACTGGGAATTGAACCAGTAGACTGCGACCTTATTCTTGATCTGGGTGCACCAAATTTCGAGCCACTTAATGGTTTTTCAAAAGCTATTCAGGCAGTTGTGGGCAGAATACCTTATCTGGAGCAGTGGCGAACGTTTTCTGCTATAGGAACTTCTTTTCCTGAAACAATGGCTATTATTAAAAAGGGAGGAGAAATTATTCCTCGCTATGAATGGCAATTATATAAAAGACTAATTAGTGATTTCAGAAAAGCAAATTTGCGTCTTCCCACTTTTGGTGATTATGCCATAGCACACCCGAAAATCCTTAATTTAGATATGAGAATAGTAAAGCCCTCTGCGACAATCAGGTATGCAATTGATGATAATTGGTACATCATAAAAGGGCATAACGTAAGAGACGAAAAATATGGCAAGTTTAAGCAATATCGAGGACTTAGTAAGCAACTCGTGGATTCTCGATACTATTGCGGTCCAGACTTCTCATGGGGGGATGAATATATCGGGAAGTGTGCTGACGGGACGGGCAAGACCGGGCACCTCCCTATGTGGCGGCAGGTTGGCACAAACCATCATATCGAGAAAGTGACTCAGGACATCGCCAGTTTCTACGCTTCTTTAAATACTCTCTGACTATTTTGCGCAGTTCACATGTATCCATCGCGCCCACCAAGTACTTATACAATACTGCACGAGGCTGGCGAATACTTCTGGGCGACATTTCTTTTTGCATCAATACTTCTGCTGCTTCATTACGCCATAGTAATTGTGCAACGGATATTGGATCTATGCTTTTGTTTAGCTGAGCCTTTCGGATCATATCGAAATTGACAGCACCTCTTGGACCTCTCGCGCACGCAATTACTCCCCACCATTCAGATATATGGTTGCTGACAGAGTTGATATGACGGTCCCCGGCAATTATGTATGCTTTGTCAAAAACTGCATTATATGATATGACTTGCCGCTCAAGTCTGCGGAGCGAATCGTTATTACTTTTAATTTCATAACCCACAAGATAGCCGTTAACGACAGCAATATCAGCTCGACATCTTCCATGATTCAAGCCAAGCTCATCGATTACAAGCGTATCTTTTTGGGCATGCTGCTGTCGCAGCCTTTTCCTATGGAAGTTTTGTCTAATCTGTACATCATTCATAATGTAGTATTTCGCCAATAAGTAAGGCCATGGTTCTTGACGCGATCATATGCAGATTCGCGGTCAAATAAAAGAGAAAAGCTCAATCTATTTTTGAAGCTATGTTATGCTGCCACAAAATTTCGCTTCCAAGTACCCAGAAGCCCATGAGAAAGCTCTTATACAATATTTATGTCGGACTTATGCGAGAATATCTTGATTTTACTCAGAAAAATGTCCAACGGAGATTATAAAACTTAGAGATGGCGTGGGGACGGTCCTACGGGTTGGTGTGGCGTGATTGGTGATACCGGATGGGTGTGTGGGGCTTCCGACGTTGGCGGCATTAGAGCAGGGGATACCGGTGATCGCGGTGAGAGAGAATCGAAACTGCATGAGGAATGATCTTGGGGCGTTGGGATTTGGAGAGAGGAAGCTTTTTGTGTCGAGAATTATCTTGAGGCGGTTGGGGTGATGACGGCATTGGACGCTGGTGTTGGGTTATTTGCCCGCGTACAAACGGGAATTGGCAATGGCCAGCAGTATATGCAGGCATTATGGCATGCGATTTTTCCGTAATCCGTATTAGGCATGTCTTATTTTTTTTCTTTCAGATTGCAATATAATTGGTATAATACCCTTCAGGGTAGTAAATTCCCGCGAGTTGGATTATAATTGCTGTTGTAAGGTTACTTATCCGCGTATAAACGGGAATTTTTATCGTGAGCGGTATATCGTCTGTCTTTGGTGTGCGGGGGATGATTTTGGAAGAATTGTTGAGGGTAACGATATGATTAGAGGTTGCAGGCGGGTTATTGGGCTTATGGGGGTGGTTTGTTTTCTGGTTGCTGTGGTGATTTTGTTGTTTGCCGATGGCGGTTTTGCGCAGGGGAGGCGGGCGAGTTTGGGGGCCGGGGCGATTAAGGTTGGCGAGATTGCTCCCGATTTTGAGCTGCCCAAGCTGATTATAACGCGGGACGCCGACGGCAATCCGATCGGCAAGGTCAGTGAGGAGAAGATCAAACTGTCCTCTTTCCGGGGCAAGAAACCGGTCTGCCTGATCATGTCGAGCTATACGTGACCCCCTTTCACGTCCCGTGCTGCGGACATCGAAAGACTGTACGCGTCGTACAGAAATCAGGTAGAGTTCTTAATTGTTTACGTTCGTGAAGCCCATCCCGAGATGCTGAAATCGGGCAATAAGACCGGAATAATCGGTCGACCGAAGGATTTTGCCCAGCGGACCATCCTGGCGACGGAATGTCTGCTGAAGTACAAGTTTACCGTCCCTACGGTGATCGACTATATGGACGGCAAGGTCAATGCGGCGTATGCGGCCGCCCCGGTAAGGGTGACGATTACCGACCTTGATGGGAATATTGCTTACTATGCAGGGCGTGGGCCGTTTGACTTTAAGATTCCGAAGATTGAAAAGGCGCTGAAGAGGATTATTGCAGGCGCCGGCTATATGCCGCCTGCGCCGCCGATTCAGTGGGGCGAGGCTGTGGATGGTCTCCGGTGCGGGCTGAGTATCGATCCGGCGGATGCGGTGGTGGGTGATGACGTGACGGTGAAGATCGCGCTGGAGAATACGTCGAAGGCGCCGATCACCGCTTTCATCAAGCCGGATGGGCTGCTGGATGGCCTGGTGATTCAAAACCGCAAGGGCAACACGCTTGCGGTTGAGGCAGCCAAGGACAACTCGCGCTTTTCAAGGCGATTTCGGGGGCGCGACACCGGATTGCAGGAGATCGCGCCCGGTAAGTCATTGGAGCGCGAGGTCAATGCGAAGATTGCGGGCGCAGCGGGCGGCCAGACGGTATCAGCGGGCAAATATACGGGCCGGTTCAGCTTCGAGGTCAATGACGATATGCTTTCCGGTGTCGATGCGGTGGATGCGGCGCTGGCGTGGGTGGGCAAGACACAATCCGGGGCGTGTCAACTTGATGTAAGTCTTGTTCGCAAAGAAGGTTGCATGGATTGCCATTCCAAGAGCGACTACCATCACAAGAGCAACAAAGACTGCGCGATGTGCCATGTCGGCAAGATGGGCACGGATACTTTCGATGTCAAGAAAGATCAGTGCAGTGGCTGTCACAAGCGCGAGGGCAAGTTCGGTCGGCGGAAGATTTTCGGGGCCGACGGCGATTTTGACAAGGCGTCGAAGCATATCCCGGGGATGATTAACGACAGTGAGTGTCTGAAGTGTCATGACCAGAGTGCTCACGGCGACGGGCAAGTGAGTCTTATCGATCCGCATTCGGACGGCAAGAAGGCCTGGACCGGTTCGCGGACGGCGTTTTGTCTGACATGTCACGACAATAATGCGGACGGACTGCATGATAAGTCGTCTTTTGGTAAGTCGGTTCATGGCAAGAAGTTAGGTGAGAATGCGTGCAGTCATTGCCATAATTCGCATGGTTCGGAGAATCGGGCGTTGCTGAAGCGGCCCTATGCGATTTCGGGCAAGGCCGCAAACGGTGATATTACCGCCGGTTACGCTCTTTGCTGGTCCTGCCACGATGAGGCCAAGGTGATGGGCGCCGAGAATGCCTTCGGCAAGCTTCATGACAAGCATGTCAAGAAGAAAAATGTGCCCTGTATTGCGTGCCATGATGTTCATGGCGGAGCCGATGAAGGGAAGCCGGGGATGATTGACCTTGCGTACGGTATTGAAAAGGGCTCTGGTGCTCAATATATTGACCATCGGGATGCGAGCACGTCGTTTGGGCTCGAATCCGGGGGCCAGGAAGGGTATTGTTACATTCAGTGCCACCAGAAACATGCCCCGAAAAAGTACTCCCGGGCGAAAAAGACCAACACGGTTGTGCATTCGAAGCATCAGTAGCAGGTTTGCGGGCGCCACGCATAAAGAGGGGGGAGTGTTTGGTGACGTCCGTAAGCTATGCTTGGGTAAAAGTTTAGAAGACTCAGCGTCAGGCCGGCGATACGTACAGGGGCGATAATAGCTGTTTTTTTGTTGTTTCGGTGTGGGGATTTGGCCGATAGTTTAAATAGAGCAAGATCTGTGCGGCGCGAACAAATGCCGGGTGGCGGGCATAATAAGTTTGTTCGGGTTTGGGTATTAGGGGAGTTTGGGGTAAATGGGGGCTATGGCAAGGAGGGTGGGTCTCTTGGATGGGATTAGGCGAGAAGTTTGCGGGGGAAGTAAGAAAATTATCATTTTTTTTTAATTTTTTAATTTTTTTTGGTTTTTTTGTGTTTACATCCAGCCCATACGATATATATACTCTTTCATTTGCAAAGGGGTTAACGGCACGGAGTCCCTGCAATTTTTCAGTTCAGGCAAAGGTGATTGATGTCCAACCGCGGTGTAGTAACCGCCGGGGTAGGGCTTAGAGAGATAGTGTTGAGTTAAACGCTGCTGTAGCTCAGTGGTAGAGCACGTCCTTGGTAAGGACGGGGTCATGGGTTCAAGTCCCATCAGCAGCTAAATGACAACATTGCGGCGTTTGCGATTGGCTGAATATAAAATATTGTCTCAGAGGTTTTTGAGGTTTTTGAAAACAATTGCACAAAGTTGAAAGCGAGAATATCAGGAGGTTATTGACAGATGGCTAAGGCTGTATTTGAACGAACGAAACCGCACGTGAACATTGGAACGATCGGTCATATCGACCACGGCAAGACGACTCTGACCGCGGCGATTACGATGCGACTTGCTCATAAGGCGGGTTCGGGTAATATCAAGAGGTTTGATGATATTGACAACGCACCTGAAGAGAAGGAGCGCGGCATTACGATTAACACGGCTCATGTGGAGTATGAGACAGAAAATCGTCACTACGCTCATGTGGATTGTCCGGGTCATGCCGACTATGTCAAGAACATGATTACCGGCGCCGCCCAGATGGACGGAGCGATTCTGGTCGTTGCCGCCAGTGACGGTCCGATGCCTCAGACTCGCGAGCATATCCTTCTTGCACGCCAGGTAAACGTTCCGCGGATGGTGGTCTACCTTAACAAGGTTGACCAGGTTGACGACCCTGAGCTTCTGGAGTTGGTTGAGATGGAGCTTAGGGAGCTTCTTGACAAGTACGACTTTCCCGGCGACGAGATTCCGATCATCAAGGGTTCGGCTCTTGCGGCGATGGAGTGCGAGGGCAAAGACGACGAGGCCTGCAAAAGCATCGACGAATTGATGGTGGCGGTTGACGAGTATATCCCGGTTCCCGAGCGTTTAGTTGATCTTCCGTTCCTGATGCCGGTTGAGGACGTTTTCAGCATTAAGGGTCGGGGCACGGTTGGAACGGGTCGAGTCGATCGGGGCATGATCAAGGTTGGCGACGCCGTTGAGGTTGTTGGTCTTGCCGACGAGGTGAGGAAGACGATCTGCACGGGGGTTGAGATGTTCAACAAGACGCTGAACGAGGGGCAGGCCGGTGATAACGTGGGACTGCTGCTGCGTGGTGTCGAGAAGAAAGACCTTGAGCGCGGGCAGGTCGTGGCGGCGCCGGGCAGCATTACGCCTCATACAAAGTTCAACGCTGAGGTGTACGTGCTGACGAAAGAAGAAGGGGGCCGTCATACACCGTTCTTTGCGGGTTACCGTCCGCAGTTTTTCTTCCGCACCACGGATGTAACGGGTGCGGTGGTGGAGATTCGCAGCCGCGAAGGCAAGGCGGTTGAGATGTGCATGCCGGGCGACAACATCGAGATGCAGGTTGAGATCATCTCGAAGATCGCGATGGAGGACGGTTTGCGTTTTGCCATTCGTGAAGGCGGAAGGACCGTGGGCGCCGGGGTCGTGACGAAGATTCTTGAGTAAACCCGATGAGTGTATCCAAGGTGCTGTGGTGAGTGTCCACAGCGCCTTTTTCACCTCTTGAGCCTGAAGCACTTGAGGGGTGCGTTTTTTTGAGAGGTTCCGATGGCAAAGTCGAAGAAGCGGGAATATGTCTGGCTGGAGTGCAAGGAATGCGGTGATCGCAATTACCGTACGGAGGTGAATGTTCAGGGCGGCACTCCGAAGTTTGAGTTGAAGAAATTCTGCAAGAGGGAGCGAAAACGTACCGTACACAAGATAAGGCGGAAGTAGTCGGATGTAGGCCAGTAGCTCAACTGGCAGAGCAACGGTCTCCAAAACCGTAGGTTGGGGGTTCAAATCCCTCCTGGCCTGCTTTCGTTTGGCTTGTTTTTGCCGACAAAGAGAATTCAAATCAGGGATCTATTGCAAGATGTCATTTAAGATGTACAAGCGAGGCCAGGGGCAGAATACGCGTCTTTGGAGCGGGCTGACGTGTTTTACGATCGCTGCCATCGGGTGTTACCGGCTGTACCAGATTCTGGATTCCGGAACGGACAATATCTGGCTCATTACGTTGGTGCCTTCGGGTGTTTGTGCTGCCATCGCGATTCTGCTTTTCTGGCTTGTGAACAAGCCGAACATTGCCGACTTCATGATCGCGGCGGAAGGTGAGATTAAGAAGGTGAGTTGGTCGAGCAGGCGGGAAATAGTTGCGTCGACGACAATCGTTATCGGCGTAGTATTAAGTATGGGGTGCATGTTGGTTGGCGTGGATTTTGTGTTCCGCTACCTGTTTGAGATTGTATTGAAGCTCTATGTGTGAAGAACGGATTTGCCGTAAGTCAGGATAATAACCATGCAGTGGTATGTATTGCGAGTTGCATCCAATAAGGAAGAGCAGGTGCGTGAGTCGCTTTCGCGCAAGATGGAGGTCGAAGGCGTCGACAGCGTGGGGCGCATCATGGTGCCGGTCGAGCAGATCAAACGTATCCGAGGCGGCAAGCAGCGTGTTTTGAAACGTAAACTTTATCCGGGTTATGTGTTCATGGAGTTGGAGCCGAAAGAGGACGGCCGGATACCGGATCAGGCGTGGTTTATTATCAAGGAAACGTTAGGCGTAGGTGATTTTATCGGAACCGAGGGTGTTCCGACCGCGATGCGTGACACGGATGTCGCCAAGATGCTCAAGGAGGCCGAAAAGCCCGAGGATACGCCGAACATCAAAGTGGAGTTTGAGAAGGGCGATATTGTGAAGATCCGCGATGGGGCATTTGAGAATTTCGAGGGTATGGTGGATTCGATCGATGCGGAGCGCGGCGTGGTGCAGGTAATCGTGACGATTTTTGGGCGCAGCACCCCATTGGATATCGAGTATTGGCAGATCGAGAAGATCTGACCGTTGGTGTTTAGCACTTAGTCCGCCACGGCGGATTACATATTTGGTTTTTTGTGTTTTATTGACTGTGGTGGATATCAGTTTTTGCTTTGAGGGTAATTGATGGCTAAGGCAATAGCAGTGAAGATCAAGTTGCAGGCGAAGGGCGGACAGGCAACGCCTGCCCCCCCGATTGGTCCGGCGCTGGGGCAGCACGGGGTGAATATCGGTCAGTTTGTTTCCCAGTTCAATGAGCGGACGAAAGAGCTCAACGGGACTATTGTTCCTGTTGTGATAAGTGTCTATGCCGACAAGAGTTTTGACTTTATCGTCAAGAGTCCTCCTGCCGCAGTGTTGTTGAAGCAGGAGGCGGGTCTTGCCAAAGGCAGCGGCGTGCCGAACACGGACAAGGTCGGACATGTTACCAAGGCCCAGATCCGCAAGATAGCTGAAACAAAGTTCAACGATCTCAATGCCTTTGATCTCGACCAGGCCGGCAAGATCATCGAGGGTACGGCCCGAAGCATGGGTATTGAGGTGGTGGAAGGGTAGACGAAGCGGCGGTAAGCGACGGGGGCCGGCGGACGAAGATGTTGTTTTTTCAGTGTAAATGCTGACCACGGCATACAGTGGGAGCGAAATGAACTACTAATTCGCGGAGAGAATTATGGCAAATCGAAGTAAGAGGTACAAATCTGAATCAGGGAAGGTCGACACGACTCCGTTAAGTCTGTCTGAGGCGGTCAAGAAGATCAAGTCATTGGGATCCACGAAGTTCGACCAGACAGTGGAATGCGTGATGCATCTGGGTATTGACCCCAAACAGGCCGACCAGATGCTTCGCGGGGCAATCAGCCTGCCCAACGGTATCGGCAAGGCCCGCAAGGTAATCGCTTTTTGCGAGGATGCCGAGATAGAGCCAGCCAAGGCCGCAGGGGCTATCGAAGCCGGAAACGACGAACTGGTCCAGAAAATACAGGACGGATGGATGGATTTCGACGTGGCCATTGCAGCGCCGAAGGTCATGGGCAAGGTGGGCAAATTAGGGCGTCTTCTGGGGCCGCAGGGCAAGATGCCCTCGCCCAAAAACGGGACGGTAACGCCGAATGTGGCTGAAGCGGTCAAAGAGTTTGCCGCCGGCAAGGTTGAGTTCAGGAACGATGCAGGAGGCAATATTCACGCTGTCGTAGGCAAGCTGAGTTTTAACGAGGACAAACTCGCCGAAAACATCGAGGCATTTTTGACGCACATCAAGAGACTAAAGCCGACCACGGCCAAGGGGACATACATCAAGAAGGTGTGTATCAGTGCGACCATGAGCCCGGCGATAGTGCTGGACTATTCATGATTGGCAGGGTTTGACTGTCGGCGGAGCGTTTTGGGCATTTTTGCGGATCCGGAGATAAACAGTTCCTGCAGAGGCAGGATTTAGATCAGAGGTGAGACAATGAGCACATACGTCAAGGGTTTATTCCAGAAGGAACTGGAAAAGAAGTTTGATGCGGTGGGGGATTTTCTGGTCGTTGACACCAAGGGTGTCGACGGCAACGACAACAACGAGATGCGAGGCGCGCTGAAAGCCAAGGGCATCAGGCTTGCCGTTGTCAAGAACGCGCTGATGAGCAGAGCGCTTGAAGGTCTGGGGATATCGTCTGCAAAAAGCCTGTTTGAGGCCGGTCCCAGCGCCGTCGCTTACGGCGGCGACAGTATTGTTGATGTCGCCAGAGAGCTTGTGGAATGGGGCAAGAAGCTCGAGGTGATCAGCATTAAGGGCGCTTTTGTGGATGGCGCCGTTCTCGACAGCGACAGCGCAGAGGCGCTGTCGAAGATGCCGAGTCGGCCCGAGCTGCAGGGGATGGTGGTTATGCTCGCCAACTCTCCGGGCAGTCGTGTTGCCGGCGCCGCTTTTGGACCGGGGGGTATTATTGCGGGCTGTGTCAAGGGACTTGTTGAGAAGCTGGAGAAAGAGGCGGCATAGGACACGGGCTGGCGCCCATGCCGATTGATTATTGTATATTGACGATTGTATATTGTGTGGTTGAATCGCCTTCGGCGATGGTTGTTTTTTGATTGTTGGGTGTTTGCGGTTGTCCCCGTGAGGGGTTAAAGGAGACGGCGTAGTCTTGTCAACCATGAGCGCATTTTGAAACAGGAGATTAAGATGTCGGAAGAAGCAAGAGAGTGGAGTTCGGATATCAAGGAATTAGGCGACAAGATCGTCGGTTTGACTCTGATGCAGGCGAAAGAACTTGGTGATTATCTCAAGGACGAGCACGGAATCGAGCCTGCCGGCGGCGGTGCGGTTATGGTTGCCGGCCCTGCGGCCAGCGCCGAGGAAGTTGTCGAGGAAAAGACCACGTTTGACGTTGTGTTAAAGGCGTTCGGCGAGAAGAAGATCCAGGTGATCAAGGAAGTGCGGGCCCTTACGAGTCTGGGACTCAAGGAAGCCAAGGATCTTGTTGACAATGCACCGAAGAATGTCAAGGAAGGCGTCAGCAAGGATGAAGCCGAAGAGGCCAAGAGCAAGCTCGAAGCAGCCGGCGCCACGGTGGAGATTGCATAAGAGCTTTGCAGAAGAGGTTTTGGGAATTGAGATGCTGTTTTAGTTGAGAGTAATTGTATGAAGTCGCAGACTACCCGTGATTTCGGCAGGATAGGCGATGCGGTGGCTGTGCCGAACCTCATAGAGGTGCAGTTGGCCAGTTACAGCCGGTTCCTGCAGAAAGATGCGCCTCCGTTGAAGCGCAAGAGACAGGGCTTTGAGGCACTGCTGTGCGAGATATTCCCGATTGTCAGCTATGACAAGTCGATGGAGCTGGAGTATCTCTGCTATGAGTTGGAGAAGCCTCGTTATACGCCGCGGGAATGCCGGGAGCTTCGTTTGACTTACGGCTATCCCCTGAAGATTCACTGCCGGTTGAAGCGTAAGGACGCCGTGGACATACCCGAACAGGCGATCTACCTGGGCGAGATGCCGATTATGATCGGGGGCGGCGAGTTTATCATTAACGGCGCCGAGCGTGTCATCGTCAACCAGTTGCACCGCAGTCCGGGTGTGGATTTTGTGATCGACAGCAAGGACGGCGACCGGATCCTGCATGGGTGTCGTATCATTCCCGAGCGCGGAAGCTGGATCGAAATTTCCGTGACGAAAAAAGACGTGCTGGTTGTCAGGATTGACCAGTCCAGCAAGATTCCGGCGACGGTGTTTTTGCGTGCGATGGATGAGAAGTTCGGCAAGACCGAGGATATTATTCGCCTCTTCTATAAGACAAAACAGGTCAAAGTCAAGAAGCTTGACCCGTCGATGTGGGCGGTGGGGCCTGTTGTGGATACGGATACGGGCGAGGTGCTTACCGAAGCGGGTATGCAATTAGGCGACAGCGTGAGCCTGATACAGTCCAGCAGTCTGGAGAGTGTGGAGGTCGTCAAGAATGTCGGCGATCCGCTGATTCTGAACACACTTGCTGAGGATAGCTGTGAAAGCCATGACGAGGCATTACTGAAGTTGTATGTGCGTCTTCGGCCTGGCAATCCCGCTCAGATCGACAAGGCGCGGACGCTGTTTACGGAGAAATTCTACGACACGAATCGTTACCGTCTGGGTAAGGTGGGCCGGTTCAGATTGAACCGCAAGTTCGAGTTGAGTGTGGACGAGAGTGAGATGTCGCTTCGGCCGGAGGATTTTCTCTATACAATGCGTTACATCCTCAGGCTTCGAAACAACGAGGGAACCACTGACGATATCGACCATCTGGGCAACCGGCGTCTGCGGACAATCGACGAGCTGGCCGCGGGTGAAATTCGAAAGGGACTGTTGAAGTTGAGGCGCACCGTTCAGGAGCGCATGAGCATGAAGAGTCCCGATGACATCGCGCGTATCGCCGATCTCGTCAACAGCAAGAGCGTATCGAGCAGCATCGACTATTTCTTCGGCAGGGGAGAGTTGAGCCAGGTTGTCGACCAGACCAACGCGCTTAGCCAGTTGACCCACGAACGGCGCTTAAGTGCCCTCGGACCGGGCGGTTTGAACCGTAAACGCGCCGGTTTCGAGGTCCGCGATGTGCATATCAGCCACTACGGGCGCGTTTGTCCGATTGAAACGCCGGAAGGTACGAACATCGGGCTGATTGTGTCGCTGGCGATTTTCTCTAAAGTTGATGAATACGGGTTTTTGATTACCCCTTATCGCAATGTCAAGAAGGGCAAGCTGACGTCCGAAGTTACCTATCTGCGTGCCGACCAGGAAATGGAGGCGATTTTTGCGCCGCCGAGTATGGTCGAGCCGGACAGCGGGCAACTGAGGAAGGGGATGGTGCTTGCGCGGGAGCATGGTGATCTGAGTCAGGTTGAAAGCAAGGAGGTTAATTATGTGGACATTTCCCCCAAGCAGACGGTGGGTGTGTCGGCATCGCTGATTCCGTTCCTGGAGCACGACGACGCCAACCGGGCGTTGATGGGGTCCAACATGCAGCGTCAGGCAGTTCCGCTTTTGCGCACCGAGGCGCCGCTGGTGGGTACCGGTATGGAGCGGGAGGTGGCGCAGAACTCCAGCATGGTCGTTCGCGCCCGAAACGCCGGCGTGGTTACGGCCCTGGACGGCAATCGAATCATTGTCAATGAGACCGATGAATACAAACTGCTCAAGTACGTGGGGCTCAACGAGCGGACGTGTCTGAACCAGAGGCCGATCGTCAAGCTCGGCGAGAAGGTCAAGAAAAACCAGATCATCGCCGACGGCGGCGGGACCTGCGATGGCGTTCTTGCATTGGGAAGGAATGTGTTAGTGGCGTTTGTACCGTTTGACGGTTACAACTTCGAGGACGCCATTGTCATCAGCGAGAGACTTGTCAAGGAAGATGTCTTTACGAGTATCCATATCGATGCGTTCAGCGTCGAGATTCGCGAGACCAAGTTGGGACGTGAAGAATTCACGAGGGACATTCCCAATGTCAGTGAAAAGGCCCTTTGCAACCTTGACGAGAACGGTATTATTCGTGAGGGTACTCGCGTGGGGCCGGGTGATATCCTGGTGGGAAAGGTTTCGCCCAAGAGCAAGACGGAGCTTACACCGGAAGAAAAACTGCTTCATGCGATATTCGGCCGGGCCGGCGAAGATGTCAAGAATGATTCGCTGGAGACTCCGAGCAGCTTTGAAGGTGTTGTCATCGGTACTCGCCGGTTCATGCGGCGCGGTGCGGGCAGCGAAGAGCAGCGCCAAGCGCAAAAAGAGGACATAAAGCGTTATGAAGCCGAAATGGTTACACTTGAGTGCCAGGTGTTTCAGCGGATGATGGAGAGTATTCACAGTTCTCTGGGAATCGATATTATCGACCCGTCGACACGTCAGAAAGTGGGCGCCAGCGACGACCAAGACGTTCTCTGCGAGCAGATTGACAACTTCGATATCTCATGGGTAAAGCCCGCCAAACTGCGCGACGACGTCCAGAAGATTCTCGACAAGTACTGGCCCAAACTGGAGGAACTGCAGGAAGAGAAAAA
>SDBS01003531.1_pt1 | contig 15343 bp, 7 predicted proteins | sample 2277091 | NCBI WGS metagenome assembly SDBS01 (sample SAMN10404972, study PRJNA504765) | marine sediment metagenome | isolation source: marine sediment core GS10_PC15, 163 cmbsf | place: Arctic Ocean: Southern Knipovich Ridge | collected 2010 | reverse complement strand
TTGATCGCTTCCGGATCGTCACCGCTGCCAACCGCCTTACGCGGAAAACCCGGGTGATGCCACCCCCGAAGGTTCCACTCGTCGAACGCGATCTTGATCCGCCCGCGGTATCCCGCTTCATCGAGGACATCGATCACACGTCTGATCGTCTGCTCCGGCCCATCCGACAGCATGATGCACGAAAGATAGTCGGGCATCGCGTTCTTCTGCCAATTACCCAACCAGTACTGATGTATGCATACATAGTCGAGATGCTCTCCGGCCGCTTTCAGCAGCGGCAGCGTCCATTTCCGATTCGCCGTCGCAGCCGCTAACAGTATGAGTTCCGAATCCGCTGCCAGCATCAACCCAGCCGACTTGTCTACGAGCGGCCCCCACTGTGCCGGTGTTTTCGCGCCGATTTCATGACCGCCCCAGTTCTCATTGCCGATGCTCCAGTACCGAACATTCAACGGCTTGTCGTAACCATTGGCTGCGCGCATTTCGGCATATCGGCCTTCGGTACCATTACAGTATTCGACCCATTTTTTCATTTCCTCGGGCGTTCCATTGCCGGCATTTGTGCAGATAAACGGTTCACTGCCGATCAGCCGGCACCATTGAACGAACTCGTCCGTGCCGAACCTGTTGGAGTCTTCGACCCCCCAGACCGGATCGGCAGTCGGCTTACGACTGCGCCCGACACCGTCCTTCCAATGATAGCCGCTGGCAAAGCATCCCCCCGGCCAGCGTACGACGGAAATCTTCAGTTCCTTCATCGCTTCGATGACATCCTTGCGAAACCCCCTCTCGTCCGAAAGAGGCGAACCAGGCTCGAACAGTCCGCCATAGACCTGGCGGTGGAAATGTTCGATAAACCCGCCAAAAATCAGCGGACTGTAAGGCTTTGCCTCGGCGTCAGCATCGACAGTTACCACCGCATAAGCCGCCTTCAAATCGTCCACAGGAACGACGGCAACATCGTCATACCAGGCCTGACCCCTCGACTCGCCCCAACCGCCAAACAGGCAATTGATCTCGAGTTCCGGCGGATTATCTGCCGTCCTGAATACAGTAGATACCTGTGTCCAGTCGCGGGTCCGCGTTATCGCCCTGGTTCTAACATGCTGCATATTCTGAATATTCAAAAGGGCGCCCGCCGCGCCTTGAACGTCTTTGGTTTTGATCCAGCCCGAGAGACGGTAAAAGGTATTGGGCTTGACTGTAATTATCGCTGTCCAGGCGGCGTCAGCGCCCTTCTCACTTGTCGAGCGGATAGTAGCGCAGCGACCGGTCCTGCCCGACGACTCAACACCCCATTGCGCATTCTTCTCACCGTCATTCCACGCACGGAATTTCCAGCCATCGGGTGCTTTTGCGCCGTTGTTAAAAGAAGCATTGACAAGCAGGTTGTCAGCCGAGCCATTATCATCTGCAGCAGTCGGCTGCGATGGCGCAGAATATACCATCGAAACAAGCATGACAGCAAGACATATCATCACGCTTAAACATCTGCGATCATTGGATTTCATGGTTTCATTCCTAATCAACTGTCATCTCCGGCTCGTGTTTTCTCAAATTCAGGCGGTTTGCCATAAGTTTTTCCTCGGTAATACTTGTATCGACGAATCAAAATCCTTATGGAGTTCGCGGTATTGGCCGGTTTAAATTGTCCTGAATTTCCTTGATCAGTTCTTGATCGCCGCTCTGCTGAGCCAAGGGCAGCGCCATTTCAGCGGTCGCAATGGCCTCCTGGAATCGATTAGCTTTGGCATAGGCAATCGAAAGCGTGGACAGGATCCCCGCATGCTGATTTTTTGTAATCTCACTGGCTGTTTTTGAGAGGCGGATTGCTTCATCGGGAGGCAGATTTAAAACCAGACGTCGTAAATGGCCAAAGCTCCGGGGGTGATCCCGCTGCAGGGAAAGCGCTCGCGCAAGGCATTCAACCGCCTGTAGTTTCTGATCCGTCTGAATATACGCAATTGCCAGGTCATTATAGGTTCCCGCATGGTTCGGACGAACTGTCAAAGATGTGCGGAACAGTTCAATCGCCTCCTCGAACCGTTGCCGTTTGGTATAAATAACCGCCAACTCTCTGGCAGCTCCCGCATTGGAAGGTTTCAGATCAAGAGCTTTTTTATAATAACTGATCGCTTCCTCACTGCGCTCTGTTCCATCGTACAGCTTAGCAAGACTGCGGTAAAGAATTGACGAATCGGGTTCTTTGACAAGCGCTGTTTCGAAAATCTTCTCTGCTTCTTCCAGCTTTCCCGAAAGAGCCACGGTATTGCCGTAATTATTATACAGATACTCGTTCTCGACATAAGTCAATGCTTTCTGATATGCCTTGCTGGCCTCATCGTATCGTTTCAGCAATGAATACTGATCGCCCATAGCAGTATAAGAAATGCCCGGACGAGGCGAAGAATCGATCTTCTGCTGAATCGTATCGATAATTACCTCACGGCACCGCCGTAAAATCTGCGGATCATTAATAGCGCCGGAGTCAGCGGTTTTCAATACATTGTGTCGGTAGTACTCTTCGAGGATTGCAATAAATCGCTGTTTCTGTTCTTCCGTAGCTTTGCTTAGATCCACCATATTGGCAAACGGCGAATGGACTGACATGGCATAATCAACATAGTCAATCTGAAGGTCAACACTGTCGGTCAGTTCCTTAATGATCCGGGACGTCTCCGGCAACAGGACACTTCGCATTCTCAGATTGTCCCGGATGGATGCGTCCCTGGATTCCTGATCATACATCCTTTTAGGAGCGGCAAATTCAAGGATTGGACGCCAATCTGTATTGAGTCGTCCTGTTCCGAACAATTCAGGAAGCTTTTCCGTCACAAGCATCCGGTAAAAAAAACGTGAATCGGACAGGCGGATATTGGGCGATTTTTGCGCATAGGCTAAATTCTTCTCCGCAGTTGCAGCAGACAGCCCCTGGGTACCCTTAAAGCCCAACATAAGATAATCATAACCGTATCCACTCGGATGAGTTGCAAACAGAGCGCTATTGGGAAAAACACTGGCAAAACTGCGACCAATCAGCGAAAATGTCTGCCAGTCCATTTCATAAGAATGAAAAAACTGAACGAAAATACCGTCGTCGGCAAGTCTCTGATGTACCGCTTCATAATAATCGCACGTAAATAATGCCGCCAGACCAGCCATCCAGGGATTGGAAGGCTCGGAAATAATCACATCATAGCTCCGCTGCGTCAGTTGCAGGTGCGCACGGGCATCCTGGACAATCAGATGAGTACGCGGATCCTGCAATACACGGTTGTTCCAGGGAGCAAAGAAATCGCTCGCCTTGACAACCTGCTGATTGATTTCCAGTATGTCCACGTTGTCCACGGGATAGCACAAGGCCTCTCCCGCCGTCACTCCGCTGGCAAGACCCAGTATCATCACATTACGCGGGCGGGGATGAAACAGCAGCGGCAGATGCGCCAATAGAGTCTGAGTCCCCATATCTTCTTTGGACGATGCGTCGGCCTTGCCGCTGATTAAAAGGGAATAATTGACCGATCCAAGCCCATCCGTTTTTTCCGTCACGCAGGTAAAGCCACCAATACCGTCACCGGTGTACACCAGTTCGTCCTCCTGCATTTTCTCCAGGATACTGGTCCCCTCCAACAGGGCCCGGCCCCAGCCAAGGCCGTCATAATTAACACGGGTATTATAAAATCGGTGATATTTCCCCTCGGCAAGCGTATAAACGCTCCAATGGGGCCAGTACCAGCATAAAATCGCCCCCGCACCTGCCAAAACAAAAACCGCTATTCCGCGAACCGGCATTCTTCGACTCCGGAAAAACAACACCCCGGCGACCACCGTGGCGGTAACCAATTGCAAAGCAACCACCAAACGGATGCTGTTTGCCTTGCCCAGAAACGGCAATAGCAAAAAGCCCGCACAAAACGAACCCAACACAGCACCGATCGTGTTAATCACATACGCAAAACCGATCGACCGTCCGATGGCCTGGATATTTTTCGTATAGATTTTCCCCACCAGCGGAAACGTCGCACCAAGGCACACGCACGGCGGCAGCATGAAAACAAAAAGAAGGAAAATCTTCAGACCATGCAACAGCACAAAGTTGTCCCTGGCATGATATATCACCTTTGAAAAGAACAACTGACCGTTGCCCAAAACCTGACTGCTAACGAGCGCCAGCACCGCTGCGAATACCTGTGTAAAGACAAGAATCGTCACCGGTTTTTTTGTCCTGTCTCCAAGCCAGCCGAAAAATAAACTCCCCAGCGCCAGACAACTGATAAACGTCGCCAGAATAATCGTAAACGAATACGTCGTCGGCCCCACCAGCAGGCCCAACAAATTCGTCCAGATAACCTCATACCCCATAGCGCAAAAACCGGACACCGCAAATATAACCAGCGACCCGACCACCGCGACACGGACACCCGAAAACTCCGCCGTATCACCACCGTCCGAAGTTTCCACCAATGTCGCCACAGATGTCCTGTTCTTCCTTCCCTGCACCGGTTGCAGCATTCTGCCCGCCATCCTCGCCGCAGCCAAACATACCACCCCGATCGTCAGATTGGCTGACACCGCCAAACCCAGTGTTCCGGCTATCCCGAACGCACTGAGCAGCCAGAATCCGCAAAGCATCGAACCCAATGCAGCGCCAATTGTGTTCAAGCCGTACAAGCGACCCGCACGAGTCCCCAAACTCGACAGCCGGTTCACATAAAACCGGCACAATATCGGTAACGTCGCACCCATCGCAATCACAGGAACACACAGCAAAGCAGAACAAACAACAAACGTCAGGAAATTAAAAAACAGAAAATGCTCGAAAAACCGGTTATACAGCATTGCATACAACGGCTCGAACAACCGCACAAGAAACGGAACCGACAGTGCATACAGCCCAATCAAAATCTCCAGCCAGGCGTATAAAACCACCAACCGTGCCGGATTCTTTACCCGATCCACTGTTCGGCCCGCGATATAACTGCCAAGTCCGAGTCCCCCCATAAACACCGTCAAAATAATGCTCACTGCAAACGGAGCGCAACCCACAATCGGCACAATCATACGAGACCAGAGAATCTCGTAAATTAAACCTGTCATACCGGACAAAAAGAAACAAAACAGGATCAATCCCGACAAAATTCCCGAATATGGCCGCTCCTTCATTGTCTTGGGTGTACCATGTTTCCTTTTTGCTTTTTTCAAATCTCTCACTTGACCGTCGATCCTATATCTCTTCCACTCTCATTCTCAGAAACTTCTTTCCCGGATGACATCTTCAGTATCACACTTGCACATCTGCGATCATTGGATTTCATGCTTTCATTTCTAATCAACCGTCGTCTCCGGCTCGATCTTGATAATAGTATTCTCTCTTCCACGGTCCTCCACCGGACCCACGGATTTGATCACGCAGTTGCGGACCCGCTCGTTCAGGATCAATCTCGCCATCGTGTAATTGGTCACCGTCGAGTTCGTCAGGCCTTTCTTACCCCCGCAACTCAGGCGATTGACTTCACTCGGAAGAGGACTCGTCGTTCCGTCGTGGAAAATAAACGTACAGTTGTCGCCGCAGATCGTGCCCAGACTCGTTCGCGCCGTCGGCCGAACACCCTCTGCAGGACTACGAATCGTAACTTCGTAAAAGGCGTTTTTCGGCACCGCGCCTCGCGTTAAGTTAAACAGAGGATTGTACGCAATATCGCCGCGACAATTCTTCATCACGACTTTGCCTTTGTCGCCGGAACTGACGTCGAAACTAAAATCCCCCGCTTCCAGCACCGTAACGTTGTCTAACGTCACATCCCCGTCGCACAGCAGTTGAAAACAGCCGCGCAGCCGTTCGACGGTCGTGTCGATCACCGTTATGTTCTTGTCCCCGCCATAGGAACGCACCCCGTCTTCGGTCAGCGGAATCATCTGGTCGCGCGGGATGGGTCGCTTGCCCCGGTACATAATATTGAAGTCATACTCGACCGCCCTGCCGACCTTCTCCTTGAAAATATCATTGGTCGCACGCAGCGTACCGGTGAAATAGCACCCTTTAATCAACACACCGTCGACCCCATGAAAATGCACACAGTGCCCGAACGTCTTCATATAGACCTTACACCCGATGAGTTTCGTGTTGTTGGCGCGATTAATCGACATAAAAGAATGCTTGTTAAGCCGCCCGAAGTTAGGCCCGCCCTTACCGTAAAAATCCGTATACCCGTAGGGAACCGAGCCCCTGATAACAAAAGTGCAGTCCAGGAACGTATTGTTGTCGTTGCAAACCTCGAATTCATTCTCGGTAACATTGTAATGCGGATACGGCCTGTCGATCACATTCCGAAAGTACCCGCCCTCGAACGTATTGCCCGCGCCGTTGATGTGCCACGTATCCGCGACATGTGCCCTGCCCGTCAGCCTGCTCTGCACCGAGACCGGAGTCTCGAACACCGCGCCGCGCAGGTCGAAGTAGTTGTTTGAGCCGTTGACCGCAAAGATATGCTCCTGCTTGTTCTTCGGCAGTTTCCCGTCCTCATCCGGTTTCGTACGCGGGATGCCCGCCATCATGGGCGGATCGACCTTCTCAGCGCGGTAGACACCCGGCCTCATACGAATCTTCTGATTATCCTTCTTAATCACAGCCCGAAACTCGTCCAGGGTCTCGATCAGCGTAAACCCTTCGCGAATCTCGAACTTCCCCGTAATCCCAGCCGGCGCCGGGGGAGTCTTCGAGATCACCGCCATCGGCGGATTCCCCGCAAACTGCACACCGAGATCCTTCCCGACATCCGCCTTTAGCGCTGCGCCCCGACACTGCATAACGAGGCAGACGACGCCAACAACCCGGATTGCGATTTTCCATGACTTGCTGCAAGGCGCTCCAGTCATCCTGTTCATTCTCCTGTCAGCGGTTACCAATTGTGTGTATGAATTCTTGCGCCCAGTGGCTAAGTGGGGCAAGTGAAGTATCGCATTTTTCCGCTCCAATGTCAAGATTGCCCATTGCGCCTCTCTCGGCTATAATCGCTGTCGGAAGCAAAACGATTCATTCGTGGAAAGGACCCAGATTGGCCCGGGCAGACAACGACCATGGCAGGACAGTCCCCCCTGCGGGAAAATCCCGCCGCATATTGTTTCATCTTTGTGCGGCGGTGGTAGTTTTGCTGCCTCTGGCGACAGTAGAGATTGTCCTGCGCGCCTTCGCCCCCGCCCCCGCGGTCCGGCTGGACGACCCTTACGTATCTTTCGGCGAGATTCGCCCTTTGTTCGTCCTCGATGACTTAGGTCGCCGATATGAAACAGCAGACGAGCGACTACATTTTTTCCGCCCGCAGTCGTTTCCCGCGGCCAAAGCCGAAAATTCATTCAGGGTCTTTGTCCTCGGCGGCTCGACGGTACAGGGTCGCCCATGGTCGGTCGAGACATCGTTTGGAACATGGCTCGAGCTGGCTCTAAAAGCCGCAGCCCCCGATATGGATTGGGATGTCATAAACTGCGGCGGCATCTCCTATGCCAGCTATCGCCTCGTACCGATCATGCGCGAACTGCTCGATTACGAACCGGACCTGTTCGTGATCTATACCGGCCATAATGAATTTCTCGAGGACCGCACATACAGCCGACTCAAGCGAACGCCAAAGCCCCTCATCCGGCTGCATGAATTACTGTTGAATCTGCGCAGCTACCAGCTTGCGAATCAATCCATCCAGTCTCGACGCGCCAAACGGACTTCACGGGCCGAATTGCCCGCGGAAGTGCAGGCCAGATTGGATTTTCACGACGGCCTCGCCTCGTATCATCGCGACGACACCTGGCGCGAAGGCGTGATTGCCCATTTTCGTCACAACCTTCAAACAATGGTCCAGACGGCCCAGCAGGCCGACGTTCCCCTGGTCTTGATGAAACCCGTTGCCAATATCAAGGACTGTTCACCCTTCAAGTCGCAGTTCAACGCCCGCTTACCGCCCCAGGCCCGACAGCAGGCAGAAGCCCTTCTCCAACAGGCCAGAGAAACGACATGGTCCAACGTCGAGACAAAGCTGCTCCTGCTGGAGACCGCAGCGAAGATCGACCCCCGCCATGCGACGCTCTGTTATCTAACAGGCAAATGCTACGAGCAAATGGGCCGCAGCGCCGAAGCCAAACAGTGGTTTGAGCGTGCCCGGGACGAGGATATCTGTCCCCTGCGAATACTTGAACCCCTGGCCCAGGCAATCACATCAACAGCCAAACGCCACAACACCGGCTACATCGATATCGAGCAGCTCATCGAGCAGCAGACGGAAGACCACATAGCAGGCGACGAATGGCTAATAGACCACGTACATCCAACAATCACCGCCCACAAGTTAATCGCAAACGCCCTCCTTGAAACAATGGCCCAGATGCACCTCCTCGAAACAACCCCGGATTGGCAAGCCCAACGTGACAAATCCTGGTCCAACCACCTGGCGGGACTTGATGACGCCTACTTCGAGCACGGCGCCCAGCGTCTAAAGCGATTAGCAGAATGGACCCGAGGCCGAATACCCGAAGGAAATGGCGAATAATGAATGTCGAATTTCGAAGGGGGGATTTGGATTGACGATTTTCTAATTGACTATTTACTATTTTGGGGTAGATTAGATTGCTAATGAGAAGTGTTGTGTGGTATTTGCTCGGGGCTGAGCCCTTTTGAGTTGGAGTTTGTTAGAGAGAAGGTTACTGGCGCCTTTAGTTAACCTTAATTATGCTTCAGAGCTTTTCTACAGAGCATTCCTGACACCTGCTATGAGGTCTCTTGTCAGTTGCGTGGGTTTGTCGAAACGCTCAGGACTGAAGACTTCTGCGCGAAACTGCCTGGCGGTTATAGGCCCGACGCCCGGATGACTCTGTAATATCTCCATTTGCCTGCTGTGATGCTCTTTACTGTATATGTTTTTTAGCTCACGCTGTACACGTTTGATTTGTGTCAGGAGATAGTTCAGTTCGTCGAGCATTACGCCCAGGGTGAAACGCAGTTGCGGGCAAAGCTTGATATTTCGCAATTGAACAATCGATTGCTTCGTCCAGTCGTCCAGGCCGTCAGGTTCCGGGATGTTGTGCTGTAAGAGAAGGCTTTTGATTTGGTGTTTTATACGTCCCCGTTTGTCTCTGAGCTGATTATGGAGCCGGACGGCGATGTGACAGTTTTTCTTGTGAACATCAATGCCGACATAAACTTCGTCGTCGGTTGTAAGATTTATCTTGTTGAAAAAACGCTGTTTCCTTGATAGTGTCTTCTTCACGGTCATCCCTTTCAGATTAGTTTTTGCGGAAATTATAACCGCTAATCGGACGACCTGCATATTATCTAAATTCACCCTATCGTGTAACCCAGAGGATGACAATTGCAAGAATAGCAAGGCTGATAATCGCCATGACGGACATTTTTACAATCCCGGGCAGAATGCGATCTGTATCTCGCTTCACCCTGCCCCCTTCGCTGCTCACTGCCTCCGGCCTGCCGCCGTCGAAGTCCGGCTTTAGGCGCCACATGATTCCGTAAGCCGACCGGATGAACTTAAACATCGTAACTGTGCCGATCCACGACAGCACCCATATCGAGAAGTAACCGCCCACGAGCCCTCCAACGCCGGCGCCGACGCATATAGCCGCAAGGCCGGTAAAGGACAGCTTCGCCCAGAACTCGTTGCCCAGTTCGTCAAGGTCAGACTTTGTCTCGTTGACGTTGCTGACAAATTCACCGACCGTCTCAATATTCTTCTTGCTCTCTTCATTCGTCGCAGTCATGCCGGTTGCCACCAGGAGCAGAGCGTATTGATCGAGACTCTCCCGCTGCTCCGCGAGCCGATCGTTGGCATTGTCGCGAATCCGCAGGACAACCAGAACGCTGAGCACCATTGCGAGAATGGCGCCGAACATCTTCAGGCTGTGAATGAATTCTTCATCTTCACGCCTAACCTGCATGATCAGTACTCCTTACTACGCACTCAATATGTACCGTACTCTCATAAAATATAACAAATCAAAAACCCCCCGACCGCGACATATTCCCCCAAAAAAACCAAGGGTCCCATAAAACCACGCCCCGGCGGGCCGGGAACGGTACATCTTTGGAATTGCTATTTTATTGTTGATCTGTTAGGGTGCAGGATATCCCGAGTAACCTGTCCCGACCTGTCGGGGTTGGGATTGACGCGGCGAACATTATGTATGAGGAGTGGGACTTAAATGAATCAGACACAGAGACGATTTGACAGGTTCATAATAATTGCGGCTTTAGTGGCGTTGATTGGGTCGGTCGCAGTCGTTTGGGGACAAGAGCAGGGCAAAACTATTCCCGGTTTTGCGGTTGGGGCGGAGATGGATGAGATTGTGCCCGGGCGATTCATCGTTGATCCGGCTACTATCGAGAACCTTGGCTTTCGCTGGTATATCGAAGGGGACAGCAATCGCAACGCCTCGGTCGCCGTTGCGTTCAGGAAGAAGGGGCAGAAACAATGGACAGACGCCCTGCCAATGCTGCGCGTTCATCACGAAGTTTCCGACCAGAAATACGGGCCCTGGCGTACGGGTAATCTGTTCGCCGGCAGTGTGCTGTTCCTTGAAGCGGCAACAACGTACGAAGTGCGATTTACTATAACCGATCCAGACGGCGGCGCACCGACAGAGCCTAAGTTCGTCACCATTACGACGCGGGCGGTGCCCAAGGCGTTTGACGGAGGTCGAACGATAAAGGCTACTCCTGCAAACGGGCTCATGGCCGCTTACAAACAGGCCCGGCCCGGCGATGTGATTCTCTTAGGTGCAGGCGTCTATAAAGGGCCGTTCGATCTGAATAGATCCGGCACAGCCGAAAAACCGATTGTGTTCCGCGGGCCCACCGAGGGCGAAGCCATCCTTCAGGGCCAGGGCGTTAAGAGCAGATCGCGAATCGTAACGCTGAACGGCACGCATCACCTGCATTTTGAGCGGCTGACCTTCCGCGACGGGCAGATGGCGATCTACGCCGCGAAGCCGGGCGGCGCTGACGGGCTCGTTGTGCGCAGATGCAAAATACACGATGTAGTTTACGGCATTAACACGGGCTGTGCCGATTCAAAAAACTGGTACATTGCAGACAACGAAATCGTCGGCATCAACCCCACTTGGTACCCGCGACCACCCAAGACCTACATGAGCCCCGGCCATACGGGCGTAAACGTTTACGGCCAGGGCCATGTCATCTGCTATAACCGCATCACAAGGTTCAGCGATTCTGCGGCGATCTACAATTTCGGTCCGCCGGTGGATGACGTTGCCAGGCACTGTGTGAACATCGACTTCTACAACAACGATCTGTCCTGGGCGCAGGATGATACGTTCGAAGCGGACTACGGCTGTCATAATGTGCGGTTCTATCGCAACCGCTGCCGCAATGCGCACACGGGCATGTCGACCCAACCCTTCTATGGAGGCCCGGTCTATCTTATCCGTAACGAACTGTACGGTATTACCAGCCACAGCTACAAGCTCAACAACTACCCGGCCGGGATCGAAGCCTACAACAACACCTCGTGCTCTGCGGGACAGGGCTTTCAGCCGCCGGCTATCTGGCAAAACGGCCACTTCAGAAACAACCTCTTCATGAGCGCCGAACGCTATGCGATGGAGACCGACTCGCCGACGGCCTACAGCACGATGGACTACAACGCCTATCGCCGGAACCAGCCGGATATCCTGCTGAAATGGCAGGACCATGACGGGCATGTGGGTCGGCATAATTCAATCGAGGAATTCTTCAATGCGACCGGGCTTGAGCAGCATGGGATGCTGACCGACTATGATATTTTTATAAACGCCAAACCACCCGAAAAAGGAAAGACCGCCAATCCCGCTGATTACGACCTCCGGCTGAAAAACACCGCTAACGTAATTGACGCCGGCACGGGGCTGCCCCAGATCACCGATGGTTTTACGGGAAAAGCACCGGACTTAGGCTGCTACGAACTGAACCAAAAGCCGGCCCACTACGGCCCAAGACCGTTTTGAAACGCCAGATACAGTCGAAGCGAAATGGAAATCCCGAAGGGAGTCTACCCGCCGTGGGATCTGCGTATTAACCTGGTGAGGCTTTTTTTGTTTATCTGGCGGGGGCGGTTCCGTATATGTGTTTGCCTTGGCGGGCGGCTTGTACTGCTTTGTGTGTGTCCTGCGGGGTTTTGATTGTTCAGCCTTTAGAATGGGATTGCTTATTATTGCCGCTGCTGTTAATCCGGCCCAGTTCAAAAAACTGCGTCTTGTCAGCATTTTTCTATTCCTTGCTCTGCACCAAACCCACCAAATCGTTTACTCTGTTTCGACTTTCCTGCCGTTGATATAGATCGCCACGTCACCGGTTTGGCCGTCGATGGTTCCGGCAATATGGACCCACTCATTTTCCCTGAGCTTTACTCCGGACGTGGGGTTAGAAGTGTGGGCATTGGATATCAGCCTTACGGAACCGGTATAAGTATCCATGTCGTATCCCTGCGTGGTTCCGGCTATGCCTTTATCGATGATCCTTCCGCCTAAACTTTTCGGGCAAATCCATGCTTCCATTGTTACAGCGGTGTTACAGTTTAAGGATTTGTCGTGATCGATGTTGAGGAAACCGCCTCCGTCAAAACGCAGGGCTTTTCCGAGTTTGCCCGCGTCAATCTCCTGCAATTTGCCGTTGACCCTGGCGACAAATTCTTTCTCGCCCGTGCTCACATAGCCGTCATTTTGCATAGTCTCAAAATCATAGCTGACAACACAGCCTTCGATATCAGTCGGCTTGATTCCGCCAACGACCGCCATCGCGGCAACAACATCCGGCGAAAGCACACGGTCGAAAATGCTGACACGCGCGATATCACCCTTAAAACAGTTCTGTCCGTTGCTGTCTGCGCCGATCCGCAAAGGGATGTCGGTAGGTGAAATCTTGTACCTTCGCATGGCCGCGATTTCATCTATTCGTTCGACACGTTTTCTCACCTCGATCGACTTTTCAGGCTCCGGCGGCAGCTTACGCGGTTTGGCAAGCGTTGCGACAAGCGTGTCGCCTGCCTTGATCTTCAAAACAAAATCGCGTCCGTCTTTGGTCACCTTCCGATTGAATCGAGGCTTTGTACCGCCGAAATTGTCGCGTACGCGAAGTACGCCTGTTTTCGTGGCTTTGATCGTGAAACGGGTTGTCGCATTATTGCGTCGGTTTCCGGACACAACAAAACCGCCCTCGGCGTGGAGATCGCGAAAACTCGCTTCGTGCCACCGCCAGGGCATAGCCGGGAAAATCCGGATTACGGGCGTGGGATCTTTTGCAATGTTCACAGGCCAGCTTTGCAGAACCATGTCATGGACCGCCTCCATCGCAAGGAAGTTGCCCTCGAGTGTGAATGGGCGGTATGTAGATGCCGAAAGCCCCGCGCCAAGCTGGTCGCCGTTTACATGAAAACCGTTTCGCAGAATGAAAGCCCGCTCATAGTACGTCAAATATTGAAACGCCAGTTCCGGCTGACCGACACGGGCAAGCAGGCAGGCAAACCACGAAAAGCTGTATCCCGTCCATGCCCGTGTGCCGAGCTGGTCCATCTTTTCAACAGTCGCATCGATGATCTTACGGTCGGTGTCGGTGCCGTCGATGTTGAGTGTTGCGAATGGATGTATCGCCATTACATGTGCATGGTGCCGGTGCGATTGATTGAACGGCTCGTTTTTACTGAACATCAGGACATTGTTTTCGTCGACGAGCAGGTCGTCGAGTTTGCTTCGCAATGCGTTCCATTTCTTCACATCGTCATCTCTGCCCAACGCACCTGCCATCTCCGCCATCGCCTCGAACGCCCAGTGCAGCATCGCCAAATCCTGATTCGAGTTTGGCTTTAGATATGCCCGTGCCGACGCATTGAAAATCTCCGACGAGCTTGAAAGGGGCAGGTAGAGCTTGTCGTCCTTTTCTTCCAGCAGTTCGACGATCGCACCGACCATCTCATCCATCCAGGGATATGCTTTGTCGCGCAGGAACGCATCATCCATCGTGTGCTTCCAGTGCAGGTAGAAACTCTGCCCCACCCAGATCGCAAAAACAGGCGACAGAGCATACTGCGGCCACCCGCCCAGGGGTTTTCCGTTTAGCGTCATGACCGCAGGTATCGCGGCGCCGTCAACGCCGAAAAAGTCTCTGGCGAATCTGCGGTATTCGGGCAGCAGGTCCCACATGTGGTTAATGAAACTCATCCCCGAATCCGTCAGGCCTGCCTTGTGATACGCCAGATACGTCATCTGCGTATTCAGGTCGTGATGAAAGTCGCCCTTCCACGGCGGCAGCCCGCCGGAATCCTGTGTCCACACAGCCTGCAAGGGCATCGACGGCGCATCGGGCCTTGACGCCGCCCCATAAAAATACTTGACCAGGTTGTAGTGTCGCTGAATCCGCTCGTCGGGAATCGCCACCTCGGATATCGCCCAGAACTCGCCCCACCATTTTTTATGCGTCGCGAACATCTTCTCGAAACCGGTATCAAGCGCTTTTGCGACCCGGCTCCTGGCCAATGCCAGCGGATCGGACTGTTTGGCATCTTCCCGATTCGTCGTAATAGCAACAGCAAGCAGCGTCCGGTCGCCAATACGTTTCGTAGCCGTCACCGTCGCGTAAACAAGCCCGTCAGCGGCTTCCTGCACCATAAAGCTTTGGCCATTATCTCCTCCGAACTGGGCAGGCTTATACTTCAGCCGGTCAATACCCGCCGGCCGAATGAATGTACTCATCACATCCGTTTCATCGACCCGGATAAGCGCAACGCGCTCTTTAGCATGAAAAAAGCAATCCAGCCTGCTCCCGTCCGTAAACCTCACGGTTCCCACAGCCTTCCTCATATCGAGCGTAAAGTCTTTCGCCTTCTTATCCCCACCAAGCGTAAGCACAAGTCGTCCACCCGGCAGTTTCGTCGGCGCCGCATGGTTATACGTACCGTCATACCGGCGCATAAACTCACCCCAATCCTCTTTGATGAGTTTTTTCATGTTGGCGAAATTCCAATTCCCCTCCTCGATCTCAGGAGGAGTAGTTTCATCCCACAGATCGCCCCTGTCCACCGAAAGGTTAATCGTATTGCCAGCCCCCCACAAAAGCCCGCCCAGCATCCCATTACCTAACGGAACCGCCTCATCCCACGTCCTGATCGGAGCGTCCATCCTCAACTCATAACAACCCACCCCCTCCGCAAAAACAGGTGCTTGAAACACGATATGAGCGATCATTCCAAACAAAACCACCCTGCCCACCGCCTTGATCCTACTCATCACAAAAACCTTTCTTTTCCTAATTGCCCCCCCCCACATGTCCAAGCACCCCCATTGTCAACAATTACCT
>SDBS01003529.1_pt1 | contig 15346 bp, 13 predicted proteins | sample 2277091 | NCBI WGS metagenome assembly SDBS01 (sample SAMN10404972, study PRJNA504765) | marine sediment metagenome | isolation source: marine sediment core GS10_PC15, 163 cmbsf | place: Arctic Ocean: Southern Knipovich Ridge | collected 2010 | reverse complement strand
TGCGTATCTATAAGGGGTGGGTGTGGAATGCAGGTGGGAGGTGCGGTTTTATACGGAGGGTCGCGAATGACAGAGAGCACGGTGGTGCGCCTACGTGCTAAGCCGCAAGCGGCACGACCACGACGGCGGATCGTGAATGACAAAGAGGACAATGGTGCGCGCCGCGATGCACATCGGGACAAGCAAGCGGCACGTCGCTTCAGCGGCACCTGGCGCTCGGCAATAACTGGCCCGCATCCATGCCCTTGTTATGCGCCCGTAATTTGCTGAGCACGCGCGGATTGCTTCTCTGGTCTTTTCCGGAATTTCCTTCGTGCCCACGTGAGGATGCGGTCTGAACCTGATAACGCAAGCCAATAGACACAGAACGGAAGAGCCAGAACAAACGTAACCCAAAAAAACTCCGGATGCAGTACGATGAGAACGGTGAATATAACCGGAAAAACCAGGGCGACGGGAACCCACCAAGAGAACCGGACCCAGCGACGCAATGCCTGGAGGCCGATCGAGATGCCGAAGAGCGTTAAGCACGTCAGAATAGAACAAACGAGATAGACCAGGCCGAAGCCGATGAGACCTGGGAAGAACAGAGGACCTCCCGGGTCATTGGAAATCAGGGCGAGCAGGAGAAAGAGAAGGATTAGCAGAACAAACAGGACCAACGGGACTACAACAAACAGAACTCCACAAACACACAGCGCAACAAGGTGTGCCACAATGAATTGAGCTATGTCGGACCATTTCATTGCTTTGGGATCATAACAGGTATTAGACACAGCTTTGTCTACCTATCTCCCCGAGGGTTACAGGACATTATCGCCGGCAGGTCGAGGGATTGTCGATTGCCGATTGTCGATTGTCGATTGTCGATTCGAGCTACCTTGTGAATTTTCTTGCCAAAGCAACGATGAACAGCGCCATCAGGCCTGCGCCGAGCACCGCCTCGAACCCCGCCCATAGGCGGAGGCTGGGAAGCGGACTGAAGTCCCCATATCCCAGTGTCGTAAAGGTAGTGATGCTGAAGTAAAGCGAACTGGCGAATTCATGGGCGATAATGGGCGCACCCGCCTCGGTCTCTCCGACAACAACGCCCCCGATCCAGTAGATGCACGTCCAGCAGAGGATCACCGCCACGGTCGCCCAAACCACGCGCAGCGGCCTTTCGCCATACCCAAAGAGACAGCGGCCGATGACGAATTCGCCCCATGAGGCCATGGGATTCTTTCGCGACCACCAAAAGCCTGTCTTCCACGGTCGCCATACGGCGTCCTTGCGATGTCTGCTGTTGATTGCGCACTGTTCAGCGTAGTGGTAATGCCCCGAACTTCTGTAATCCCCGGCGTTGCGGGCCGCTTGCTTTGCCAAGCGATAGCCGGTTTCCCCGTGCCGAGTAATGGCAAACGGCTTGGGGTTCTCCCAGGGATGTAGAAAGACGAATATTCTATTGGCTACTGCTCCCCAGAAGTAGGTGTCCCCCTTGAACGTGGCGCCGACGAAGTTGGTGTCCCCCTCGAACGTGGCAAGGGTGAAGTTGGTGAACCCCTCGAACGTGGCATCTGTGAAGTCGGTGTCCCCCTCGAACGTAGCATCGCTGAAGTAGGTGCCCCCCTTGAACGTGGCATCGCCGAAGTAGGTGCCCTCCTTGAACGTACCATATTCGAAGTAGGCGTCCTTCTTGAGAGTGACGCCGACGAAGTTGGCATCCTTGTCGAACGTGGCACCTGTGAAGTTGGCGCCCGTCTCGAACGTGGCCTTGAGGAAGTCGCAGGCCCCCCTGAACGGGGCACTTGTAAAGTCAGCGTCCCCCTTGAAGGTAACAATGATGAAGTTGGTGTCCCCCTCGAACGTAGCGCTGTTGAAGTCGGCGGCCCCACCGAACGTGGCACCCTTGAAGTCGGCATCACCCTTGAACGCGGCCTTGAGGAAGGTCGCCGCCCCCCTCGAACGTGGCACTGTTGAAGTCGGCGGCCCCCCCGAACGTGGCATCTTCGAAGTCGGCAGCCCCCCTGAACGTGGTATTGATGAAGCCCTCATCGTCCGGGTCGGTAGGGAAATACCACTCACGAAAGTCACAGTCCCTCGCAGCCACTTTCTGCCGCGCATCTCTCCATAATCGCCGTGCCTCATCTTCTGTGAACGCTCTCCCTGTCTGTGGCGTAGCGTCACTCATTGCCTTCGCCCCGTTCGATCCGGTTTTTGGGGACTCCAGTGCTCTCTAAGGTTCTCGGCCAGCCTCCGAAGGGATCCTGCCGTCCTTGGACACACGTACTTGTAACTGCGGACGGTATACCGAGGAGCACCGGGACGTACGATGGCTTCGACTCGGTCGGCGAGATGCTCGAGCCGATGCTCATGACCTGGTACAATTAGAAACGTGAGGCTTGACTGATTTCCCTCCGTATAGTCTGCGCCAGCCTTCTCAATCCAGTCCTCGACACCCTTGGTCATCGGAACGTTTCCACGAAGGTCGACCTCGACTGAATCGGCGCTCTTCACGTGAACGAAGATCATACAGAAGTAGGAGTACAGCTTGGATTGGGAATTGAAGTCTGACGCATCGCGGTCGTCCACAATAAAGGTAGCGCTCTTCTTGAGGTCCTTGATCCGCTTGTCAGCGAAGCTACCATAGCAGTGGAACAAGTGTTTCTTGAGCCCGAGCATGACGTTTGCCCTTTCGGATACCAACGTCTTAACACCATCCGCCCGCCGGGCCAATGGGGTAGACGGTTACACGCCGGAGACCTCCGACAAGGCCACGGGATCGAGAATCGGCCAGCCCCCGACGGGCTTTTCCTACGTTGTCACGCGCTTCTCGCAATGCCGACGCTCCTGTCGGCGGATGGGCTGACTTCCCCATCCCCACCACGTATAGACTACCCGAAATTGCTTGCCCCCGCAAAACGAATTTGCTCCCCCTCAACCGGCGGAATACAATCAGGCAGCAGATATGGGGATCACTAAGGTACAGGCGGGTGGTTGTCAAAACGTCGGGGCTCGACCGCCGGACGATATACTCTCCCGTACCCAGCCACGGTGCCTGAAAGGGATCAGAAACCGATGAACGCAGACACCACTAGATTGTACAACGACGCCGAGGTCGCAGTCAGCCGGACCAGGTTCAAGAAGGATCCTGATAAGTCGATCAGGACATTCAAACTCTCCCCTCCCACTGGCCATGAACTGCAGGTCATACGGGCTATGGAACAGTTCCTGAGCAATGATAGAGAATCATTTCTCGATTATCGTGTCCTTAAAGGAAGCAAGATGCCTGAGGTGACGGTGGAAACATACGATAAGTTCAGGGACAGGTTTCGGCACTATTTGGACCGGCATAACGCAGCATTGATACTCAGATGGGCGATGCTGCTACATGACATAGCCAAAGGCAGAGGACCAGAAGAGCCTCATTGTGAGGCTAGCGGCAAGATCGCTCACAGGATATTTCGCCACAAGAAGATTGAAAGCATTAAGCCGTTGCAGGACCATGAGAAGCGGCTCATATCCTGGATCGCGCAGCACCACGACATGATGGGTAACATATACACCGGGGAGAGGGTTGCAGGATATCTCAACAAGATTACTTCCCGCAGCCGCGATGTGCAGGGTAAGACAGAGGAGGAGTTTCGGCCTGAGAGAAAGAAAGGCTTCGCATTTCTTCAATTCGCCATGTTGTGTGACCTTAGAGGAACCGCTGCCGAGAACGCGTATGGGGCATACCTCACGGACGACAAGGCAAACTTCTGGCTGAGGCTTTCTGCCCCGGCAAGGGTCAAGGAGCTGACACGCGATCTTTACAAGTACAGACGCGACCGATGGACGGGGAGCCTTGACGGTTCCTTGGATGAGCAGAAGAGCGAGAGCCTGCGCTGCATGGACGGAAGGGCCTGTCGGATCAAGAGCAAGATCGCCGACTATTTTGGCCGGAGAATCCATTATATCGTGAACGGGTACTATGCTCTGGATGCTCTTGATACCGAGGAGCTTGCGGAACTCATGGCCCGAGTTGTAGAAGCGCCGGGCGTGGACCAGACTTCTGACAATGAGCCACTGAGACTGAAGTTCACCAAGGGCTACAGAAAGGGAAAGCCTGACTCGGAGCTTATGCTCAAGAGACTGAAGGCCGCCCTGCGAACTGAGAAGCGTTCCTCACCGTTGCGAATCGAATATAGGCGAGACACAAACTGCATTGAAGTCGATACCAAAGGGTTGCTTGATCCGGACAACGACCCTTGAGATGCAGAAGTAAGCTTGGAAGCACCTCTGCGAGTTCAGCGGGCCCTGCGGTTTCTTCCCTAGTCCCTAATCCTTCTGGATGATATCCAGTCCCTCTCGCGTGCCGTGTTTGCCGTCCCACTTGTGAGACTTGAGGGACTCGATGATCGAGTGGGCCATGCGGGAGTGTGTCCCGCTACCCCCTCCCTGCTACTAAGAGAGTGCTTCGGAGGCCCCCTCCTTACACCAGCTTTGGCAGGCAAGAGTCCAACTGATCAAGATCCTCGGGGAAGTGCCCGTGGCAGAAAAGCAGACGGAGAGGAAGGGCTCTGGGGTCGACCCCTATCATGACGGGAACCAGACTTCTACGTTCCGGTTTGCGCAAGACAAGGTGGTGAAATGTGCGCCACTCGTATTCGACATTTGGTTTTATGATGTTCTTGACACTCGTGCCCACCAGGATAAGCCGACTGGCCGACTCCAGTGCTTGGTCGATCTGCCGACTCCAGTTCCCATCGTGAAGAGTTGTCACACTGAAGAACACCCGCTTCTCGGAGTGCTTTGTGAAGTAATCGTAGACCCGTTGGGCGATATCTTGGTCTTCGGACGCGAAGCTGATGAAAACGTCAAACTGATCGGTCGGTCGCTCGCTTAAGGTGGACAGGTACCGTTGCACAATTCGACGCGTCACGGGGCACATATCAAACTTCTGGGCAGCCGCGAGAAAAGGGCCCATAACGTCGTAGGAGCGTTTCTTGGCCATTCTTGGGACAAAGTACTCCTGTACCACCTTCTCTATGTCTCGCGCCCCAGCTTTGTGACATTGTCCGTCATAGAAGAAGATGTCCGGCAGGAAACGTCTGGATCCCGCCCCTACTTGGCGGTTGAAGCGCTCCACCTCGAACAACCCGACAGGGCTGTTGATAATCGATTCTCCCCAGGCCTCGCCATCGAAAAAGACCGCTTCAGGGGCCATTGCAATCCAAGCAATGCGATCGACTTCGATTCCGAAATCTTCAGCGTTAATGTTGAGAAAACAGCCTCGGGCCTCCGAGGTCATGTCGTGTGCAAATTGCACACGGACTTGGTCCGGGCCATCGAGCCATTTCAAGGGAATCTCTGTTGTCTCGAAATGATCCAGGTCCAGTTTTGGGAATTGCTTTGCCATGAGGCTTCTAACCGCGATGAACTCGGGGCGATCCGAAACCTGCCCCTCGCCAGCCTCGAAGAGTAGCCACTCCTTTCGGTCGATATTCAAAGCCACCAGTTCCTCTCGTAGCTCGCGCTCGATTGTTTCGATAGGATTCAGAAGCTCATGCAATGAATCACATCCCCCATTTGCGATATTCCACCCAATCGGCTCGATATCGCGATAAAAACAGCAGTAGTATTCCTCGTGACCCCGTCGGACGATTGGGAGTGTTCCCCCGCTACCGTAGCGGAAGGGGAACAGATCATCCTCGAATTCATACGCGTCTTCTTCTCCACGGACAAGAATGGCATCTAGCTCCTCCTGGTACACCTTGGACTTGCGTTCAAAGTCGGGTATCCATGTGCGCACGTCACGCTTACCTAGGTCAGACCAGAGCGTGGGCGTTTCGCCATCGAATTTCACGTCCAGCCGATACCCCTCCCCTGATCTGCTCAGAGAGAATCGCGTAAGCAACGCTTGCAGGAAACGGTGGTCTGCATGCACAAAAGGAAGTACTAGATCTGATTGTAATTGATCCGTCATAGTGAACCCCTTGTTCACCCCTGGGCTGGAGCCCGGAGCTTAATCCTTCTGGATTATATCCAACCCCTCTCGCGTGCCGTGCTTGCCGTCCCACTTGTGCGACTTGAGGGTGTCCACGATTCTCTTGGCGACGCGGATGGCGGCGAGGCCCTCTTCGGCGGAGACTTCCGGCGGGCGGCCGTTGACCACCGTTTCGTAGAACGCCTCGGCCTGGCGGTGAAGCGGCTCGGTAGAGTCATCCACCGCGAGCTCCTCGACGGTGAGAAGCTGCTTGTAATCGACCTGCTCGGCGAGCTCAGCCAGGTCGTCGATGGCCATTTCGCGGGCCATGTGGATGAGGTCGAGGTTGCGGCTCTTTTCGATGACGATGCCGAGCTTCCTGGCGTAGTCGACGGTGACGTATGCCTCTTCCGAGAAGATTCTCATTTTTCTTTCGGTTTTGATGGCGAGGCGGCTGGCGGTGATGTTGGCGACGCACCCGTTGTCGAAGGTGAGCCTTGCGTTGCAGATGTCCTCGTGCTCACCGATGACATTCACGCCGACGGCGTCGATCTGCTCGACGTTGCCCTGGACGAGCATGAGGATGAGGTCGATGTCGTGGATCATCATGTCGAAGACCACTCCGACGTCGGCGGAGCGGAAGGTAAACGGGCTGATCCGGTGTGCCTCGATGAACTTGGGCTTGATGGCGTGCTTCTGCATGGCCACGACGGCGGGGTTGAACCGTTCGGTGTGTCCGACCTGAATGCCGACGCCGGTCTTGCCGGCGAGTTTTATGAGCTGCTCCGCCTCGGCGGGATCGATCGCGATGGGTTTTTCGATGAGGACGGGCTTTCCGGCCTGCACGAACGGCGTGGCTACCTGCACGTGCGAGACGGTGGGGACGGCGATGACGGCTGCGTCCACCATGTCCAGAACCTCGGTGATCTCGTACAGCGCCTTGCACGATCGCTGCTTCGCCAGCGCGTTCGCGGCGGCAGGGTTGATGTCAACGACGCAGACGAGCTCGGCCTGATCCATCTCGCTGAGGACTCGTGCGTGCAGCTTTCCCATTCTTCCCGCGCCGACGACGGCAACACGAAAGCTCATTTGTTTATTCTCCCGATCTTTGTCTGCAATGTGGATTCATCCTCGAAGAGTTCCTGGCGGGCGGCCGCGCGCACGCCGGCCTTGCGAGGGCCGGTTACCGCAGGTGGCCAGCCCCAGCCGTCGTCCCTGCTCGCGAGGTCGGCGAGTTGTGCAGTCGGTTCGACAACGGCATGGGATGAGATATCCGGCATTTTGCTGTTTCTTATTGGCTTTTTCGCCCGAAAGTGCGATTTTCAGACGGGGTTAGCGTCGACGAGCATGAATTTTATCTCGGCCTCGGCAGCGAGTTGGCCTGCAACTGTTGCCCTGCAACGGCAGTGTCCGGTTCGGGGTCTGACGTGCAGGGTTTTGGCCTCGATCATCAACTGGTCACCGGGCCTGACGGGCCTGCGCATCTTGACGCGATCCATGCTCAGCAGGACGGCGACCTTTCCGGTGTGCTCCAGTCGCCTTCCCAGAAGGATACCGGACAGTTGGGCCATGGCTTCAACGATCATAACGCCGGGCATGATGGGTTGGCCGGGATAGTGTCCCTGGAAGAACGGCTCGTTGATTGAAACGTTCTTGACGGCCAACGCGCGGGTGTCGCCGTCGATCTCCAGCAGACGGTCTATCATCAGGAACGGATATCGGTGGGGCAGCAGGCGCATGATTTTTCGGATATCCATGAGCGGCTCGGTGGGCAGCGTCTGCGTGGTGTTCCCAGCGGCCTCTGCATCGACAATCTTGCGGACAAGGGCATGGTTGAGGTGGTGACCGGCCTTGTATCCGACGATTCGTCCGCGCAGGCGTCGGCCCAGAAGCGCCAGGTCGCCCAGCAGGTCGCAGACCTTGTGGCGGACGTGTTCATCGTGGAATCTCAGTTCGTTGTCGATGGGGCCGGCATCGCCCATTACGAGGATATCCTTTGCCGATAGGTGCTTGCCGATTCCGGCGGCCTGGAACTCCTTGGCCTCGGTTTCGGTGAGAAAGGTTCTGGCCGGAGCCAACTCGGTCACAAAGTCGTCCTTGCCCAGTCGAAAGCTGAATACCTGCCTGCCTATGCTTGGCGACACGGCCGTGTAGTCCAGGTCGTAGAGTATGTCCAGATAGTCGGTGGGGCCGGGCAGTGCAGCCAGCATTGCGTCGCCCTGGGAGACGGTCACTGGCTGATCGATTACGTGCGCATGCTGCTCGGCGTTTTGCTCGACCAGACCGGCTTCAACAAGGGCCTGTACGAACGGCAGGGACGAGCTGTCCGACGAGGGCGGCTCGTCGGCCGATATCTCGATCATAATATTGTCGATGCCGATTGCCCATACGGCGGCCAGGATGTGCTCGACGGTTTTGACCTTTACCGACCCGTTTGCCAACGAGGTCCGGCGGTCGCCTTTGGCCAAGTGGGCGATATCGGCAGGAATCTGGACGGGAGCGGCGGAGGCATCGCTCTTGCGCAGGAAGACAATGCCGGCGTTTTCCGGGGCGGGCAGGAGCCTGAGCGTACAGGGCTGGCCGGAAAACATGCCGAGACCCTCAACGCTGATGGGATCCTTAATTGTCTTCTGAGGGATCAAGCTTATTGAGCCTACTTTCCAACTGCCGCACGCGCTTTATCAGTTCCGGGAGCCTGGGCAATGCCTGGTATATCCGGTATGCCTGCCTTATGGGCTTGGCGGGCACGCCCGAGACAACCTCACCGTCGGGCAAATCCGCCGCCACCGCCGCGAAGGCCGAACACTGAACCCGATCGCCCAGAGTGATATTATCTCGAATTCCCGCGTTCCCGCCAAGTATTACATAATCGCCCAACTTGCAGCTGCCGCCCAGCCCTGAGTGCGCGCATATCAGGCAGCCACGCCCGATCTTAACGTTGTGGGCGACCAGGACGTGACTGTCTATCTTCGTCCCTGCGCCGATCCGCGTCGAACCGAACTTCGCCCGGTCGATACAACTGCATGACCCGATGCCAACATCATCTTCTATGACAACGTTCCCGATGTGCGGGATTGCATGGTGCCGGCCGTCAACCGTGTAGTAGCCGAACCCGTCGTGCCCGATAACCGTATTGGACCCGATGCAGACCCGGCTGCCTATCTGGGTCCTGGCATGTATGACAGTTCCCACATCCACAACGATCTGATCGCCTATGATCACGTCGGCGCCGATAGAGACCTTCGCACAAAGGATACATCCGGGGCCCACGCGAGACCTGGGGCCTATGGTTACGTAGGGGCCTATTGCGGCGTCCGAGCCTATTTCGGCATCGTCGGCGACCAAGGCCGTGGGGTCAATGCCGACCGGTGGCAGGTCCGCCGGCCCGGCCCAATGGCCCAGGACCTTGGCCACCGCATCTTCGACATTGTCAACGCAGATAAGCGACATCGAGAGGCCGGGAATCGGCTTTGCGACGATTGCCGCCCCAGCACTGCAATTCGACAGGCCTTTCGCGTGCTTGTCGTCTATAGCGTAGGTGAGGTCGGTCGGCCCGGCATCTTCGATAGCTGCGACACTGCAGATCTGGCGGGAATCGTCGCCCTCGACGGTCCCGCGGGCCAATTCGGCGATAGCCCGAACTGTCAGTGGTCTGCTGGTCATGGTTTGCTGGCCTTGATGTAGGTCTCGTTGATACGGCGGAGTGTTTCTTCGGTGATGTCTATCGTGTCGGCGCTGTAGAGGATCTTGCGCGCCCGGACAACCCTGAGCAGCTCCGTGATGTTCTGGGTCGGCGGGATCTTGCCCTCACGATACAGCACCAGATCCAGCCCCTTGCTCTTTGCTATCACGGTGACCATTGCCAGTGTCTGCTCGTACATTTCCTTGGTCAGGCGGTGGTGGTCGCGAACGGCCAGGGTATCCTCGTATTGCAGCCAGGCCTGCCTCTCGATGGTGAGCCGCTGGATCTCGTTGAAGGTCTGCTCGTACTTCTTGCTGCTTTCCTTCAGGCTCTCCAACTCCATCTGGAGTGCCTCGAGCGCCTTGCCTCGCTTAGTGTTCTCGTTCTTGATGCGCTGCCTGCGGGCATCGAGCTTTGCCGTAAGGTCCTTGGCCCGCTTGTAGTTGTTGAAGACCTCGGCGATGTCACAGACCGCAACCCGAGTAGGCATAACCCTGATTTCGCCGCGGGGCTGGGCGCCGAGATTGCCCAACAGGATTGCCCAAGCCGCCAGTGCGCCGATGACCATCAGGAGTGTTTTAGGACTTTTCATGGTTTACCTCGTTGGTGTTTTCCAGCCGCCAGTCAATTTGACCGTTGCCGACGCGGCGACGGCCCTGCCGGCTGTCGCGTTCTAGAATGTCCAGCCGAGACTAAAGCTCAGTACCTGCGTATCGTCGTCGCCGTGTTTGGAGATCGGGAAGCCGAAGTCCAGGCTGAGGGGCACGGGCCCGAGCATCGGGATAATCCATCGCAGGCCGAAGCCGGCCGAAACCCGATATGTCGAGACCGTGAAGGAATCCTCCACCGTGCCACTGTCGACGAACACAACGCCCTTGAGTTGCCTGCCTATTATCGGGAAAGTGTATTCCGCGCCGGCAAAGAACATGAAATCGCCGCCGATGGCGTCGTCGGTAGCCTTGGCGCGGGGGCTGATGCCTCGGTAGTCGAAGCCCCTGATCGATCCGATTCCACCACCGTAGTACCTCTCGAAGACGGGCGCGTTGCCGACGATGTTGCCAGCGGCTACACGCGTCGACAGAATGTGCTTGCGGTCGAGCGCGTCAAGAAACAGTGTGTGATAGTAGCGGTAGTCGCCCTGAACGTTGCCGAAGGTGTAGCCACCCAGGACCTGTTCGTAGCTGAAGCGGAAGCGGTCGCCTCTGGTGGGCATCCACCTGCTATCCGTCCGGTCGCGGACCAAAGTGCCCTTAAGCCCTGTCAGAAAGGTCGTACCGGCGTCATCGCTGATCTCGCTGGCGACGTTTGAGTCCAGGTCGTCGAGCTCCACGCCGACGAGGCGCGTGGCCAATTGGCCGTACCAGCGATTCTTGAATCGATGGCCGACGGTCACCACGCCGCCGTAACGCTGTTCGTCATACTCATCACGGTTGCGGCTCCACAAGAACGTCTTAACGCCAAGCGAGTAGTCCTTGTCGAACAGATACGGCTCGAACCATGACAGGTGGAATCGCATCATTTCCGTGCCGGGCTCGGCTACGATCCGGAATGTCTGCCCGGCGCCCTTGAACGACTGGCCACGAATAAACTGGCTCCACGAGCTGGGCCAGGCAAACAGGTTGAAGTTGCGCTGCGTGAACGAAACACTTCCCAGCACACCGCTGTTAGTGCTGACGCCCACGCCCACGAGGAATTCAGCGGTCTTGCCTTCCTTGACCCATATCTCGACGTCGCGAATCTTGGGGTCAGCCGTCTTGACAGGGGTAATCGTGACTTCCTCGAAAAGCCTGGTCTCGAGCAGGCGGCGACGCGTATATTCTACTGCCTTGGTGTTCCAGTTCTGCTCGGGAAGGAACCTGATCTCGCGACGGATGATGCGGCTCTGGGTGACTTTGTTGCCGCGTATGTCCACCCGCCCGAAGCGGTACCGGTCGGCCTCCACAATGGTAAAGACCACGTTCAGCAGAGCGGGCTTGATTTCTCCCAGAACTGCCGCCCATGGGGGAACGGGGGCATTGGGAGGGAGGAATTGCCTGCTGGCCCTGATGTCCGCCTCGATATAGCCCAGTGCGCCGTAGGTGTCTTCCAGCTTCGTGATGTCGCGGCGAAGCGATAGCGCCGTGAAGTACTCCCCGCGCTTCAATTTGAGGCGCCGGCCGAGCTCTTCGTCGCTGAATACCATGTTGCCCTTGAAGATCACCTTGTTTACGCGGTAACGCCCACCTTCCTTTATCACGAACCTGACCGTGACCTTCTTCTTGTCGTACGAAAACTCCAGGGCCCTGTCTACTTCGCAGTCCAGGAAGCCCTCGGAAATGTAATAGTTCCGCAGCGAGATAACGTCGTGATCCACCTGTTCCAGATCGAGATGGCCGGTAATGAAAGGCCAAAGGCGGGCCTTGGTGCTCACCTTCTGCCTCAGCCGAAAGCTCCCGAAATGCCTGTTGCCCTCGAACGCGACCTTGCGGACAGTTGCCGCCATAGCCTCGCGAATGTGGTATACGGCCCGTTTTTCCTTGTCCAGGGCAGTCCAGTCAACCTTGACCGAGACATTGTGAAAACCAGCATCCTTGTACTTCTTGAGGATGGCCTCTTTGCCGGCACCGACGTTAAACCGGTTCAGAGGGTCCGATTCGTTGAAAGGCAGTTCCTTGGCCAGTTCCTCATCCTTGAAGGCCTTATTGCCGATGAAGACCACCTTCGCGACCAGGGGCCTCTCGGCTACGATAAAGGTGACTATAATCCCCTTGTCGGTCTGCGCCTTGGTGATACGTATCGACTCGAACTGGCCGGTCTCCAGGAGGCGCTGCTTATCGCCATTGACGACCGATTGGTCGTAATCCTGCCCGAGCCTGGTCTTCACCGGGGCCAGCACTGCCTCTGCGGACATTCGCTGGTTGCCCTGGACACGCAGATCGATGACTTTGGCAGGCCCCTCGGGTGCGGCAGCAGCCAGCACCGGAAGCAATGCGACTACGGCAATTCCAGCAGCCGATAAGGCTACCCTGTTGCCTTTTCTGTTGCTCACGGTGTTTCCCTGGTCGGGCCTCCGTGCCGGCAAGCCTCAGATTGAAGGAGGATGCGTTCCAAGCGCACCTCTAGCGCGGCACGATACAGACCCGAAAAGTGGAAGTCAACCAAGTTCCAGAAAAGTTTTCTCCCTTGCCGAGGATTCTTCCTGTGGCTGTTTGGGTGCTCTTGACGATAGACGGGCTCCGCCGGTAAGCACCGGCCTGTTGTTCGGTCGGTGGGGTAGCCGCTGAGACGGCGCGGCGGCAATGGCCGGCGGTCAAAACGGTGGCGACGATGGGTCGTAGGAACCGGCCGGTGCAGCCGGCTCAAAACGCGTACATTCCGGGATGAACGTGAAGGGCACCATGTCGATCGGGCCGTTGCGCTGCTTGGCAATGATCAGTTCGGTAAGGTTCTTGGCCGTATAGTCGGCCTCGCTCTCACCTCGATGATAGTAATCCTCGTTGTGCAGGAGCATGACCACGTCGGCGTCCTGCTCGATCGCCCCGGATTCCCGAAGATCGCTCATTCGCGGGCGGTGGCTGGTGCGATCCTCCGGGCCGCGGTTCAACTGCGCCGCACACACCACTGGTATCCTCAGTTCTCTGGCCAGTGCCTTGATCCCACGTGACATCTCGGTGATTTGCTCGTGGCGGCTGTTGGCGCGGCCGCGGTAGGTCATCAACTGTAGATAGTCGACAAAGACGCACTTGATGTCGTAGGTGGATTTAAGCCGGCGTGCCTTGCTGCGAAGCTGAAGGACCGTAAGCAGGGGGGAGTCATCGATGTAAACCGGGGCCTGTTGCAGGTCGTCAGCCGCCATCTTGAGGCTGGTCCACTTCTCCGGGGATATCGAGCCCCGACGCATCAGCCTCAGATTGAACCGGGCGTGGGACGAGAGCATTCGCATGGCCAACTGTTCCCGGGACATCTCCATGGAAAAAACTGCGACCGGGTTGCGATCCCGCACGGCCATGTGTTCGGCCATGTTCAGCACCATGCTGGTCTTGCCCATCGACGGGCGACCGGCCAGGATTATCATTTCGCCGGGCTGCAGCCCGCTGGTAAGCTCGTCCAGCAGGGGATAGCCGGTTCCCAGGCCCGTGATGACGTGCCCCTCCGACGCCTGGAGCGTCTCAAAGGTCTGCTCGAGGAGGCTGCTGAGCGGAACGGCCGAATCACCGATCTGGGCAGTGGCGATCTTGAACACTTTTTGTTCGGCCTCTTCAATTACCTCCGGCGCCTCATCCTGGGCGTCGTATGCCTGTCTGATGATCTCATTTCCGGCGACGATGAGGTCTCTGAGGAGGGCCTTATCGCGGACGATCCTGGCGTAGTATTCCGCATTGGCGGCGTTAGGTACTCCCTCGACAATTTCCACAAGGTAGTCCGTCCCGCCGATCTGCTCCAACTGTTTGCGGTTCTGCAATTCTTCCTTAAGCAGCACCAGTTCTATCGGCTTGTTTGCCTGGCGCATATCCACGATGGCCTGATAGATCAACTGGTGAGCGGGGCGGTGGAAGTAATCCTCCTGGCACATCTGGACCACGACATCGATGGTCCCGGCATCGAGAATCATGGAGCCAAGCACGCACACTTCTGCCTCGATGGACTGGGGAGGCACACGCTGGGCTGCCTGTACGCCGGTGGTTGAGGGCGCAGGGCCAATCTGCTGAGAAGGGACTTGCGAAGACGCATTAACGGTAGTCATTAGCCTTCCTTGGCCGGTGGCCGGCCCGATCCCTGCCCACGCCGGGAGGCCGGCACTCACTACACTTTAGACTTTGTATTAAACCGGGCCTTCCGGCCCGGCAGGCAGCTTGTTGAGCGCCTGCTACTGGTCGGCGCTATCAGCCTGGCTGTCGTCGCCCGGCGCAGGTGTCTCGGGGTCCACATCCTCGTCATGGGTCGGCACGACCCAAACATAGATCTCCGTCGAGATGTTCTCGGCGAACCGGACTGTTACATCATATTTATCCAGTTTGCGGATTGGTTCGTCAAGCACAATATGCTCCGGCTCGACGAATACATCCTCTGCTGCCAGCGCTGCGGCAATCTGGGCCGGCCCGATCGAGCCGTAAAGCTGACCTTCCTCGTTGGCCCGGGCGGAGATCGTGATCTCCTTGCCCCGGACGGCTGCCGCCCTGGCCTCTTGGGCTTCTTGATTCTTGACCGCTAGTTCCTGGAAGCGGAGTCTTTCGGCTTCGGTGGCCCTGATGTTGGCTTCGGTAGGCGCGACGGCAATCCCCAGCGGCAAGAGATAGTTGCGCGCGTATCCCGGCTTGACCTCGACAACGTCGCCGATGGTGCCCAGCTTCGCAACATTCTTCTTGAGCATCACTTTCATGCCTGGGTCCTCATTGTAGTTGCGGCGGGCTGTCGGACCGCCTAACCCACGTAGGGCAGCAGGGCGAGAAACCTGGCCCGTTTTACTGCCCTCTTGGTCGAGCGCTGGTGGCGGGCGCAGTTGCCGCTGCGCTTCCGTGAAAGCATCTTGCCCTGATGGGTCGTCAGCTTGTCCAGCACGCCCACGTCCTTGTAATCCACTTCCCTGATCTTCCCGCGGCAGAAGCGGCACTTGGCCTGCTCACGAAAGCGGGATTTCGCCTTGCGCTTCGAAACGCGTTTTTTTATTGTGCGTCGTCTTGCCATAACTGCGTCTTCCCTTTGCTCCAGTTAGTGGACAAGTATAGCTGGTTAGCAGG
>SDBS01003528.1_pt1 | contig 15349 bp, 14 predicted proteins | sample 2277091 | NCBI WGS metagenome assembly SDBS01 (sample SAMN10404972, study PRJNA504765) | marine sediment metagenome | isolation source: marine sediment core GS10_PC15, 163 cmbsf | place: Arctic Ocean: Southern Knipovich Ridge | collected 2010 | reverse complement strand
TCGCTGCAGCAATGCCGGGCTTCTTCTCGTTAAAACCTGCGATTCAATTTCAGCTTGAACTTCCATCCTCGCTGGTCAAACGTATGGGATTGCCCAACTGGACCAACCCCCAGATGTACACCAGCGCGAGCGCAGCTGCTTGCCAAGTGAAGAGCACATCGATGTGGGAAACCGTGGCGAATAAGCCATCCCGTCCGAAGAGCTGAACGAGATAGTATCCAAGCACGCTAGGTGGGATCACGAGCAGGAGGAGGTTGAGGATTTCCAGCAGCAGTATTCCTGTGAATTGATACCTAGCCAGCAACCATGCGCACGCCAACCCGATCACCACGATGAACAGGCTCGCCGATTTCTTTAAAAGTAGGGATCAACTTCGAGGCTGCCGAAATTGCCAGAGAAGGCTTCCCTTCCTGCGCGTGCTCAGCTGGACCACGACATCCAGACAGCAGGGGGAGGATTAACAAGCAGATTCACACCTTTGCATTACGCTTGAATTCAAGCGGGAATGCCAACCGATTCATCCTTTGTATACGTAATCACCGGATTTCCCACCGGTTTTAGAGAGCAGGCGCACGTACGCAATCTCCATCGCTTGCGTATGCGGTTTGAGTGTGTCATAGAGGGTGAGGGCTGCAACACTAGCAGCCGTGAGCGCTTCCATCTCGACACCCGTGGGACCGATGGTCTTGACCGTCGCTCGTGTTCGAACCCCGTCCTCATCGAACGCGAAGTCGATCGCCACGCCGGTCAACGCAAGGGGATGGCAGTAAGGGATTATCTCACTCGTCTTTTTCGCCGCCATCACCCCGGCGACCCTGGCGATCTCGAGAGCATCACCTTTCTCGAGCTTCCCCTCATGCATCAGGGACTGCACTTCTGGCGGCATGGTGAGCTTGGACTCGGCGATAGAGGTGCGCAGCGTCAATTCTTTCTCTGTTACATCCTTCACGTTGTCGAACCTTTCTGCAGCGGGGTACCCTCAAGATAGCGGCTCGCCCCACCTACATAGTGTTCCTTCTTCCAGATGGGCGCCCTTCGCTTTAGCTCTTCGATCGCATAGCGCGAGGCTTCGTAGGCTCCAGCCCTGTGCGGAGACCGCACAACGATGATGACGCTTGTCTCACCCAGTTTTGTCTCCCCGATACGATGTTGAATGCGGCAATGACGGACTGAAAATTTCGAGAGCGCCTCGGATTCAATTCCGGCAAGAACCTTCTCTGCTAATGGCACATCTGCTTCGTATGTTATGCCATCCACAGCTTGACCGTCATTGTGATTTCGAACCACGCCGGCAAAGACGATTAACGCGCCGCTCGGATGGTCCTCAGTCTCAGCTATAAGAGCGTCGAGATTGAGTGGTGCTTCTGTGATCCTGCTCATCTTCCCAGAACCCCCGCTAACCGGTGGGAGCAGCGCCAATTCATCCCCATCAGAAAGCGCGTAATCAACATCAACGAATTCGTTGTTTACAGCAAAGGCGAGCGTATCCATGCGCGGCTCCAATTGTGAAAAACGCGCTTCGATCTCCTTCAAAACAACCGATACGGTATCACCCGTATCGCCAATATTCATTTCGAGGGTTTCTTCTCCTGTATCCGCTTTCAGTATCCCGAAGAATTTGACTCGTACCTTCATGCGAGCATCCTCATCAGCCACCTACCCGGTTCATCTCCACCTTCTTCAAGGGAGTGTTTATTTGAGAGCGAACTTCGGAGTAGCGATCCGACCTTCGCCGCCATACTTTGCTTATGAAATCGACAATGTCGCTATCCGTGGCGCCCTCGAGCAGCCGCTTTCGAAGATCATGCCCCACAACACCGAACAGACAGGTGAATAGTTTTCCATGGGCTGTAAGGCGAAGCCTTGTACACCCTCCACAGAACGGGTCCGAGACGGAGGTAATAAATCCAACCTCGCCCACGCCATCGACGAAACGATAGCGACGCGCCACATCGTCATCCCTTTCGGGCGGCAGTGGCTCGATGGGAGCGCTCTCATTGACCATGGCAATCATCTCATCTGCCGTAACAACCTGGTCGATGTGCCAGTCGGTGACTGTGCCAGTGTCCATGTACTCGATAAACCGAACCGTAAGGCCACGTTTCCTGAAATGCATCGCAAGATCGACGATTCCGTGATCGTTCACCCCGCGTTTGACCACAGCATTTATCTTGATCGAGTCAAATCCTGCCCCCTCGGCTGCCTCGATTCCCCCTAGTACAGTCTCCAATTCGGCACGTCCGCCATTCATTTCACGGAAAACTTCTGGGTCAAGGCTATCCAAGCTCACATTAAGGCGGTTCAAACCGGCACGCTTCAGCGCCTCGGCCTTCCGCGCTAGCAGGTATCCGTTGGTCGTCATGGTGACCTCATCGATGCCTGGGATAGGGATGAGCATTCCAACAAGCTGCTCGACCCCTTTGCGGATCAGAGGCTCCCCTCCCGTAAGGCGGATCTTCCGCACGCCCATGCCTGCCAGCACACAAGCTAGCCTGGTCAGCTGGTCGAAGTTGAGATAGTCAGTGCGGGGGATGTATGGGTAGCCGTTGTTAAAGATGTGTTCCGGCATGCAGTAGGTGCAGCGGAAGTTGCACTGATCGGTCAGCGATATGCGCAGGTATGCCAGCTGACGTCCTAATCTATCGTGCAATGTGTTATTAGAGGGCATTGAGGTGGTGCTCTTCCACGATTTCGGGGCTCATAACAGCTCCGGCGAATATTTTATCTCAATCTGACCAACCTTATCAGATTTAGATCATATGGGTAGGTGTGCTTCAAAGAGCACAACCCGCTTCTCAGGGGAGTATGGCGATCTGGTCATCCGTTGGATCCAATGCAGTAACCCGGCTGCGCTTGCTCGCTCGCAAAATACTCGGGATTGTGAAGCAGCGCGAGAAGGGATTTTACCATCAAATGGTCCCCATGTTCCGAGGCGAGGACTAAGTCATAGCGATTCTTAATAGGAAGATTTTTAGTTAACCAAAAATTATCGCGTTCAACTTCTCCAGACGCAACTAATAATATTGCTCGAAGAACGAAGGTGATAAATATAGTTCCATCACACGCATGATCAGACATCATAATCCATGGAAGATGAAGAAACTAATGGCCTTAGGTAGTCAGACCAAGGTCCGAAGAGTTTGTCTACCAAGGATGGTTGTGGGGACGTTTTGCGAACTGACATAATAGAAACGTCGGTAATCGGGATTTTCATTCAGATTTACCATCATAAGGAGAAATAGAACATGCATAAGAAACATTTCGTGACCATCCTGGTGCTCGTACTCGGTTTGGCCCTTGCAGCTTGTGGGACTACGCCTGATGCGGTGCACCAGCACGGCTCGAACGACTCTGTGACCTTCGATGTCAATATCATCGAGATAAAAGGGGCAACGGATGGCATTGAACCCCCCACGGTAGACCCAGCGTCACTTTCAACCGGCTACAAATTCATAGCTCCGGGCGAATATGACGCCGATAATCTGGCGAAATGGCAGGTTTCAAGCTATTTCTATAGCCCCGGGGAACTTGTCGTAAACCAGGGCGATGAAGTAACAATGCGGACTTTCGTCTTGAATGGTGATGTCCACGCAACTTGGTTAGAAGCACCTGATGGGTCAAAGGTGGAAGGAACCGAGATCACCATGAATCGTGGTCGACAGTACCATGTGAAATTCACTGCCAGTCAGGCTGGATACTATACCTGGACTTGTGGCAACCACGCGCCGACAATGACGGCTAAAATTCTCGTCTTACCAAAATAAGAAGCCGAGCAATATTAAAATCGGTGTCCGACAGGGCATCTATTCTCTAAATAGATGCCCTGCTTCTTTTTTTATCATCCTTTATCGAATTCCCTGAGAGCAACAAGGATCCATAGATATTTATTGGGTTCATCCGGTTCTGGTCAATTCTGAAATTTCGAACTTTTTGCTATGTTATCCAAGCCCTTTAATACGTTATGCTCTCTCGGTCCAGGTCGGATGTGGATTATGAAAAGATAATTCTGGGCAGATCATCGATAGCCCTCAAGTTGGTACAAGCTACAAGTAAGGTCGTCACAAGAAAATATTTAAGGATTGAAGCTCTGTCAACCATCTGTATTCTAAGTTCCAAGATATATTCAATCGGCGGTTGGATGATGGAACACAGATATCAGTATGACGTTTGTCACTCTTCGGTCACCCGACAATCGCATAAAATGCTACTGCGAAGCATTTGCAGATAGGTTGACACATGACTGACAATACCGCTCTAAATGAAGGGTTCGAGGCAATGGCCCACGACATGGGGCTGCGAATGACGCCGCAGCGCGCTGTTATCTTCAGAGTCATAGAGGAAAGTAGCGGTCACCTCGATGCAGAGACGATATGGAAGCGAGCGAAAGAGCACGACCAGAACCTCAATTTAGCGACAGTTTACCGCACCCTTGTTGTTTTGAAGGATATGGGGTTGATAGATCAACGCTATTTTGCCCGGATGCACAGACGTGAAATATACGAAAGCGCCCATAAACCCGAGCATTACCATTTCACGTGCAAAGCGTGCGGGGAGGTCTTTGAATTTCAGACCGAACACATTACTGAATTGCGCACCGATCTTGAAACAAAGCTTGGGTGGAGAATGAGTCACAGCTGCCTTTGTTTCGAGGGATATTGTGCTAAATGCGCAGAGCGGTGCGCTGAATCCGATTAATAGGAGAACCACTTATGGTACCTGGTTTTTTAATTGCCCTTCGCGAAGGGTTAGAGGCTGCATTGATCGTCGGAATCACACTCAGCGTATTATCAAAAGCAGGTCAGGAACAATATCGCAAATGGGTATGGCTTGGTGTAGGTTCAGCCGTAATCCTGAGCGTCATCGCTGCTGGAGCGCTGCAAGCTTTCGGCGCTACCCTGGAAGGGAGAGCCGAGGAAATATTCGAGGGGGCGACCATGCTTCTCGCCGCCGGGGTTCTTACCTGGATGATCTTCTGGATGTATCGTCAAAGTCAGCGCTATCAGGATTTTATTGCACATGGAGTGCAGCAAGCCGCAAGTCATAACCAGCACTGGGGACTTTTCGGGATCGCCTTCTTTGCAGTACTGAGGGAAGGAATCGAAACGGCGCTTTTCCTCACTGCAACGGCGCTTACGCTTTCGAGGGACCAGGCTTTTCTCGGCGGGCTTGCCGGTCTGGCCGTTGCGGGGCTGTTGGGGTGGGCACTTTTCGCCAGCGCGATTCGTCTGAACGTTCGACGCTTCTTCCAGGTCACGAGCATAATTCTAATCCTGTTCGCTGCCGGCCTTTTCGCCCACGGTGTGCATGAGTTTGTCGAGGTAGGATGGATCCCATCTGTGATCGACCCTGTGTGGAACACCAACTCAATCCTTGATGAAGGATCGATTGTTGGGAGCTTTCTCAAAGCCCTCTTTGGTTATAACGAAAACCCATCTCTGACGGAGTCGTTAGCTTATTTCGGTTACTTCGCCATAGTACTTTTGGGAATTCGTAAAGTATCCCGAGATCAGGATATCGTTGAATATACCGTATAAGGCGCGTAGCTCTCTGTTCTGAAAAAGCTGGCTCTAATTATCCCCATCGAAGATACAAAGCACCTTCCTGTGCTTTTTCCAACTCGGGACAGAAAGATCAGAAGGGTGTAATCATTACCTCATGGATTCAACTCATTGATGATATAAAAGGTGAGTAGCTCTATATTAAGGAGAGCGCATGCTCGCATTCACACGTGTTCCTTTAGCCCGCCAATTCTTGTTCATCAGCTTTGCCATTCTTCTCATCGGAATGCTTGTTATCGGATCCTTGGTCAGCTATCAGATTAAAGATGGTGTGCTCAACCGTACAGCTGCACTCACCGCACTCTATGTCGACAGCTTCATCTCGCCCGAACTCCAGGTATTAAGCGAAAACGAGACGTTGCCCATCGAGAATCGTATGCAGTTGGACCGTTTACTCTCCGAGACCAATCTCGGCGAGCAAATTGTTTCTTTCAAAGTGTGGTCCATGGATTCCACGATTCTCTATTCTACAAATCCCACACTCGTGGGTCGTCAATTTGAACTCGATGACGACATTATCTCTGCACTTTCCGGAGAAGTCGTATCTTCCATAAGCAATCTCGATAAGCCTGAGCATGAACTTGAGCGTCTCGCATGGGACCAACTGATTGAGACGTACGCACCGATCAGGAAAGCCGGTGGTTCCGAAGTTCTCGCAGTCGCGGAGTTTTACCAGAGACCCGATGATTTAGTATCTGAGGTGAACGCTGCTCGTTCTCAAGCATGGTTTGTTGTCGGAGCTTCAACATTAGCGATTTATATTCTCTTAGCCGGAATTGTAAATAGAGCCAGTAACACAATCCTGAAACAAGAACTTGAAATGGAGAAACAACTTACCACACTTAAAGCTTTGTTTGAGCAGAACAAACGACTCCATGAAAGAGTGCTTCGAGCTGGTGCAAGAACGATAATACTTAACGAACTCTATCTGCGAAGGCTTTCAGCGGATATTCACGATGGCCCAGGACAGGATTTAGCTCTCGCATTAATGAAGATCGAAACCCTCAACGAGGAACTGGACGGCGATCTGGATGCGAATGAGCCAATCCCTTGGAGACAAGCTGTGCCAGCGATTTATAAAGCGATGTCATCGGCAAACGTCGAGTTGCGCAGGATAGCTACAGGGTTGCGCTTACCAGAACTGGATGGTTCCGATCTGTCTGAAGTAGTAACAAGAGCGACTCGGGTATTCGAGGAGAAAACAGGACAGCAACTGGATCTCAATATTGAGTTAGAGATGCAGCAAGTTCCTGCACCTGTCAAGATTACCCTTTACCGTCTTATTCAAGAGGCGTTGTCCAATTCCTATCGCCACTCAGGAGGAGCCCGTCCTTCGGTAAAGATCTGGCAGGAAAATGATTATCTGAAAGCCGAGATCTCTGACCAGGGCTTGGGATTCGTTTTGGATTCCGCCGAGAAGTCCGGTGGGCTGGGATTGGTAAGTATGCGGGAGCGCGTTGAATTACTGCAGGGCAATTTTAATATTAAGACCGGTCCCGGAGAGGGAACAATTATTCAAATCGGAATTCCGATTGACGAAATCACTCACATTATGGATTTATCGAGCTAATTTAGATCGCTAATACAATAGGAAATAATCGATGGATGAAAACCTTCGTATTATCATTGCCGATGATCACCCTCTATTTCTAGATGGTGTCGCCCAAGCACTTGAAAAAGAAACCGGGATCGAGGTTGTCGGCCACGTAAGTGATGGAAGCGAAGCGCTTCGGATGGCGAGGGACTTGTTGCCCGACGCCATACTTTTAGATGTCGCAATGCCAATAAAAGATGGGATTTCTACAGCAGCGGCAATATCTATCTCTTGCCCTGCCACGAAGATTATCATCCTCACGGTCTCTGAACACGAGGACGATCTCATGGCAGCCTTCAAGGCCGGAGCGACAGGGTATGTGTTGAAGGGAATATCAGGGCGTGAGCTTGGAAAAGTGGTGAAGTCTGTAACCGACGGAGATGTGTACGTCTCTCCAAAGCTCGCTTCTGGAATGCTCCTTGAGATGTCAAGACCAAAACCCCACGATCCTTTGGAGGAACTCACTGATCGTGAGCGAGAGATTCTTCAGCTCGTCGCTCAAGGATTGACTAATCGAGAGATAGGTCAGCAACTTCACTTATCTGAAAAAACCATTAAGCACTATATGACAAACGTTCTGCAAAAATTACAGGTCCACAGTCGCGTTCAAGCTGCCCTTCTTGCACAGAAGCAAACTCTTGAGGAGAAGTGGAAAACTCGTGAGGATTAGGCCGTCTCTGGACTACCTCGTTAGACCTGAACTTTTCTGAATGGTTTCCTATATTGGTCTTGAGGAAAGGAGTGTCCTCTTCGGAAGAATCAGGTACAAATCGAGCAACTTTCGATCATTGGTTATTTCGAGTCCAAGGCGAATTTGAAGAGCGGACGACATTGAACCCCCGTATTTTGTGATGGTGTCCATCAGGTTGCATTAAGTGTTTGAGCGACCGTCTGGGAGGCTATCCATACATGTCACTCACCGAGGGCGTGGAACGCTTGTACCCGGCAGATCCACCATTCGTCTCTAAGAAATTGTCGATGGGCATTAGCGACCCTTCGTGCCAAACACGACCAAAATCATCAGGTGAACCATCTCAGGCCAAGTCAATCGTTCCGTGGTATCCGATTCAGTCGCGTGGTTTTTCATGAGTGAAAGCGTCATAGGGAACATTCGGTTAACCAAACATCACTTCGGTGTATCTTTTACAGACAGAATGAAAGATTTTACCCGAGGAACGAGGGTAATAAATATGATCCCAGCACACGTCTAATAGTGCATAGCTTAATGACGACGATTTCACTATTTAGTTTGTTTGGATCGGCTTATTAGGAGGGTAACGAGATATGTCAAAAGGTAATGATCAACAGCAAATTGCGGTCTATTACGAACATCCGGAATGGTTTAAGCCATTGTTTGCCGAACTAGATCGCCGCGGAATTTCGTATGAAAGACTTCTGGCTTCCGCATTCCAATTTGATCCAACAGTTCAACTCAGCCCTTACTCTTTAATCGTGAATCGCATGAGCCCCTCGGCGCATACACGCGGGAATGCACATGCAATCTTTTCCACTCTTCATTATCTTTCCTATCTTAAGAGCATCGGCGCGAACGTACTCAATGGATATGATGCATATCTGCACGAGATTTCAAAGGCGCGTCAGGTAGGCTTGCTCGAAAAGTTAGGGATCTTACACCCGAGAGCTCGGGTGATCAACAGCGCACATCTGGCCCCCGCCGCCGCGGAGGGTTTTGTATTCCCCGTAATTCTCAAGCCGAATATCGGCGGAAGCGGCGCGAACATTGTTCGCTTTAACTCGATGGAAGAACTTTCCGAAGCAGCCCAAAACGGGCACATTAACCTCGGGGTCGATCACACCGCCCTCGTTCAAGAGTACCTTCCAGCCGAGAACGGCAGCATCATTCGAGTGGAAGTCTTAGACGGCAAGTTCCTCTACGCTATCCGGCTTTTCTTGACGGAAGGTGAGTTTAACCTATGCCCTGCGGATTATTGTCTGCCCCCGGTCGCCGAAGATCGTCAAACGGATGAAAAAGCGGATGGTGCTTCTGGTCGTCGGATTCTTGTTGAAGCCTACACCCCTCCCGATGAAGTCATAGATGATGTGTTGCGGATTACATCGGCTGCACACATTGAGGTCGGGGGAGTTGAATACCTGATCAACGAGCGCGATGGTGATGCGTACTACTATGACATCAACGCCCTATCGAATTTCGTGGCCGATGCCTCAAACGTCATAGGTTTTGATCCATTTCCCAGGCTGGTCGATTTCATCATGAAACGGGCAGGGATTCGATCTTCGGCACTCACTTGATTTCCATCAAGCATCCGGTCTAATAATCGTAATAATCAGCAGAATCCAAGTTGTAACGGGTGACTCTGGGTTGCCTTTTTATTTAATATCAACGCCTTATGATCGTTCTGATCCTCCTGCACGTCTGACCCCAAGCGTCCGTGTGCAAAATCACCTGATCAGCACATCTTGAAAGAAAGCGATAGGGGGTCCAGCGCCTATGGGTCCCTCCTGCATTTCGCATGACACATTCCTGCCAAATTCTGTATACGGACACCAGTGAACCTTACAATTACTTTTCAAATCAACCGCAACTGCAAGATTCCCGTTACCTTAAAGTACATCAAACGATATCAACCCGAGCAAAACAAGCGCAGGGACTGTCAAACCACGTCAAACCGATGGAATGAATCTACTTAGGCTTAGTAGAGGTATCTCCCTCGCCATCACCACTTCACCAGAGTGGAGTAGACATGGAACACGATAGAAATCAGCTTCTAAACGCAAGGCAGGCTGCAGAATATCTGGGCATCAGTTTATCCACACTCGGTCGCATCGAGCGGGAGGGTAATCTGATCCCCTTTCGAACTCCGGGAGGACACCGCAGATACCGCACAAACATGCTTGACGGATATCTAGAACGCAGCCGGGGCTTGTGCCAACCCACAAACATCTTATCCAACGCTCAGACGATTTGGGAATAAGGATGGGGACAGGCCTTGCGCAAGGAAAGCAAACCATCGAGTCTTGCACTACACGAGGGGACATTCACGCCCTATAACGAGGCTTAGGTTCATGGAACCAAACTTGTTAGAACAGCTGCTCAAGAAACTCCAGCTAGAGAGAACCCGGGTTCCAGATCTTGAGATCTGGCAAGAGTTTCTTCGGGAAATTGAGCGAACCTACTCGGACAAGAAAAATGAACTCGCTCTTCTAGAGCGCTCGAATTCGAGCTCCTCAAAAGAATTGCAGGAGCTCTATGATGATCTGAAGCAAACTTCGGAGATGCAATATCGACTCATCTTTGAGGGTGTACAGGACGCGATTCTTGTTCTTGCTTCAGACGGGATGATCCTTGACTGTAATTCACGTTCAAATGAGATGTTCGGCAGGGACAAGGTTGCTATGCAAGGAAAGAACTTGGCATCCCTCCTCTCACCCGAATTTTCCGATGTTGTAATGGAGGAACTTCGGGCGAGGGATCTGACCGATTCGCCTTATGAGGCACTTGGTGTTCGCTTAGATGGGGAGCACTTTCCTGTCGAAATCACAGCTCGTCATCAAACACTTAACGACATTTATGTGATCCTGGTTGTGATTAGAGACATCTCTGAGCGCAAACATGGGGAGGAGGCTCTCCGCGAGTCAGAGGCGAAATTCCGCAACTTAGCCGAAAAATCGCCAAGCATGATCTTCATCAATAAGGATGGGCGGATTGTCTATGCCAATGAAGCTTGCGTTGAGATCATGGGATATTCGCGAGAGGAACTCTATCAAGAAGATTTCAATTTCCTACAACTGATCGCTCCCGAAGATCAAGAAAACATCCTCGAGCACTATCGTGCTCACCTGGCCAGCGAAGAAGTTCCACAATACGAGTCACAGCTCGTCACAAAAGACGGCCGACGGCTTAGCGCTATCCATGCCACGCGACTTATTCCCTATGGCGGGGAGACTGCCATTCTCGGCGTTGTGACCGACGTGAGCGACCGCATACGTGCCGAGGTAGAACAGAGGCACCGTGCTAACGAGATGGAGCTGTTAAATGAAATTGGAGGGGAGATCGCATCTGTTCTCAATCTTGACAACGTTTTAGAACGAAGCGTTAGACTCGTTCAGGAGCGATTTAACTATGATCATGTTGGTCTCTTCCTGCACGATCCTGAAACAGGCTTCCTCGTATTGAAAGCTCGCGCCGGGCAGTACGCGCCCTTATTCCCCGATGAACATCGCGTACAGATAGGACACGGCATGGTGGGCTGGGCTGCGGAATCATGCGAGACAGTCCTCTCCAACAAGGTTGAGACAGAGCCCCATTATGTTAATCCCTTCCCGGATCTCATCCGGACCCAATCAGAGCTGAGCATCCCGATCACCGCTGGCGAAGCCCTGCTCGGCGTGTTTGATATTCAGAGCGAGAAACTTAACGCGTTTGAAGATCACGACCGCATTGTGATGGAAACACTCGTCGATCAAATCGCAGCCGCTATTGAGAACGCGCGCCTCTATGAGGCTGCCCGGAGGGAACTCAGAGAACGCAAGCGCGCTGAGGGACAAATCCTCCTGCAATCCACAGCTTTAGAGTCTGCCGCGAATGCGATCGTAATCACCGATCGTGAGGGCAAAATCCTATGGATTAACCGTGCGTTCGAATTGCTCACCGGATATCCCGCCGAGGAAGTCGCGGGGAAAGACATGCGTATCTTGAATTCAGACACCCAGGATGATGCGTTCTTCAAGGAGATGTGGGAGACAATCCTTGCTGGTCGAACATGGCACGGGAAGATGGTGAACATCCGCAAGGGTGGAACAAAGTACATCGAGGAGCAGACGATCACCCCTGTACGAGATGAGGCCGGCGAGATCACTCACTTCATCGCCATCAAGCAAGATATCTCCGACCGAACAGAAGCTGAAGAAAGGATAGAACAACAAGCCGAAGATCTTCAATTGCTCAGTGCACTCAATGAGCGCATTAACATCGGCGACACCGTGCACGATATCGTTGAATTCTTGTCGAATGAGTCAATAGATACCTTCGATAGCCTGGGCATGACAATTTATCTTCTCAGCGAAGATGAAAAATTCCTTGAAGCCCAAAATCTCAGTCTCCCCCTATCGTTGATTAATCGCATCGAGGAGAAGATTAAAGTCAAAATAACCAACCATCGCTTGAAAATAATACCTGACAGTGAAATCGGGAAAATACTCGATTCACAAAATCCCTTACTCGTAAATGGTGCTGATGGGATCAATAAAATCTTTAACGAGTTCGTTGACCTCATCGACTTGCCAATCACGAATCTGGCTTCTTTAAGCAAGAAATTGTTTCCACCGATCCTGAAATTGATTAAAGTGCAATCCATCATCCTGATCCCTCTTTGCGCAGAAGGCAGGTCGATCGGGTTGCTAATAATGGGGCGGACGAAACCCTTCACAGATAACGATCAGGCACGCATCGTCTCTGTGGCCAATCAGGTTACGAGGGCGATAAATCGCAAACGCACAGAGGAGGCGCTGCGGCAGTCCGAGGCTAATTATCGGAACGTATTTGAAGGTGTCCAAGACGCTATCTTTGTCGAGAGCATGGACGGAAAGATTCTGGACATCAATTCTCGCACGTGCGAGATGTACGAATGGTCACGCGAAGAACTGCTCATGATGACCGTTGAAGATCTGATCCCCGAGGGTCATCCCGTCGTGCTCCCTGGCGAAATGGTCGCACGTGGGCTTTCCGACCAAATGCTCACCACAAAGAATATCCGTTCTTCAGGCGAAATTTTTCCGGTAGAGATCTCCGTTAAGCTTCAAAAATGGGGCGACCAAGACGTTATGCTGGTCGTCGTCCGCGATGTCACGGAAGCCCAACAGGCGCAGAAACGAGCCCTGCTGCAGGACCGTCTCGCCGCTGTCGGGCAGCTCGCGGCGGGAATTGCCCATGACTTTAACAACATTCTTGGAACGATCATGCTTTACAGCGAATTATTGTTAAATGATCAATCGATCTCATCAAAAGGGAAGGAGCGGATTGACACGATCTTCAACCAGGCGAAGCGAGGCTCAACTCTCACTAATCAGGTGCTCGACTTCAGCCGGCGCTCGATCATGGAAAAACACCCTTTCGATCTTGTGCCTTTCTTTACCGATCTTGAGAAGCTCCTCTCACGCACATTGCCCGAGAACGTCAAAATCAACATGGATTTCAACGGCGAATCAGGTTACTTCATCAACGCCGACCCAACACGGATGCAGCAAGTGATCATGAATCTAGCCCTAAACGCAAGGGATGCGATGCCAAAGGGCGGCGAACTCTGCTTTACGCTCGATGAAGTAGATGTTCAGGATGGGCAACCCCCCTACCCGGGGATGCGGGCGGGAAGATGGGTTCGCATCCGCGTCTCTGACACCGGTTCGGGAATTGATCCAGATGTGATGCTGCACATTTTCGAACCCTTCTTTACAACAAAACCACAAGGCAAGGGAACCGGTCTTGGCCTATCCCAGGTTTACGGTATCGTTAAGCAGCATAGTGGTTTCATTGACGCTGAAAGCACACCTGGTGAAGGTACGACCTTTATGATCTATCTCCCGGCGATAGATGAACAAGCGACGATCGATGACACCACAGGAGAGATCCAAACACAGATGGGTCGTGGAGAGACGATCCTCGTCGTGGAAGATGACGATGCAACACGCAACGCGATCGGCGAGATCCTCGAGTCTCAAGGGTACACCGTCTTCTTCGCAAAGGATGGCGCTGTAGCGCTTTCAAAGCTGGAAGCTCGGGGGGGCGCCGTTGAATTGATCATCAGCGACTTAGTGATGCCGAACATGGGTGGAAGAGATCTATACGATGCGGTTACAGAGCGCTATCCGAATATCAAGATGGTCTTGATCACTGGATACCCTCTCGGTGGTCACACACGAGAGTTACTTGACCGCCAGCGTGTAACCTGGCTTCAAAAACCCCTCACCTCGGAAACGCTGGCCCAAACGGTTCAGTTTATGTTGAAAACGGAACACCTGGTCGTATAACGAGAACAGCCAAGCTTTCAATTCACTTCCCCAGAAATCATCAGACGAGCAGCTTGCTACAAAAGAGGCAGCATCCGCTACAGCTCGAGTGGAGTCGACAGGCATAGCCTGCGCTCAGAGGCGCCACTTTCGGCCTCCAATAGATTCATGGCACCCGGAAACTGAGAGCAAACCGACCTCGAGTTTGACCGAGGGGTACCCGAAGCACTTTCTCAGATAGCGCCTTCGCTCTCGTGGAAGATAATTCCCCGTTAGAGCGGTTTCAGATGGGTTGGCTCGATTAAAGCTCTGCGGACAAAAGAGTGGATAGGTGAACTGCGGCGCTTAACCATCATTACGGTTACTTCAGCGCCGCGCGCCACTCGTTCGGGGAAAGTGCCCACAAGGAAGTTCGTAAACACCGGCTCTTCCGTTGCGCCAATTACGATCAAGTCATAACCCTTGGCTTCAAATAGGATTGACTCCACCGGATCGTCACCCTCTACATACTTCGTCTCGATCGGCACACCATCAACGCCATGCATGCTCTCGGCGACGGCTCGTTCAGCGCGAATTCGGCCGACTTCATCAACACCCGGGGGCAGGACATGGATGATGGTCACCGTCGCCGGTTCCGGTTTCTCGGCGTTGGCCATGTTAACCGCAATACGAACCGCCCGACGAGAATTGCGTCCACCCGTGACAGGAACCAGAACGCGTTTCAATGGGCGCCACTTGCGGTGGCGTACGACAATGACGTCGGTTGGCGGATTGTCAACGATTGGATCGGCGACGGACCCGAACAGCTTTCCTGATGATTGCGTGAATCCCGGCCAACCCAGCACGATGAGATCTGAGGCGTTCTCAATCGCCGTCTGACGAATCGCATGGGACACATTTCGTCCCAGACGGATAATCGTATGCACCGGAACATCACACTTCTTTGATTGCTGGATAACATCATCAAGATACTGCCGACCATCTTTGAGGAACAACCTGCCCTCGGACAGGTTAAGTTGGAGCGGAACCTGCACCACATGCAGAGCGAGGATTTCCCCGCCCTTGTTGTACGCAAGCAGCGCCCCGATTTTACCCAGGATGCGAGCCTGCTGTCGATTGGCGACAGGGATTAGAACGGAGTAATCCCGGCTTACCAACACCTCCTCCAGCAGGATCTCTTTGGGTTTCTCCATCGCCTCGATCCGGGAGAAAT
>SDBS01003527.1_pt1 | contig 15349 bp, 15 predicted proteins | sample 2277091 | NCBI WGS metagenome assembly SDBS01 (sample SAMN10404972, study PRJNA504765) | marine sediment metagenome | isolation source: marine sediment core GS10_PC15, 163 cmbsf | place: Arctic Ocean: Southern Knipovich Ridge | collected 2010 | reverse complement strand
CCAGGACCTGTGGTTATCATCGTGCCGAGATTATGGCAGCGCTGGCTAACGGTGTCACCCTGGTTCTGGTGGCGGTCTATATCTTCTATGAAGCTTATCAACGGTTCTTAGACCCGCCGGAGGTACAGACGACACTGATGTTAGTCGTGGCTGGAATTGGTCTGGTCGCTAATCTTGGTGGGATACTGTTGTTGCGGGGAGTAAGCCACGGCAGTCTGAATATCAAAGCCGCCTTCTGGCACATTCTCGGTGACACCATATCTTCAGTAGGGGTGATTGTTGGTGGGGTGATTATTGCCGTAACCGGCTTTGGTATTGTTGACCCGATTGTTGCGGTTGGTATTGGTGTTATAGTGCTCTGGGGAGCGGTACGTCTGGTCAGAGAATCAACTGATATTCTATTAGAGGTAGTTCCCAAACACGTTGAGGTGGACAAGGTTATCGGGATGATTAAGGAAGTCCCTGGGGTAGAGGATGTGCATGACATTCACATCTGGACGATTACTTCAGGCATAAATGCCCTGAGCACTCATCTGCTGATTGAAGACCAGATGGTAAGCAGAACCGGGGAAATCATGGAGACGATTAATCAAGGCCTGGCTCGGGATTTTGGGATAACCCACACCACACTGCAACTGGAATGTGAGCGGTGTGCGACCTGCCCGAGCGGGTTTATCTGCGATATAAGGCGGGAGGGAGAGCGGACGTAGGAGAGTACTGAGATTCCGACGCAATGAAGAAACGCTTGGCTGAACAGATGAATTCTGAAGTGAGAACCCGCATTCTTATCACCAGGGAAGAAGTAGAGGCCACCGTTAAGAAACTGGCTGCCGAAATCACCGGGGACTACCGTGATAAAAATCCTGTTCTGACAGGTATTCTCAAAGGCTCCTTCATGTTTATGGCTGACCTGATTCGACTTCTTGACTTTCCCTTGGAGGTGGACTTTGTCAGGTTGTCCAGCTACGGTAGGGGAAGAGAGAGTTCGGGAAAGGTCAGGGTTTTGCAGGGTCTTCGTACTCCCGTTAAAGGCAGGGACTTACTGGTGGTTGAGGACATAGTGGATACAGGGCTGACTACCGCTTTTTTTCTGGATTACCTGCGGAAGAAGAAACCTGCCTCGTTGAGGCTCTGTGCTTTGACAGAGAAGCCTTCCCGGCGGCAGGTTCTGGTTAACATTGATTATTTAGGCTTTACTGTCCCCGATAAGTTCATAGTCGGTTATGGTATTGATTATGATGAGAAGTTCCGTAATCTGCCGGATATATGTGTTATAGAGGATGACGGGTAATATCAATGAAACTGGCTGATTTAATCGCAGTAGCTAAGGGGGAGCTTCCCGCCGACCTGGTTCTGGCTAATGCCAGGGTGGTCAATGTGTTCACCGGGGAGATTGAGGCGGGTAACGTGGCCATTGCCGGCGGTAGAATTGCCGGGGTGGGGGATTATCAGCAGGCGAAACAGGTGATAGACCTGGGGGGCAGGTATCTGGCCCCCGGTTTTATTGACGGGCATGTGCATCTGGAAAGCTCCATGCTTGATGCCGGGCAATATGCGCGGGCGGTGGTGCCGAGAGGCACCCTGGGAGTGGTTACCGACCTCCACGAAATAGCCAATGTCTGTGGGTTGGAGGGGATGAGGTACGTCATGGAGTGCGCCCGGCGTTTGCCATTGGAGCTTTTCCTGATGGCGCCCTCCTGCGTGCCGGCGACGCACCTGGAGACTTCGGGGGCTCATCTTGGGGTTGATGAGATTCGTCAGGTTCTGAGGTGGAGAAGATGTATCGGGTTGGGTGAGATGATGAATTACCCCGGTGTGCTGGGTGGCGATGACAGCGTTCTCGGTAAGATAAACCTGGCGGGGGAGAAGGTTGTCGATGGTCATGCTCCCGGGGGTACCGGGAAGGACCTCAGTGCCTATGTTGCCGCCGGAATCCGCTCTGACCATGAGTCGGTCGCTCTGGATGAAGCCAGAGAGAAACTAAGGCAGGGTATGCGGATAATGATTCGGGAGGGTTCGTCGGAGAAGAACCTGGAGACCTTGCTGCCCCTGGTCACCGATAAGACCTATAAAAGATGCATGTTGGTGGTTGACGACCGCAGTTGCGTTGACCTGCTGCGGGATGGCGATATTGACGCCGTGGTGCGCAAGGCGATCCGCTGTGGTCTTGACCCGGTCCGGGCGATTCAACTGGCCACGATTAATGCTGCGGAATATTTCAGGCTGGATAAACTTGGAGCGGTAGCTCCCGGCTACCTGGCTAATCTGATTGTCATCGGTGATTTGTCCAGTTTGCAGATAGATGAGGTTTTCTATCACGGTCGGCTGGTGGCCAAAGGAGGGGAGGCATTATTCCCGGCACATAAACCGGGTGTCGGTGGATTGACCGATACGGTGAATGTCAAGCCCTTCGGTATAGGAGCGCTAAGACTAATGGCTTCAGGAGAGCCCGAGCCGGTTATTGAAATTGTCCCCGGCCAGATAATTACCAGAAAGACAGTGGAGAAGGTTAAGAGCAAGGACGGGTTGATTGTGCCTGACCTCAGCAGGGGTATTCTGAAGCTGGTGGTGGTGGAGAGGCACAGGGCTACGGGAAATATCGGCGTGGGCCTGGTTAGCGGGTTTGGCTTGAAGCAGGGAGCCCTGGCATCATCCATTGCCCATGACTCTCACAATATTATCGTTGTCGGTACCAACGATGAAGACATATTTACTGCCATCAAGGAGATTGAGAGGCTGCAGGGGGGGCTGGTAGTTGCTGCCGGAGGCAAGGTGTTGGCCAGCCTTGCTCTGCCTATTGCCGGATTGCTATCCGACGAACCGCTAGAAGTGGTGGTGGATAAGCTGGACAGGGTAGAGAAGGTGGCGGCGGATTCAGGAACAACGCTGCCTTCTCCCTTCTCCATCCTGTCCTTTCTGGCTCTGCCGGTAATCCCCGAACTGAGGTTAACTGACCTTGGACTGGTGGATGTCAACCAGTTCAGGATTATCAAATAGGCCCTGAAATCTATTCCTTGGGTTTCTCGGGTGGTGCCGGGTTGGGCAGACCTTGAGCCAGCGTAGAAGGCAGGATACGGTCCAGTTCATCAAGGGTCCAGCGCCCTTCCTTGAAGATGCTTTTGACTGGTGCCGGGTTGGCGAAGAGGGATACATTTCCCCCACTTGCGTAGAAGGAATGACCATTGACGTTTGCGGCGGCATCGGTACAGAGCCATACTGCTATCGGAGCAACATCATCGGGGTCGGTTGGTCCTCTCCGAGCAGCAGCTACCTGCTGTCCGCCACCAACCATTCCACGTCCGGCTCTGATTTCACCGGCTTTTAACACTTCCTCGGATAGGGTCATTCTGGTACCGGCAGCGGGAACAACGCAGTTCACCGTTACTCCGTATTTGCCCAGGTCACGAGCGCAGACCCGCATGAATCCGGCGATGCCTGCCTTGGCGGCGCCATAGTTGGCCTGTCCGGAGTTGCCTATCAGTCCTGAAGTGGAACTCATGCTGATTATTCGTCCGCTTCTCTGCTGTCTCATCAAGATGGCAGCGTGCTTGGTGCAGTTGAAAGTACCGTAGAGGTGCACCTTGAGAACGGCATCGAATTCCTCTTCGGCCATGTTAAAGACCATTCTGTCCTTGAGGATACCGGCGTTGTTGATCAGAATATCAATCTTGCCGAAGCTGTCAACGGCGGTCTGAATGATGTTTTTACCGCCTTCGTAATCTACTACCGAGTCGTAATTGGCGACGGCTTCTCCGCCCATCTTCTTGATTTCCTCCACCACCTCATCGGCCGGTGATTGTGAAGCGCCACCGCCGTCAACAGCCCCGCCGAGGTCATTAACGACTACCTTGGCGCCCTCGCCGGCAAGGGCGATGGCTATTCCCCGGCCAATGCCACCACCAGCACCGGTAACTACAGCTACCCTGTCTTTCAATCTGTCAGCCATGTTTTGTCCTCCTTCTTTTGTTTAACGTTACTGAATCTATGTGTCACAAATTAAATTAGAAGTACTATCAACATTCATAACGAAGCTCCGAGGCAATAGGATGGCAGGTGATATTATGTTGCCCCGGAGCCAGGTTATTGCGGTATAGAGGTTAAATATCTTACCTGTTATCTGTTACTCCTTTGGTGGTTGGGGTGGTGCCGGATTTATCAAGCCCTGCGCCAGCGTGGTCGGCATGAGTTTAAACATATCATCAATGGTGAATGCGCCGTCCTTGGCCAGCATTCTCTCCTGCACCGGTTCCGAGTAAAGGGCTACTCTCCCAGTCTGTGCGAAGAAATTACGACCATTTACGTTGGCAGCGGCGTCTGAGGCCAGCCAGACCACTATCGGTGCAATGTCTTCGGGTTTCAAATCCTCAAACATTTTGACGACACCCCCCCTGCCTGACCGTTCAAATGCCTGTTTCATGTCATCACTCATGGTCATTCTGGTGCCGGCGTTGGGTCGGATAGCGTTGCAGGTTACGCCGTACCTGCCCATGTCGCGCGCCACGGTTCTGGTGAAACCGACAATTCCTTCCTTGGCGGCAGAATAGTTTGACTGGCCAAAGTTGCCCAACCCTGACATCGAGGAGGTGTTTATGATGCGTCCACTCCTCTGCTGTCGGAAGAGGATACAGGCGTGCTTGGTTGTGTAGAAATGACCATAGAGGTGAACCTTGATGACGGCGTCCCACTCTTCGTCGGTCATGTTAAAGATTGTTCTGTCCCTCAGGATGCCGGCATTGTTGACCAGTATGTCAAGCTTGCCGAAGCTATCGACGGCCGTCTTGATAATATTTTCACCACCCTCTGCAGTGGCTACCGAATCGTAGTTGGCGACGGCTTCTATACCTATTTTCTTGATTTCGTCGACTACTTTGTCTGCCGGTGACTTTGATTCACCGCTGCCATCAGGGGTACCGCCAAGGTCATTGACGACTACTTTGGCTCCCTCAGATGCCAGTGCCAGGGCTTCCCCCCGGCCGATACCCCCACCGGCGCCGGTGACTATCGCCACCTTGTCCTTTAGTCTGTCACCCATCTTTTTCCCTCCTGTTTATATTGTTTTTATTAGAGACTGCCCGGTAAAGGCAGTTTCCAGCGAATTTTAGGCATGCCCCAGCCGGAAACTGGTTTTGGTGGAAGGGTGCTGGCAAGCAATGGCAATTTTATACCCTTTGTGGGCTGGTGTCAAACTTGAGAAGGGGAGGAGCAGGATATTAGAAGAGGGGCTTGATCTATCTAGTGTTCAGTCTCCTGTCCACGTATCAGTTTCTCGCCGTATTCAAGCAGGAGTCTGGCTCGTTCCGCGGAGACTTTCTTTGTTTCCAGGTATTTTTCCAGGGCTTCAATGGGGGTTAGCTCTTCAACCTTTGAAGTTCCCAGTCTGAGGCGGGCTTCCCGCTTGATGTCCCTGGCGATGGTGAAATAGTGGGCTTCTTTCAGGGCGTCCCTGATTTCATTATCTCTGAGCTGACCTTCAATCTCCGCGGGCAGGCTTATCTGGAGACGGACGATGGCATCCCTGACCTTGTCTTCCTGTTCGGCGATGGCGTTGAGTACAGTTGCCGTGGGGTCGGTATCCTGTGACTCCAGTGTGAGGCTGATGGTGAGAAACCGCCGTCCGACTACCGGGTGAAAATTGAAGGAGACCTGTCTTTTGCCTTCTGGCCGGTCAGGTTCGATTTCCACCATATAGAAGCCCTTGTCATCTTCTTCTTCACCGAAATCCAGTCGGGACAGGCTGCCGGCATAGACTACCGGAGGGCTGTCAGACAGGACCTGGTGCCGGTGGATGTGCCCCAGGGCGATGTAATCAAAGGCAGGATTGGTGACGTTACTGAGCAGCAAGGCATGTTCCTGCCCGATGGTCATCAATCTCTCCGAACCCAATGTGGCATTGGCGACCCAGACGTGAGCCGCCAGTATGGAGGGCAGTGTGGAGTCGAGTTTGGCGGCACTGGCAGCGATAATACCGGTCAAAGCCTGCTGCAAGCGCTGGTTAATCTGTTCAAAGTCAAGGTTCTTGGTCTCTTCCTTGCTGAGCAGGGCACTGCGTCTCAGCCAGGGTACAGAGGCTATCTGAATGGTGCCGCTACTGGTTGGAATGCGGTAGATATCGGGTCGATTGGAGACGTAGACATTCTTAATAGCGAGGGTATCGAAGATTTCGGTGGTGGTGGCTCTGCCGATGGCGTTGGGCAGGTCGTGGTTGCCGATGAGGAGGAAGATAGGGATGCCGCTGGTAGACAGTCGACTGATACGTTTGGCGAATTCGCGCTGCTGGGTCTGGCTTGGTTCACGACTCTTGTAAGCATCACCGCAGAAGAGGACGAGGTCTACCGTGTTTTCCAGGGCGTAGTCTACCAGCGAGTCCAGCGCTGACAGGAAGTCATGGAGGCGTGTTGACAGCCCGGTATCCGGGTCAGGGCGTCCGTAGGTTTCGACACCGAGGTGCAGGTCAGCAAAATGGAGGATTCTCAAGCTTTTGACTCCTATTCCAACAAGGTCAAGACTTCTCTAATTCAGACAACATGTCGGGCAGTTCCCTGATTTCATCAACTGCTAGTCCACGCCAGCTAGTCACTTCAGGTCTCTGCTTGTCATAGACATCATTCAAATCGGTTCGTTTCAGTATGGGTAACATCTCTGTAGCCGCTGCACTTGTTAACTCCTCGCTACTACCGTCAGCAACGTAGATACATTTCTGTGGTTCGGTCTGAAGTCGATGGGAAGAGACCTGATAGATGCCGATACTTGGCTTGCTGACATGCTCTTCACAGGAGAAAACTGCTATGTCAATGAGTTGGGCTAATGGGGATTGCTCCCAGATTAAGGGGACATCGGGCCCACAATTGCTGATGAGACCAAGCTGTAGTCCTCGTGTTTTCAGCATGCTCAATGCTTCCAACACCTCTTGCTCAGGTACGATTGCATGTGACATGAATTCGTAGTGATACTTGGCAGCTTGCGTGATTTGTGTAGTGTCCGCTTCCACACCTAAGCGACAACAGATGTCCTGAATATTTTCCTCCATGGAACCGTAGTGCCCTAAGGATCTGTCGTGGAATGTTTCCCCCATCAGTCGCCAGAATTCAGGATATGGAACACTGATAGCCTTGGCCATCTGAGCATCCACTTGGTCGTACTCTTGGCGCGTAAAACTCCTCACCAATGTCCCGAACAGGTCAAAGATTACGGCTTTGTATTTCATGGAGTTCTACCTATTTACCCCTTTTCGCCCCCCCATTCCATATCTGGCCGCCCATCTTGTTGACATAACACGAAAAACAATTCACGCCTGACCAGCCCCATCTAGCTTCGAATTGTTTCCCGAAATTTTTATCACTGCGTCTTGTCGTTTTCTCCCGTCTTCCATATCTGCCCGCCCGGGGGCAGGACAAAAAGGTCTTCCCCTGCCAGCTTGGCCTGTAGTGTATTCCTCAGTTCACCGATGGGAACTCGTATCTGGTTCATGGTATCACGTTCGCGGATGGTGACCTGATTATCTTCCAGTGATTGAAAGTCGACCGTAACACAGTAGGGGGTGCCGATCTCATCCTGGCGCCGGTAGCGGCGGCCGATTGACTGGGTATCATCGTATTCTACCCGCCAGTGCTGGCGCAGGTCGGCATGTATCTCTTTAGCCAGAGGTGTCAGGTTCTCTTTTCTGCTGAGGGGTAACACGGCAACCTTGAAAGGGGCCAGGGTGGGGTGGAGATGAAGCAGAACTCTTGTTTCTCCGGCGACTGTTTCTTCGGCATAGGCATCGCAGAGGAATGCCAGAAGCGAGCGGTCTACCCCTACCGACGGCTCTATAATATAAGGTAGGTAATGTTCTTTGGTCTCATTGTCAAAGTATTCCAGGCTCTTGCCGCTGTGCCTGGTATGTTGTGCCAGGTCAAAGTCACCCCGGTTGGCAATACCCTCCAGCTCAGCCCAGCCCATTGGAAACAGGTAGTTAATGTCAACCGTTCTCCGGGAGTAGTGCGACAATTCCTCTTTGCCATGCTCCCGAAAACTCAGGTTCTCCTTTTTGATGCCCAGCTTAACGTGCCAGTTAAGGCGTTCCTCAAGCCAGTAATCAAACCACTCCTCATCCGTTCCCGGCTTGACGAAATACTCAATCTCCATCATTTCAAATTCACGACTGCGGAAAATGAAGTTGCCAGTAGTAATCTCGTTGCGGAAGGCTTTTCCTATCTGGGCGATGCCGAAGGGCAGCCTGTTCCTGGTGGTGTTGAGGACATTCTGAAAGTTGACGAACATGCCCTGTGCCGTCTCCGGGCGCAGGTAGACCACGTTAGCCTCTTCTTCGACAGGTCCCATGAAGGTCTTGAACATCATGTTAAACTGGCGGGGCTCGGTCAACTCACCGTCGCAGGAGGGGCAGCGGTCACCCTCTAATTCATCAGCTCGCCAGCGCTGGTGGCAGTTCTTGCACTCGACGAGGGGGTCGGCAAAGCTTTCGAGGTGTCCGCTGGCAGCCCAGACCTGGGGGTGCATCAGGATACTGGAATCCAGGCCTACCATGTCGTCGCGTTCCTGGACTACCGCTCGCCACCAGGCTTGCTTGACATTTCTCTTCAGCTCTACTCCCAGGGGTCCGTAATCCCAGCAACTGGACAGTCCGCCGTAGATTTCACTACTGGGGAAAATGAAACCGCGCCGCCTGCAGAGAGAGACGAGCTTTTCCATGTCAACTGTTGGTGTTTGTTCCGCCACTGTTGTTGCTCCTCAGGGCTATCGCCGGCTGGTATCATCGGGAATCTCTCCAGACCTGCCGGATAGTCCGGATAAAGAATATGCCTAAAATAATAGCCCCCAATCCCATGATAATGAGGGCGAATACCAAGACGGGCATAAGATGTATCTGGTATGCATTGTAGCTGAAAATGTCAAGCATTGCAAAGCAGAGAATGATTTGGGGGAGGGCAATCATATTACCCATCAGGAGGAGGACGCTTTCCAGTTTTATGATGGGGGTCTCTTTCTGCTTGGCCAGGGCGCCCAGCTTTGTCGTGCCCCAGGTGATGGCTGTTGCCAGCAGGGCGAGAAGGAACTGGGGCACCAGCATCCAGAGGATAATCATTCCGCGGCTTAGCAGTGAACCTTCCGGTGAGCCATCGGATTTGAAGCGATAGGCTACCTCAGCAGGAAGCTGACCATAGAAGACAAAAACCAGAATTATTGACAGCAGGAGAATAATGATTGGTAGTATAATGTAGCGCCAGCGGAAGGTTAAGTTTGTGGTCATGGTGTTTCGTTTTGCCTGTTTTTCATTGTCACATACCTATCTGTGGCGGGAAATAAGCTAGATAACAATTTCACAACCCAAGCTGAGCGGGAAAACCATAGTTACAGAGAGGGAAAGGGTACTCATCTGTCTATCAATCTGTTTGCCTAGAGGTTATCAGCTTCGACTTCGTATGTCAAAGGTAGGGGGGTGCCAAAAACACCCCGTTTCTTTTTGTCCTGGTTCTTTGGGATTCGTTCACTGTATTATTGTTTGACTGTCATTTCATTGCATGTTAAAATGTCTGGTATTCAGGCAGGATTATCTACAGAGGAGAGAGTACAAAGATGTCGGTATTGACGGAGGAGACTTATTACAGTTTAGCTTATCTGCGAAAGACGCCGGCCTATATTCATGTTGAGAAGTGCTGGCCTGACGTAGAAAAGTTATCCCCTTGCGAAGAGGCGTGTCCGCTACACATGGATGTCCCTAATTATGTAATGGCTATCGCTCAGGGCAGTATCGAAAAGGCGCTCTCTATTATTAGAGAGAGCAATCCTCTTCCATCTATTTGTGGTCGTGTGTGCCATCATCCTTGTGAAACTGACTGCAACAGGAAGGTAGTGGATAGTGCGGTTGCTATTGCCTGGCTGAAACAGTTTGCTGCCGACTGGGGGAACAGTAAGAAGCCAAGGCCGGCGAAGAGAAGAAAAGCGGAAAGAGTGGCGATAGTAGGTTCGGGGCCAGCGGGGTTAACGGCAGCATCCGATTTAGTTAAAAAGGGATATGGCGTTGCCATCTTTGAAGCTGCAGACAAACCCGGTGGCATACTTTCCTCAGCAATACCTGACTTCATATTGGCACCAGAAGCCGTCCAGTCGGATATTGATTATATTAAGAACCTGGGTGTCCAGATTCATACCGGTGTCAAAGTGGGTAAGGACGTCAGTCTGGATGCATTGAAGCGGCAAGGATTCAAGGCAATACTGATCGCCATCGGTGCACAGAACAGTGCTGGACTGAGAATACTGGGCTCTAACTTGACGGGAATACACCACGCTCTTCCCTATCTAAAGGAAGCTAAACTTGGCAATCCGCCCCTACTTAAAGGGACAGTCTGGGTCATTGGCGGGGGTGCGGTAGCCATGGATGTTGGCCGGACTGCGCTTAGACATGGAGCTGAAGAGGTACATGTGGCCTGTCTGGAATCAAGAGCGGATATGCCGGCTTTTGACTGGGAAATCGAAGCGGCGGAAAGAGAAGGGGTACGAATGCACCCGTCCCTGGCTCCTCAAGAGTTTACATCCAAGGGTGGCACCAGTGTGAGTGGGATAAGCTTCAAGCGGGTAACGTCTACCTGGCTGGATAGTGAAGGTGGAGTTCACTGGACTTTGATGGAGGGACCCGGTAGTGATTATGCTGCGGATGCGGACGCTGTTGTAGTAGCTATCGGGCAAACCACTGACGTGGGTAGCCTGTCCGATGAGTCACTGGATGTCAGCAATAGAGGTACCATCGTGGTTAATGAGGCTAGCGGAGAGACAAATGTTCCCGGTATTTTTGCTGCTGGTGATGTTGCCGGTACTGGTCGTACGGTAACCGACTCTATGGTGGCTGGGAGGAGGGCGGCTACTTCTATTAACCAGTATCTTAGCGCTAAACCCATAATACCAGCGAAGGACTCCCGGGGAGTGATAACCATCGAGCCGGAGCAGGTGCCTGTCTACCTGATTCGCCGGGACCGCTGGGAGATGCCGAAATTATCACCAAAACAGGCTTTGAAAACGTCTAAGGAGGTGAATTTAGGATATGCATACTGGCAGGCGGTGGAGGAAGCCAAGCGGTGCTTGAATTGCAGGATGTGTGCCAACTGCGTTTTTGAACGCGGACAATTGTGTCTTGAGACAGCTTCACGATTGCTATAATAAATCATAAGGAGGTAGAAATGTGCTGGTTATGTGAACAGTATGGGGACCCGGAATACGGCGATGGCGTGTGGTATCTGAACCCCCGGAACTATGCGCGGAACATGTACAGGCTTCGATCTCCCGGTGAAGGTTTTAAGGGTGCCGAGGCAGGCATGGAAACCGGAGTACACGAAACGCGTGGGCCAACCAGAGCCGACGTAATGGCGGCTATGGAAAGAGGTGATGGAGCAGAGGCTGACAGGGTTATGAAGATACTATCGGACGACTTTATGGCAGGAGGAGGTCAGCCGAATCAGGTGGTTCCACTGGAAGAAGCTGATAAGGTACTGGAACTCTGCTCTCCCATAGGTCTGATAGCCTGTCTCTGCCGCAAGGCTGCACGGGCTATTGATGAGAGAAATGAACACGAGTATACCTGCATGGGCATGGGAGTTGGCATGCTCAAGTGGGAGCGGTGGCCTGAGAGATATAAGGGTGGCGTAAAGTTTGTCAACATAGACGAAGCCAAGGAATGGAATCATGAGATGGACCGCAGGGGATTCGTTCATTTTCTAATGACGTTTGGCGCACCGTTTATTGGCGGTTTCTGCCAGTGTGACTACCCTGATTGCGGAGCATTAAGGGGTGCTGTTGATTTTGGTACGGGTACACTTAAGAGTCACTCCGTAGCCATGGTTGATTATGACATATGTAATGGCTGCGGCATCTGTGCCAGCCGATGCCAGTTTGGCGCCCTGAAATTTGAGGTTACCAGTCGAAAAGCCAATATTGACCAGTTCAAGTGTTACGGCTGTGGCCTCTGTCAAACCGGTTGCCCCAGAGATGCAATAAGACTGGTTGACAGAGCAGATATGCCTGCTCTGTCGGAGGTGTGGGTATGACTGTACCAAGAAATATTCCCCAGATGCTTATGGGGAGGAAATTCCCCAAAATCACCGTAGACCAGGAAAAATGCACGGTGCCCTTTCTCTGCAAGAAGTGCTTACAGGTCTGCCCTGAAGCCGTCTTCCATGTGGTGCGTGTCATGTCCAAGGAAAAGAGACTGGAAGAGATGGACCCCAGAATTGACGGAAACTACGTACTTGGTGCGTCGCGCAGGGACAAGTGCACGGTGTGTAATCTGTGTATTGAGGTCTGCCCGGTAGACGCCATTAAAATAGAAGGCCCCGAATCCACACCGGAAAAGTCGGCCTAGGAGGTAGCAATGGCAAAAGACTATTTCAAAGAACTAAAACAACAGTCGTATCCCCTGTTTGTGGCTCCCAAACCGTACTCTTTTGACCTGAATGAGGACATCGTTAAGCTTCTTCGCGATGAATACAACGCTGACATTGTGTCCTCTAAACTGGCAGAGGCGATTAAAGGGAAAGCAAAGGGTGAGATTGAAAAGATAGGCAGTGTCCTGTTTGAAGAACTCGGTGAAAGCTTGATGCGAAGGACAATGCAACTGTGCGAAGAATACTCGGACAGGACCATTGAGGTGGTAAGGGAAACAGTCGACCGCCAGGGTAATCAGTTCTTGCTCTTTCCACATCTACCCCAGAGGTATCTGGAAGTAGCCTGCCTGAGTACACAGGAGTTTTTAAAGGTCCCGATTACACTGAACAACATGGAGGTTTTGGAGTACCGGATACCTCAATGCGCATTATTCAGGCAGATAAAGGAGAAGTGCGGTGATGAGGTAGCCAACCTGATGACCTGCAAGAATTACTGCCTTAATGCCCTGGAAACCGTGCGCAAAGACCTGGAGATGGATGCAATAATCAACATGGCGAAATCAACGGTCAAAGATGACTATTGCGAATTTTCCATGAAGAAAATGTAGTCTCCGGACTCAGGAAAGTAGTGTGAAGCTAGAGAAGAAGGTGGCCGTTGTCACCGGTGCCGGTAGAGGCATAGGGAAGGCAATTGCTATCAGATTGGCTGAAGAGGGTGCCAGGGTCGTTGTTAATGATATAGACCTTTCTTATGCTGAGAATCTTGCGGAGACACTGAAGAAGAAGAAATGGGAGGCATTAGCTATCAAGGCTGATGTCTCCCAGTGGCATGAAGTAGCCCTGATGTTTCAGGCGGTGGTGCGGCGGTTTGGTGGCGTGGATATTCTGGTCAATAATGCCGGCATAAGAAGGGATATCCCGCTACATAAGCTATCAGAAGATGATTGGGATTCTGCTATTGCCGTTCAGCTTACGGGCAGTTTCAACTGTGCCCGAGCTGCGCAGAAGTACATGGTCAAGCAGAATTATGGCAAGATTGTCAACATTTCCTCACCGGTTCCTGCCAGCTTGGGAGAGCGGGGACAGACAAGTTATGCTTCAGCTAGTGCTGGCGTTCAGGGATTTACCAAGGCACTGGCTCTGGAACTGGGTCAATACAACATCAATGTTAACTGTATAGCTCCTGATTACATTGATACCGAGATGACCAGGAATACGGCACGCCGGGAGGGCATGTATCTGGACGATTTCAGGAGATTTGCTGTCACCCAGATACCGTTAAGAAGGTTGGGTACACCGGAAGATGTGGCTAATGTTGTCCTGTTTCTGGTCTGTGACGAGTCAAGTTTTGTTTCAGGACAGGTCATCTGTGTCAGGGGAGGGCCTTAGCCCGACCCGAGCGAGGTGAAACCGTTATGCATTACATGCCGGATACTGAAGATGAAGATTCCGCTGCCGAGACTTTCTGGCCAGAGGGCTATAAGCAGGTAATCAGGGAGGACGTTCGTCAGGCAGTCGGCACTCAGCTTAATGGTAAGAGGCGCTTCAGGCATGTTTATCAACAACAGTACTGTGCGAAGTTCTCCAGCCACGGTCAATTTCTGGATAAGATAGCTGATATGGTGGTGATCGGGGCTGAGAACGGAGCCGATGACGTCTTTGACGAGATAATGGATGCTTTTTTGGAAGAGGAGGCCCTGCCTGAGGAGCGAAGGTACGCCCACTATTCCTGGCCTGAGGTCTTTCTACCGGCGGTCACAAAGAAGTTTCGGCAGGTTATTGTTGATGAGTATAGTGGGGATGATGTCTATAATTTCGCCTACAAGGTAGGTTATCAGGATGATTTTGGTGTTTTCAGTGAGTTTATTGACCAGGTTGCCGAGCTGGTAATAATCGGGGCTATGAACGGTGCTAATGATATGCTGGAAACAGTATACCGCTCTTTTATGAAGCTCAGTCCCCTGGATGCGGTGCGAAGGCACCCCAGACGATTGAAAACGTGGTAGCGACTAACGGGTGAGTATTTGAGTTCTGGATAGGAGGCGAAAGTGCAGAAAATAGCGGTCTGTGGCAAGGGTGGCAGTGGGAAGAGTGTTGTCGTCAGGTTGCTGGCGGACGGGTTGCGAGCTAGAGGACGTCGGGTGTTGGTCGTTGACGCGGATGAATCAAATACGGGGCTGCACCGGATGCTCGGTTTTGACAGCCCACCGAAGTCGCTGGTGGAGTTGCTGGGCGGCAAGCAGAAACTGGAAGATGACCTGGTGGCTGCGATAAAGGCCGGGGAATCTGAGATGAATGTGGAGTTAATCAGGCAGGAGATGCAGCTGGCAGACATCCCACCTGAATATGTCTTTGAGACCGACGGTATCAAGCTGATAAATATCGGGAAGATACTGATGTCACTGGAGGGTTGTGCCTGTCCCATGGGCATAGTGAGCCGATCCTTCCTGAAGAAACTCCGTCTGGCGGCGGATGAGGTAGCGATCGTTGATCTGGAAGCAGGTGTCGAGCATTTCGGCAGGGGTGTGGAGACGAGTATTGATTGTGTATTGATTGCCGTTGAGCCCTCTATTGATTCCCTGGAAGTTGCCGAAAGGATAAACGAGCTATCTGCTCAAATTGAGATTGCTGACGTTTGGGTTATCCTGAATAAGGTTACCTCGGAGGAGATTGCTGCCAGATTGAGGGATTACCTTGAGAAGAGGGATGTCAGGGTAATCGGTGCTATTCGTCAGGACGCCGAGATTTTCGAGTCCTGCCTGGAGGGTCGTCCGATAAGCGGACGCGTTGCAGCGGAAGATGTTGACAGGATACTGGATTTCCTGTTCCCCTGAATATGAATGGTCTGTAAGTTAAGAAACGGGGTGTGGTAAAACCACACCCCGTTCTTTTTGGTATTTCCGCTGGTGATTAGGGACTTGCCTTAATCACGCGTTCCGGTCATCTGGTACTTGAGGTCCTGGTCAACCCAGACGTAC